>WNGH01005582.1_pt1 | contig 15377 bp, 11 predicted proteins | sample 5400631 | NCBI WGS metagenome assembly WNGH01 (sample SAMN13153373, study PRJNA577476) | soil metagenome | isolation source: 115 cm soil or saprolite under Garry oak tree replicate 1 | place: USA:California | collected 2016-06-15
CGCTGATCTACCCGATCGCCGTCCCTGCGATATGCTTGGTGTTGGGCCTGTACCTGATGCCGGAAACCAAGCAGATGAAAATCTGGGAGGCGGAACCGGCCAAGGCGTAATCGACAACCTGGCAAGACAAGTCACGCGGAGGGGCGGCGAAAGCCGCCTCGCCCTCCGAGCCTTTGCCCCGCCTCGGCGGGGCCATTTTTTTATCCGAAAAAAGCCGCCCGTCCGGTCTACGCGTGGTAGCGGCGGATTCGCGGCGATGTCGGTCATCACTATTCGGAATACGAAAAGGCGCTGGCCGCCCGAGCTCGTCGACCAAGCTGCGACAAATTGCGTAGCGAACCCATTGCGCTTCCGGGGATCCAAGGAGGCGACCACGCTTGATCGAGGACACCGGGGCTGGCTATCATCGCAAGCTCGCGGAACGGGATGGCCTCTGCCGAGCTCAGCCGGTTCAGGCCGAAGCTCCCGCGAGCCAGCGCCGAATCTGAAAGCTCCGCCACGGGCGGACGGCCGGTGCGGCCCTCGAGCCTTGAGGAAGCCGCCGTCGGTTCCGGCTTGGGCGGCGCCAGAGATGAAAGGTGTTGAAATGCGCAAGATCTCCCTTGTTCTGCTCGGCGCGACCGCAGGCGCGGTACTGGCTCTGCTGGCCACGCAGCCGCGGCTCTCCGTGACCGGCAGTGCTGCCAACGCCGCCGCCATGGATGACATTTATCGGCAGCTCAGCCTGTTCGGCGACGTATTCGAGCGCGTGCGGGCGGATTACGTCGAAAAGCCCGACGATACCAAGCTCGTCCAAAACGCCATCAACGGCATGCTCAGCGGGCTCGATCCGCATTCGAGCTACATGGATCCGAACGGCTTTCGCGAAATGCAGGTGGAGACCCACGGCGAGTTCGGCGGCCTCGGCATCGAGGTCACCATGGAGGACGGTCTGATCAAGGTGGTTGCGCCGATCGACGACACCCCTGCGGCAAAGGCCGGCATTCTCGCCGGCGACATCATCACCAAGCTCGACGACGAGCCGGTCCAGGGCCTCACGCTGAGCCAAGCCGTGACCAAGATGCGAGGCGCCATCAACTCCAAGATCCGGCTGTCCATCGTCCGCAAGGGCCAGGACAAGCCGATCGAGGTGACGCTTACCCGCGAGACCATCCACGTGCGCTCGGTGCGCTTCCGCGGGGAAGGCGACGACGTCGGCTACATCCGGATCACCCAGTTCAACGAGCAAACGAGCGAGGGATTGAAGCGGGCGATCAGCGAGCTGTCCAAGCAGATTCCGGCGGACAAGCTCAAAGGCTATGTCCTCGACTTGCGCAACAACCCGGGCGGCCTGCTCGATCAGGCCATTGCCGTTTCCAATGCGTTCATCGAGCGCGGCGAGATCGTGTCGACGCGCGGCCGCAATCCGGATGAAAGCCAGCGCTTCTATGCCAATGCCAGCCGCGGCGACCTCCTCAAGGGCAAGCCGCTCGTCGTGCTGATCAATGGCGGGTCGGCTTCGGCTTCGGAGATCGTGGCCGGCGCATTGCAGGACCACAAGCGCGCCACCGTGCTGGGCACGCGCTCGTTCGGCAAGGGCTCGGTGCAGACCATCATCCCGCTCGGCCCGGGCAAGGGCGCGTTGCGCCTGACCACGGCGCGATATTTCACGCCTTCCGGCCGCTCGATTCAGGCCAAGGGCATCACACCCGACATTCAGGTCCTGCAGGACCTGCCGGAGAATCTCAAGGGCCGAGCCGACTCGATAGCCGAGTCGAACCTGCGCGGACACCTCAAGGCCCAGGGTCAGGAGGAGACCGGATCCCAGTCCTACGTGCCACCCGACCCGAAGGACGACAAGGCGTTGCAAATGGCCGACGACCTCCTGCGCGGCACCATTGTCAACGCGGATTTCCCGGCCAATCCCAAGACGCGCCTGCCGAACTGATCCAGCGTCCGCTCGGAGGGGCCGCACAGCGGCCCCTCCGGTCGATTCCCAACCTCGGCCAAGGCGGCTTCACGGCCCCCCGCCCGCCCAGGCGGGTTCGGCCGGACGCGAGGCCTCGGGTGCCAAAAATTGCCCGCGCGCCAATTCCGCAAATTTTCCGCCGCGCTCGACCAGCTCCTCGAACGAGCCGGATTCGATGATCTGCCCACGCTCGAACACCAGGATCCGGGTTGCCTTGCGGATGGTCGCGAGCCGATGCGCGATCACGAACGTGGTGCGCCCGCGCATGACCTCGTCCAGTGCCCGCAGCAGCTTGGTTTCGGTTGCCGCGTCGAGCGCGCTCGTGGCCTCGTCGAGGATGAGGATCGGCGGATCCTTGAGCAGCGCGCGAGCAATCGACACGCGCTGACGCTCGCCGCCGGACAGCCGGCGTCCGCGTTCGCCGACGCGGGCATGAAACCCGCGCTCCCCCGCGAGGATGAAATCCAGCGCTTGCGCCCGCTCGGCTGCCCGCCGCATCTCCTCTTCCGTCGCATCGGCCCTGCCGATGCGCAAATTCTCCGCGATCGATCGGTCGAACAGCAGACCCTCTTGGAACACCACGCCGACATTGCGGCGCAGTGCCGTAAGCTTGAGGGTGCGGATGTCGCGGCCGTCGATCTCGATCGTGCCCGACTGCGGATCGAAGCTGCGGTGCAGCAGCGCCAGCGCCGTGGACTTGCCCGCGCCGGTCGCGCCGACGAGCGCGATGGTCTCTCCCGGTGCCGCGGTGAAGTTCAGCCGGAGCACCGCGGGCGTTTTGCTCCCGTAGGAAAACGACACGTCCCGGAATGTGACCAGGCCATGCACGCGACCGGGATCCACCGCATCCGGACGGTCGCGGATCGCCGGGACGGTGTCGCACACCTCGAAGAACTGCTGCAGCTTCGGCGCTTCCATGAACACCCGATTGGCGAATCCGACCGCGTGCTGCAGGCGATCGATCAGCATGGCGGCGAAGCTCATGAAGGTGACGATCTCGCCGATCGAAGCCAGCCGCTGCGCGAACAGCCAGGCGCCGAGCAGGATGATCGACAGAACGGTGATCGTGGTCGCCGCCCGGGTCAGCACCGCGACCACAGCCCACCACGACAGCACCGGGATCTGCGCCGCGAGCAGCTTGTCGACGACGGCTTTGAGTTCCGAGACTTCGGCCTCGACGCGCGCGAAGCTGTGGACCAGCGCCACGTTGCCGAGCGTGTCGGACGCGCGTTCGGCGAGCTCGGAATAATGCTGCTCGACCGAGCCCTGCATCGACTCGGTCTTGCGCAACACGAATGCCGTCAGTCCGGCAAACACCGCGCACAGCGCCATCAGCAGCAGCCCGAGCCGCCAATTGAGCACCAGCGAGAGCGGCAGCAGCACCAGGAACGACACGAAGGCGGCGAGGTGATCGCGGAAGAAGGCGATCCACAGCGACCACAGCGAATCGGTTCCCTGCAGCATCACCTTCATCAGCCGGCCGGAATGGACGTCGCCGTGGAAGGCGAGCGGCAGTTCCAGCACGTGCTCGAAATATCCGGTGAGCACCGCGTGGCGCCGGCGATGGGCGAGGCGGTCGGCATAGAGGGCGACCAGCGTGCCGCAAACGATGTTGAACATTCCGAAGCCGACCCAGATCAGCAGCAGCGAAATCAGATTCGACCAGATCGGGGGCGCGTCGGCGGCTTGCGCCTTGGCGAGCGTGTCGACCACCCGTCCGAACAGCACCGGCTCGGCGAACTGTCCCGCGGCAAGCGCGAGGTTGGCGCCGGCGAGCATCCAGGCGAGGTTCTGCTCCGGCCCCAGCAGAGCCAGCACGCGAGCATAGAGTCGAATGAGCTTCATTCGGCGGCCTGTCTGCGCTTCCCGTTGCGTCCCATCCGGATGGGCCATCGCCAGCGCGGCCGCGCGCGGCGGCTCCGGCGGCTCGCCAGCGCCAAGTCCCGCACCAGCCGCGCGCCGCCGGAGCGGCGCTCGAGCATCAGCTTGCGTTCGTGAAACGCCTCGAGCTCCGGGCGATGGCCGACGCTGAGGATGGTGGTGGCGGGGAGCTGATCGGAGATCATCCGCATCAGCTGTTCCTGGCTGGGAGGATCGAGCGCCGAGGTCGCCTCGTCGAGCACGATGATGTCGGGACGTACAATCAGCAGCCTGGCAAAAGCCAGGCGCTGCTTCTCGCCGCCGGACAAGATCTGGTCCCACGGGGCCTCCTCGTCGATGCGGTCGGTGAGATGGCCGAGGCCAACGAGCTCCAGGGCTTCGGCGACCTGCTCCTTGGGAATCTCGTCGGCCGGGGCCGGATAGGTGGTGGCGCGCCGCAACGTCCCGATCGGCACATAGGGCCGCTGCGGCATCAGGAACAGCTTCGAGCCGGAATTGACCCGCACCTCGCCCTGGCCCCATGGCCATAGGCCGGCGATGGCACGGACCAGCGTGCTCTTTCCGGTACCGCTTTCGCCGACCACCAAGACCTTCTCGCCGGGAGCGATCACGACGTCAGCCTCGTTGACCACCACGGTGCCGTCGTCGAGAGTGACCGAGAGATCGTGCAAGCGCAACGCCGCCCCTTGCATCTCGCCGCGCTGGATGCGGCCGAACCCCTCGCCCTGCTCGGCTTCTTGCAGGCTGTCCAGCGAATAGAGCAGCGAGGCGACGCGCTGGGCCGAGGCGGCCCAGTCGGCGAGCCGCGGATAATTGTCGACCAGCCAGCTGAACGCGGCCTGGACGAACACGAAGGCGGATGCGGCCTGCATGACCTCGCCCAAGGTCATGGTCCCATCGAGAAATTTCGGCGAGGAGAGAATCACGGGGATCACCGGCGCGACCAGCACGCTCGCCTGTGACACGCTCGTCGTGCGCATGTGCTGCGAGCACAATTGCCGCCACCGCCGCAACACCTGGCGCAGCGAGCGGTCGAGGCCTGCGCGTTCCTCCTGCTCGCCGCCGAGCAGCGCGATGCTCTCGCCGTTCTCGTGCAGCCTGGTGAGCACATAACGATATTCGGCTTCGGCCTGGTTTTTTCGCTCCGAGGCGGCGACGAAGCCGCGGCCGATGCCGACCATCAGTGCGCTGGCGATCAGCGAATAAGCGACCGCGGCGATGACCAGAAATCCCGGGATTACGATCCAGGTCTCGCCGACGCGAAACGAGAGCGGCCCGCCGATGCTCCACAGCACGGCGATGAAGGTGAGTGCCGACAGCACGGCCTGCAGCACGCCGGCGCAGAAGTCGACCGGCGCGTCGGTCGCGATCCGCAGATCCTCGGCGATGCGGCCTTCGGGATTCTGGTGATCGCCCGGAACCAGGTTGAGCTGATAATAGCGTCCATTGGCGAGCCAGCGATCCACGACGTGGCCGGACAGCCATCCGCGCCACCGCCGCTGGGTGGTCATCCGCGCAAATACCGCGCCGACCGCCAGCACGACGCTGGCGGCGGCGAGCAGCGGAAACATCAGCGCCTGAAACAGCACCGCCCCCGAGTCGCGGGCCTGCAGCGCATCGAAGATCGAGCGGTTCCAAACGTTGATCCGATATTGCACGAAGATCTGCAGCGCGATCAGGATGAGCAGCGAGACCGTCAGCACCCAGGCGCCGCGGGGTCCGGCCATTCTCCAAAAACCACAGGCGCTCGCCCAGAACCTGCGCACCAGCAGGCGTCGGGATTCTCGTTGGACATCCGCTTCCGGTACGTCCGGGTCTTTGCTCAAAACAGTGCCGATTTGCCTGCAGCAGTACGAAAACTGCGACGCAAACCAACGCGGCTGCGGCCGTTTGGTTCCAAAAACCGACGGTCCGACAGAGGGTTAACTCGCGATATGGCCGATCGCGCAGCCTCGGCCCGGCGCTCAGGCGGCGCTCGATTCGGACTTCGCCGTAGCGATCGGGCTCGCATCACCCGCGCCGGAGGAAGCCGCCTCGACGCAGAGGATCACGGCCTGTCTGAGCGAAAAAGCGTAGGTGTCCGCACCGGCCCTCGCACGCAACTGGTCGTCCGCCGCCCGGGTCCGGCCACGGCCCCACAAGCCGGCGAGGATCAGCGCGCCGGGTACCTGCCGCCGAATGCGCCGGATCGAGTGATGCAGATGGGCAGCGCTGCTGCCGAGCTCGAAATACGACAGGCAGATCATCCTCACGCCCGCGCTCTTCAGATGAACGATGTTGGACGAAGACACGGCGACATCGGGCTCCAGGCCGGCCCCCAGCCCGTGCTTTTCCAGGAGCTGCGCGAGCATCGCCGCCGCGGCGCCGTCGAACGGACCTCTACCCGCGATGCACAGAACGGGCCCGCCGGCCCAGTCCGCTCGCAAATTCCGCGCCAGGGGAAGGTCCGGAGGCGCCGGTTCGTCTTGCTCGTCTTCCTCGTGGCTCTGGCCCGGCTTTTCCTTGCGAATGATCCGCGTGGGTGTCACGTCCTCGTGCTCGGAAAGATCCGTGATCAGGCCGTGCACCGTGTCGTTGATCTGGGCGACATGCTTGGCGTCGAGCACCCCGCGCCGGAAATCGATCTGCGCCAGGACCAGCGCGGGAAGCACGATCTCGTCGTAGCAAACCGACAATGATCGGCGTTTGAGGACCTGCTCGAGCTGGTCGAGCGCTTCGTCGGCGTCGCCCGCAAGCGCCCGCTGGTAGAAGCTCTGGGCGGGGCTCAATGGCGGCTCGTCGCCGATCATGACGTCGACGAACTGCAGCCATTCGATGTGCCGGCCGAGAACGCCGAGGCACACGGTCAGCGGCGTCGACAGCAGCAGCCCGATCGGGCCCCACAGCCAGGTCCAGAACGTGGCGGCGATGATGACGGCGACCGGCGTGAGCCCGGTGCTGTGGCCGTAGACCAGCGGCTCGATCACCTGGCCGATGAGCGGCTCGACGACGACGAAAAGTCCGACCGTCAGCAACGCCATGGTCCAGCCCGGATCGACCGCGACCGCGAGCGCCACCGGAAACGTCGCGGCGATCACGGCGCCGATGTAGGGCACGAACCGCAACACCATCGCCAGGATCCCGAACAGCACCGGGTTGGGCACCCCGATGAAGGTCAGGCCGGTGCCGACGATGATGCCGAACAGGACGTTGAGCGAGGTCTGCGCCAGGAAATAGCGGCTCAACCGCCGCGCGCCGTCGTTGAGCGCTTCCGTGGTCCGTTGCAGATCGTGGGATCCGGCGAGCCGGATCAAGCGGTCTCTGAGATCCTGTCGCTGCAGCAGAAAAAACGTCACGAAGATGACGACGAGCCCGGCCGTCGTGAGCGGATCGACGAGCGGCTGCAGCACGCCCTGGATGACCTGGGCCGGCGCCACCTCGGGCTGGTGGATTTCCACCGCGACGGGAGCATTCTGCGCGACGTCCGGGGCCGGCGCCCCTTGCAAGCCATGGCTCTGGTTCTTGCGGATCTCCTGGTTGACGTTGCGCAGAAACGTCGAGATTCGTTCCAGCGTGCCGCCGCTCGCCGCATCGCGCACCGAGCGAATCTTCTCCTGAATCGTGAACTGGTATTCGGGCAGCTTCTGCGCCAGTTCCGTCACCTGTTGGCCGACGAGCAAACCGATGCCCAGGAAGATGGCGCAGGCGAACGCCACGACGAGAACCACGGCCGGAACGCGCGGCACTCCCCAGCCTCGCAGCATGCGCACGGGCGGGGCCAACACAAAGGTCAGGACGATCGCCAGCGCCAGCGGCAGAAAAATCGCTCTCGCGAAATACAGCGCCGCGACGATTCCCAGGACGGCCAGCACGGCCAACGCACGGGTGATCGCAACTTCGGTGCGCATCCCGTTGGGGTGCGACCGTCCGGGCCCGAGAAGTTCGGCCATTTCGCTCCTGTTCGGGATCCGGCCTCTCCCGGCGCGGTTTCCACGATGAATATCAATACTTTGGATAGGGAACAGTTCCGTTAGACCCCGGCGATTTGCAGGTTCGGGCTGAAGCAAGCTCGCGCGCGCCCGCATTGACGCTCATGGCCAGGACCAGCCGCGCCGCCTTCGCTCGTGATCGGCTGGAACCCAAACCCGCCGCCCGGCGTAGTTAGGGATACGGTGACGCACCCATGAGCTCCGTAGAGGAAACGTTTCGTCCCGATTGTCCGACGTGCAAGGCATGTGCGGCTGCAATGCGGATCACGCGGTTTCAGCCTCGCCGCGAGAAGGGGGCCGCTGCCGAGCCACGAGTATTCGTTTGCAGCGACTGCGGCTTGTATCAGCTCGTTCGCCGCAATATTTCCACCAGGCAGACGGCCGCCTAGGTTTTACCGTCAGGCACCGGGGGCGCCTGTATTCGCGATGCAACAAGGGAACCTATTGGGTTCAACAATGTTTGCTTGGCGTCCAGGTACAGGAGGACGCGCCATGGCCATGGTCATGATCAGCTGTCCAAATACGGGGCGGGACGTTCCTACCGGTATCGAAACCGATCCTTCCAGTTTTGAGAGCTTCGTGGCGGCGGCTCCGATCCGCTGCCCGGTCTGCGGCCGCGAGCACGCCTGGTCGAAGACCAATGCCTGGCTGGCCGGATCGCTAGGGTGCCTGCAGGAAACGAAATTCGCCTCGAGAGCGTCCCGGCCGGCCCGCTGAACGCCATCGCCTTCGACGCGACCGGGCAATGCGGCTCGTCGGGCGCCGGCCTGCCCGAACAGCGCGCCGCGCGGCCTCAGCCCTGGCTCGGATCGGACGCGATCGCCACCACCTGCGCCAGCAATTGCTCGCGGCGGAGCGCCGAACGGTCTCTCTTGAAGGCATCGGCGAAACTCTCGAGTACGCCGTCCTCGAACGCGGTCACGACCGTATCGTGGACATAGCTGCGGCGGCAAACAGTAGGCGTGTTGTCGAGGTCCTCGGCAACCGCGCGCACCGCTTCGAGCACCTGGCGCCGGCGCTGGCGCGCGCTCGCGGCCGGCGACTGGCGTGCGAGGGTCTCGAGAACGGCGGCCGAGGCGAGCAGCGTGCGGAAATCCTTCAGCGATATCTTAACGCCGGCGATTTCGCGCAAGAACCCGTTGACCTCGCGGGCGGTTACGGCCCGCACCACGGCATCCCCGTTGCAATATTGAAACAAACGCCGCCCCGGAAGCTTGCGCAGCATCTCGATGATCTCGGCCAGCCGTGGGGCGTTGAATTCCTTGCACACCACCCTGCCGCCCTTGCCGCGGAAGCACAGGGTGACGGTGTCCTCCTCTACCGACACGTTCGACTTCAGCAAGGTCGCCGCGCCTCGCGTGCCGCGCATGCGCGCGTAGCTTTCCGTGCCGGGACGAACGCCGCTTCGGGCCACAAGCTCGATGACCGCGGCAAGGGCAAGCTCGCGCGACGGCTCGCCACCGGCCAGGTGCTGGCCGACGCTGCGCCGGATCTTCGGCAGGACCTTGACCAGCCGCCCCAGACGCCGGGCCTTCTGCGCTTCGCGCACCTGTTGCCAGGCCGGATGATATCGGTACTGCAGCCGGCCGGCATCGTCGCGCCCGATCGCTTGCAGGTGCGCAGCCGGATCTTCGGCATAGCACACGTCATGGTACGCGGGCGGTACGGCGAGGGATGCGAGCCGCCGGATCTCGTTCTTGTCGCGCAAGGGGGAACCGTCGGGGCGAAAATAGGCAAAGCCCCGCCCGGAACGGCGACGACGGATGTTCAGCGCCTCGGTCGTGACCAGGTGCAGACCGAGCCGTTTCGTCAGCGCCTGCAACCGCGAGGGCCGCCGCGCACGGCCGCCCCGCGCCGCGGCGGCCAGTGCGGGCTCTTCCCGATTCTCCGCTGAGCTGGGTCGCTCGGCCATGCTCGAACTCGTTCGACTACAGCGCGCCTTCGCGGCCGAGCGTCCGGCGCCGACGGACCACAGATCGGGTCGGGGTCACAGGCTCGCAGCCGCGGCGACCCTCGACGCTGCCGATCACGAGCTCGGATGGGGATCCTTGACTTGCCCGCGATACTCGTTGGAAAGCAACGGCGCCGCTTCGAGAAGGTTCCGACAGATACGCCATACAGATGAGCCGTTTGGCCGGCCATCCCCAGCATGTCGCCGCTACCCCGACGAAGCGGAGCAGCCAGCCCAACGAGGTCGCGCCGCGCTCCGTGTTCCTGGCGAGCGAGGATGCTTCCTATATCAGCGGCCAGGTGCTCCACCCCAACGGCGGCGGCGTCGGATCACAGATCGGAGTACCCGGTCTCGGATCGATTCTAAGAAGGCCTGCCCTGCCCGCGGTAGTGCTTGGCCTGCCGCTTCTTTTGTTTGTTCCTGAAGCGGCTCATGCGGGAAACGCCGATCGAAGTCCGTTTCGGGCGCATCGTTGTTCTCCCGTTGTTCGCCAATACCTGATGGATAAACGATGCATTCGGCGGTCCGGTTCCGATGGTTGGTACTCAAGTAACACCGATGAATGTTTGATCCCGGAAAAGCTGTTCCCGACTTCGGAACGGAGAATTTCGCCGCTTTGGGACTTCTTTTCTGGAGCCGCATGCGTCATGTTGTCCTTCCGGAACAGGATCCGACATGCCGAAGCTTCCCGCTCCTTCCCGGCGCCGCGCCGCCCCGCCTCGGCAACCCGCCGCGGCCGTACCGCGCGCGATCGGCGATGCCGCCTCGGTCGACACCAGCCGCCTGCTGCCTTTGGACGATCGGCTTTATGCTTATTTGCTCGACGAGACCGTGCGCGAACCGGGGCTCATGGCGCGATTGCGGGCCGAGACCCGGCGCTTGCCCAATGCCAGCATGCAGATCAGCCCCGAGCAGGCGCAGCTCATGGGTCTGCTCGTGCGGCTCATCGATGCCCGCCGCGCGCTCGAGATCGGCACCTTCACCGGCTATAGCGCGCTCGCCGTGGCGCTGGCGCTGCCCGCCGACGGCCAGCTGATCTGCTGCGACGTGAGCGAGGAATGGACTGAAATCGGGCGGCGCTACTGGCGCAAAGCCGGGATCGCCGATCGCATCGATCTGCGTCTGGCGCCCGCGGCCGACACGCTCGCCAAGCTGATTGCGGCCGGCCAAACCGGCAGTTTCGATTTCGCCTTCATCGATGCCGACAAGGAGAACTACGATCTCTATTACGAGCAGTGCCTGAAGCTGGTCCGCCCGGGAGGTCTGATCGCGATCGACAACGCGCTGTGGCACGGCGCCGTGGCCGACCCCGCGTGCAACGACGTCGACACCGCGGCAATCCGCGCGCTCAATCGAAAGATCCGCGACGATGCGCGGGTCGACATGGTTCTGGTGCCGATCGACGACGGGCTGCTGCTGGCGCGCCCGCGGGGGTGAGCATGTCAACGCAATTAAACCTAGGGCTATAGGTTAAGAACCTTATATAAGCCTTGATCGGCTTCATCACATTTCAAGCCGGTGTATCGTCCGGTTCGCTCGACGCAGCCGCCCGCACGCCTGGTATCGGGTCGGCGTGGACGGGTCTTGAATCGGAGATCAAGAGGAGTAGAGTTCCGATTGCCTTCCCCGCCGCGAGCCGCTTTCGAGGCACCGGTCCGGGGGAAAATTCAGAGGGGGAGCAGTTATATGACCAGGTTTCTAGTGGCAATAGCAGCTGTTTTACAACTGACGAACTTCTCGTTGGCGCAGTCCGCCCCAAACGCCGCTGAATGTGAACAAATACGACAGGCCGTAGCTACTTATGGATATGTCGCGGCCAAGCGACACGCCCTGGCTAACTACGGTGTAGAAGCGGTAAGATACGGTGATCGATGCTTGACGGGAAGACACAAAGTGAGAGGATAAATCCGTTAGCCACATCGCAGAATCAGCGTCAGGGGGGCTACGAACCGTCAACCCGTTCCCGTCCGCGGAAAATGCGCGAAGCCTTGCTCGCTCAGCACATATAAAGACGAGATCGTCGTCGGCGATGACCGATTGCCGAGCGCGTTGCTCGATCCAAGATCGCCGGCTCGGCGAAGGCGGTACCGGGTGCAAAGGTCACGAGACGGATGTCTCCGCCGCCGACCTGTTGCAGGTACGCGCTCGCGATGTTGGTTGCTTTTCGCTGATTCGGGGGCTTTTGTTCCGCCGGCCGAGACGCGATAGGATGCGCTCTTGCTTGCCTGGACTCAGATAACCGAGCGGTAGCCGGGTTAGCTCAGGGGTAGAGCAGCGGTTTTGTAAACCGTTGGTCGGGGGTTCGAATCCCTCACCCGGCACCAGGGTTGAGCCGTTCATCCATGAGGTTACACTCCTTCCAGGGCATTTTTGCTCTCCCGCAAAAAGCCCAATTGTGTAACCCATGTCTCCGGAATGAAGTGTCACCCTTCTCTCAGGAAGGACAAGCTGGCACCAACGCAAGAACCCGACCTGCCGGGGAGGACAAGCCGGGTTCTCGGAACTGGGCGGCAGGAGCGAGCAACAGGGGGCAGGAAGGTACCGCCCAGCGCAGGAGGCTCGGATGCCCAGCGGAAAGCGGGTCGAACACCGAGCCATGAGCGTCTCGACAGGGGTAGCGCAATGACCGACGACGAACGCGCCATCCGCAATCTGGTCGAGACATGGATGGCCGCCAGCAAAGCCGGCGACCTTCCGACAGTGCTTAGCCTCATGGCGAACGACGTGGTCTTCATGGTCCCCGGGCGAGATCCATTTGGGAAAGCGGAATTTGCCGCTGCCTCCGAGGGATTGAACAATGTCCGCATCGAGGGCAGCAACGATATTCAGGAAATTCAGGTCGTCGGCGATTGGGCGTATCTGCGGAATTACCTTGAAGTGACGATGACGCCAGACGGGGGGAGTCCGGTGCGGCGGTCGGGCCATACGCTCACGATCCTGCGCAAGAAGCCGAATGGAAAATGGGTTCTTGCTCGTGACGCCAATCTGATGACTCTGGCGACGTGATGGCGTCGCTGCCGGACGTGAGATCAAGCCGCCGCCGCACAAGCGCGACGTCGACCGAACCCGCCGAACCCATGGTACGAAGCCGCTAACCAAACGACCGAGAATTCGGCTCCGGCAAAAATCCGTTATGTCATTTTCTTGCCGGCCGTGCGACGAAGGGATGCGTTGTTCGGAACGGGAACGACCATGCGCGCAAGCGAGTCGGAGTTCTGCCGTCGCCAGGCGGATCGCCTGCGGAAGCTCGCCGAGCAATGCTCCGATGCGGACGTGCGGGACCAGCTTTCCGTCATGGCGAACGAGTGGCTGGAACGAGCCAAGGCAGCCGAGAGCCCGGGAAAGCCGGACCTACCCGACATAGCTTAGACGATTTCTACGGGGCTCGGTTCATCCGGTCTGCTATTTTGGCAATGTCTCGATTCCGATCGCCATGAGGTAGCTGTTGATCAAGTCCGTCTTCAATTTTGTGCCGATCTTCGGCTTGTTGATCAGCTTGTGAAGATACTTTCGTTGTCCTTTCGTCGCCTTGTCCAAAGCGTACGATTGTTCCTCATAGCCGATCGACCTGAGGTACTGCCAATCCGTCGCGGTCAAAGCATCGGCGGCGGATACCCCGCGCGTACCAAAAGCCATAACCGCGAAAACGATGCCAAGCAACATCGCGGCTGCGGCAGTGCCGCGCCGTCCGGTCCCTATGACCGCGGCTCGTGAAGCTCTCGGGCTGATTCCGCGAACCATACGTCCCTGCTCGTCCAGAAGTGCTCCTCGCCGCAGAGGGGACACCGCATCCGAGTCCCGACCTTGGGCAACCGGTCGATGCCGTCCGTGTCGATCCCCGTGGAAACCTCACGACCCGTGCTCGGACACCTGACCATCAACGAGGTCATCGAGGGCCCTCCCTGTTTCGACCCCGATCCCCTCGCGGAAGTCAACTCTCGGCCCGTTCGGGCGTCAAGCGGAACCTGCGAACGAGTGTCTTGGTTCGATGATACCGTTCCCGCCCGATAAGCCTGTGAATTTCCCCTCGCCTGCCTGAGCGCCGGCTCGACTCTTCGCGACTCTTGTCGCTTGCTCGTGACTGTCGAGATGTCGGCGGGCCTCACTCGATTCGCCTAAATGGGATAACGGATGCCAGTCCTAAGAAAGTCCATGATCTTGCTTGCAGCCGCGGTGCTCGTTTGTGCTGCCACCGCGCCGGGTAAGGCAGTCACATGCGAGGACGTGCGAAGCCTCAGTCGCGCCGAACAGGACTATTGGTCAAAGCGACTGAACCTGACTCGCGAGCAACGCCATCAAATCTGGCAAGCCTGCTATGGCGGGTTTCGGACTGGCCGTGCGGGTCTGCGGATTTCCAAGTCCGCCGAATAGCGACGGTGGGGACGCGAACCGCTGGCCGACCTCAGAACCCACGCCCCGGGAAACCGCCCGAGCTACCCCATTGCTCGACCGGCCCGCGGTGCTCCTCCGGCCGCCGAGGGCACGTCACTCCTCGACGGTCCGATCTTTGGCCCTGCGGTTCTGCACATGAATCAACAGGAAGCCCAGGCCCAAAGCACAGACCGATGCCCATACGAACGCCGGCTCATATGCGAGACGGCCGGCAAATCGTCCCCAGTTCTGCATGGCAACGCACGATTCGGTGTTCAAGAAGAAACACGACAAGGAGCGCGGGATCGAGAGATTCGTTGACCCGATCACGTTCTCGCTCAGTCCGCGGCGCAGAAGCTCCGCATGCAGGTCATCGAAGACGTAGAACCGGAACCACCACGCCACGCACAGAACGATTCCGAGCCCTCCTGCGATTGCCAAGTCTCGAGCCAGTTGTAGATCGGGGTGCGAGCGGGCAGGCTTCGCGACAGCAGGATGCGCGCCCCGATCGTTCTCGAGCGATGGGGCGGCCGTCGCTGCCGCGGCGCCATCGGCAGCCGGAGCCGCCGCGATCGGCGGGGCTTCGCCGGCCGGTCCCGGCCCGGTTGCCGGTTGCTCGAGGTTTCGTGTGGACCGCTCGTTGCGAAGAACGGGCGAGACCTCCACGAAGGACTTGAAATGATCCAAGTCTCGGAAGGCTTCCATGCTGCCGTGCACGGTTTCGCCTTCGAATGCCCCGTCGGAATAAACCCGCCAGTTCCGGCCTAAAAACTCCCCCGTTGCGACGATGGTCCGCGGTTTGACAGGTTCCTGCGGTTTTTGCCGCTCCTGTCGTTTTTGCCGTTCCTGCTGTTTTTGCTGTTCCTGCCGTTCTTGCGGCTCTTGCTGTTCGGCGCCGGGATCCATTCCCTTGATCAGGGTCTCGAACGAACGCAGGATCGCATGCTTCATGGATCGCTCTCGTGCCATTTTCCCTTCCTGACTGCCCGGCACAGACGTGCTGGCTCGAGGATCGACTGCCGGCGACGGCGGCCGCAGAACACTGAGCGGAGCGCACACCGCCCCTCCCCCTCACGCGTCGATCAGTACGCCCGGATTGAGCAGGCCGTGCGGGTCGAGGGCGCGCTTGGCGGCCTTGAGCGCCTCGGCGAACAGCGGCGGGCGCTGGCGGTCGTACCACGGCCGGTGGTCGCGGCCGACCGCGTGGTGATGGGTCACCGTGCCGCCGCCGGCGATCACCGCGTCGAGGCCGGCGGAT
>WNGH01003333.1_pt1 | contig 15376 bp, 23 predicted proteins | sample 5400631 | NCBI WGS metagenome assembly WNGH01 (sample SAMN13153373, study PRJNA577476) | soil metagenome | isolation source: 115 cm soil or saprolite under Garry oak tree replicate 1 | place: USA:California | collected 2016-06-15
TACAAGTTAACGATCTCGTCTGGTTCTATCATCGAGGCAAGATCGGCGGCAGCTACCTTCATCAGCTTCCCTTGCCTGTTTACGATGCAACTTTTAGTCTAGCTTTTTTCAACAGCATGAAAACAACGTGGCACCCAAGACACCACATCAGGTGGGATGAGATTGCACCTTCGATACACTACCATCTTTATGTCAGGAGCCCTTCTCTCACCAAGCTGCTAAAAAAGCCTTGATAAGATCACCGGCCTCTGACATATTGAGTCTGCCAGCATGATGTAAGCGCATCCGGCAGGCGTTGCTCCTAAACTCGGGCCGTCGTGGCTTCGGTTCCGGCGGCCCTCTCTTTCTCAACCGTGCTTGGAGAACCTAGATGACCAGTGAGACCATGACTGAAACTGTTCAGGGTAATGGAGCAGCCTCTGTCACTCGAACGAAGCGACGGGTTGCAACTGCCAGCTTTGAGGGCACCGTCGGCCGGATCACGTTCGAGGGTAGCGGCGCAGTCGTTGAGGTCGATGCTGCCAAGATCCCGTCCAGCATCGCACTTCTTGTCACCGCCTATGGTGCCGTCAACATCCTTCAGACTGCCTACAGTACCAGCGACACTCCGTTCGATGCGGCTCAAGCAATGGCCAAGCGCCTCCTGAGCGGCGATTGGCGCCCTGGCCTTCCTCGAAAGCAGGCCGAGCCCGAGGTCCTCACTCAGGCCCTCGCGACGCATCTCAACAAGCCGACAGACTATATTGAGGAGGTGTGGCTGCCGAAGTTTTGCCAGAAGCATGACCTCCTGCCGGGTGTGGCTCGTCGGAAGCTTCGGGCGATGGGCGTTCTTGCTGAGCTGATCGCGAAGATCACCGCCGAGCGGGCTGCTGCCGCAAGCGCCGCGGCAAAGAAGGCCCCTCGCAGCGAGGCGCTTGACCTCAGCGTCTAGACCTGACTACCCTCTGGCTACTCGGCGCCTCCCCGGCTGGTTTGAGCTACTCCCCTGGCTCCCAGCCGGGGTTTTTTGTCTTGCATTCTGCACGACTCTCTGCTACGCTCCCTTCTGTGAACCTGAAACAGAGAGAGCCCAGCGCCGTCGGTCGATTGATCCTCGAAGCCCTGCACCGCCACAACCTCTCCAGACCCTCCGTTGCAGCTGCTGTAGGCATCACTCGACGCTTCATGTGGGAAATCATCTGGGACCGGCGACCGGCCCCTCCTGAGCGACTACAGCGGCTTTCTGAGGCCCTCCAGCTCACACGGGAAGAGTTGGATGCGCTCAATGCTGCCTACATCGACGACCGCCGCCGCCGCTCAGGCCGCTGGTCCCTTCACTCCGCTCAGGGAGCAATCATCCCTCAGCCAGATCAACAAGGCGACCTCCGCCGCCGTTCTGCTTAACCAAGGCCGGCTCCACGGTGACCAGCTGACCAACGATCTCCGCCTTCGCGTCCTAGAAGGTGAAGAGGTCGACCCTGAGGAGATGCTCCTCATCGTCAATGAGATCCGAGGCGACCGCCGAGCTGCTGCGCGGGCTGCGTCCTCACCGACATCAACCGGCCGTCGGGCGAAGCCCGAGTCTCGCCCCATCACGACAGCTGACCTCAAAGCTATCCTAGACCAGGATGACCTGTGAGCTACGCCCTCTCCCGCCTTTGGCGTGGCCGCTCAGCCCTTGTCAGGCCGCTGCTGCCCCGCAGGCTGTTCAGCCGCCGCCGCTGGTTCCACCCCCTTCGCTCCCGCTTAGGGAATTGAGCGAATGACCGAGCCCTTCGGCTTACCTGACTTCCCTGAAGTCTTTGATTCAAGCATGCGCTCAGCTCTAGTCCTGTGTCCTCGCCAATGGTTCTTCGGTTACCTCCTTGGTCTCAGGAAGAGCACTCAAAGCATTCATCTGCACTTTGGAGGCTGCATAGCTCAGGGGCTTGAGGTAGTGAGGAAGGCTTATTGGCAAGATGGGCTCAATGAGGTCCAGGCTGTGTCTGCTGGCTGCCACGCAGTAATAACCGCGTGGGGGGACTTTGAGCCGACGGAAGAGATTCTGAACAGCCGCGCCGGCATCAAGACGCTCGATGCAGCCCTGGACGCCCTCTACAGCTACTTCGAGGCTTTCCCCCTAGCCTCTGACCAGCTCAGCCCTCTGATGATCGACGGCGAGCCAATGATTGAGAAGAGCTTCGCTCTTCCTATCCCTGGCTGCTTTCATCCTGTCACCGGGGCACCGATCATCTACGCCGGCCGTTTTGATATGCTGGCAGCCTTCAATGATGCCGTCTTCGTTGTGGATGAGAAGACCACGATGGCGCTAGGCGCGACGTGGCGCAGCAATTGGCCCCTCAGAGGTCAGATCACAGGCTACTGCTGGGGTGGCCGAAGCTTCGGTCTCAACGTGACCGGCGCCGTGATCCGAGGCATAGCCATCCTCAAAGGCTCAATCCAATTCGAGCAGGTCGTGCTTACTCGGCCTGACTGGCTTGTTGATGACTGGCTCAGGCAACTCGCCCGAGACATCAACCGGGCCGCCACGATGTGGCTCGAAGCTAGAGACCTCTATGACAAGGTGCCCTATCGAGCATTCGATCAGGTATTCGATCAAGCTTGTAGTGCTTATGGTGGGTGTGGGTTCACTGATCTTTGTGAGAGCGAACATCCTGAGAATTGGTACAACAGCTTCTTCGTTCAACGCTGGGACCCGCTTCACCGGGAGAGTGACACATGACCTTATCTGTTGTTGAACCAGCTCCAATTGTACTTCCTCGCACAAATACGCTGCTGATGGGGCCTGTTGCGACAGGCAAGAGCTACAGCCTGCGCACCCTGCTGCCGAAATATCCTGATTCCAACAATCACATGCAGCCAGGCGTCGGCCGTACAGTCTTAGTTGTCAGCCTAGAGCCCGGCTTCGAAGACACTCTTGGTGACTGCACTTGCGACATAGGTATGCACATCCACTATATCGCGCCGCTTGATGTAGATTGGGACACGCTCCAGGATCTCGCCCGTCGGGTTCAGGCTGCCACCGAAATCATAAAGATCGTCGACCCCAACAAGCGTGAATACACACAGTTCATGGACACCTATAGCTGCCTCGCGAACTTCAAGTGCGATAGATGCGGCGAGGTGTTTGGCCCCGTTGATAAGCTCGATGAGAGCTTCGCAGTTGCAATAGATGGACTGACCGGCCTGAGTCGGGCTGCAATGCAATACAGCGTCGGCTTGAAGCCGTCGAAGACATGGCCGGAGTATGATGCAGTTGGGCAGCAGATCGAGAACATGCTCAGGAAGTGCGTCGGCATCAAAGCTAGTTTCGTCCTGGTTGCCCATCTTGACCGCGAGCCTGACCCGCTCGGCGGCCTCAAGCTCACTATGCACACCGTCGGGAACAAGCTCGCTCCTAAGCTGACCAAGGACCTATTCAGCGAGATTGTCTACACCCGCCGAGACGACCGGGCGAGGTTCTGGTGGTCGACGACCGAGAACAACATGGACCTGAAGGCGAGGAAGCTGCCCTTCAGTGATGCAATTGAGCCTAGCTTCACACAAATCTTGGGAGAGAAGTGATGGTGTGGACATTCGGTGCCCTCGTCTTCGATGCTGGCCCCTCACTTCATCCCTACAAGCCGTGGAAGCCTTCGCTCTTCTATCGGCTCTGCCATCCATTCACTTGGCGCAAGACACAGACAGCTGCATTAGCGTTGCTGCCTAAGTCATCCTATCAACTCAACTTCATTCTCTCTGGCAGCGGTCCGACGACGCCGCCGCTTGCCATTCCACCACACCCCCGGCGTCAACCATTCTAGGAGTCCTCAACATGCAATCCGCTCAATCTGCTTTTGACCCGTCGAGCCTCCTCGACACTGAGAGCGACGGCGACTTCAACACTCGACTCACCCCTATTCCTGAGGGTGAATATCAGGCCCATGTCAAGGAAGGAGGGATCTCTGTCCGAGGTGGCATCAAAGATGGCGCCCGTTGGACCGCCGCCGACATCCTTTTCGTGATTGATGATGAGGAGGTCAAAGCATCGACACAGCTGAAAGAGCCAGTCGTCAAGCTCGGCCTCTTCTTGGAGACCGACATCGCCGGCCAGCGTCTGCTGACCAAGGAAGATAACCCTAATGCGAATGTGAAGCTTGGGAAGTTGAAGGAAGCTTGCGGCATCAAGCCCGGCCGGAAGTTCAGCCTTCGTCATCTGGAGGGGTTGTCTTGCTTCATTCGGACCAAGCAGCGGACAGACCCGAACGACATCGAGACCGTCTACAGCGATGTGGTGTCAGTGAGCGCCGGCCGCACAGCTAACCGTAAGGCGGCCTAAGAGTTCCTCGTCTCGGCTAAAGACGAGGGCGGCGACGGAGAGCTGCCAAGCCGTGGTCGGGCTAGCTCTCCGCCGTCTAGCACATTTTCCTGGGAGGATCGGATGCACTCACCAAAAATGAGCAAATACTTCTACGAGTCAGCAGGCGAACGTCTTGCCCGACGTTTTACTTATGATGAACCTCTTCCAAGAGAAAGAGAGAATCAATCTACTCCCTCTCCAAGTAGGCGCCCCTTCCTGGTGTGCTTTGAACACCGCACTCTAAAACAAGCTTGGAGTTACAGATTCAAGAAGGCTTGACATGGAACCAGCGATCAGACTTAGGATTGGTGCTCTCAAGGTACAGCTTACTGAGTGGTTGTCGTCGCTTGAGCCGCCGACGAGGGACCAGATTGAGACAGCCCTGCGAGACTTGAGTCTGCTGTTGTACCTGAGTGAACCTCAGCAGGGCTGGGAAGCTTCGCCGGCGCCGGCGGTCAATTCACCTATCTGCGCCCAGCCTAGTTGCAAAGCCGGGTGGCGAGAGGGCCTCATCAACTACGCCCATCCTGACAATGACCCAGTCTGGTTTTGTCGTCAGCACGCAATCAAGATCCAAGCTGGAGGCCATGCGCCGCCCGGCACCCTTCTGCCGCCGAAGCTGCTCCACGACAAGTCTATTGACATGGCAAAGCGGTGGACAGCCTTTGAGAAGAAGATGGGCGAAAGGCTCAAGGTTGAAGCTGAGGCTGAGAAGTTTGATTGGAGAGAGAAGTGATGCCCGATGACCGCACGACCGAGCTGAGCGCCGGCGGCGACGGAGGCCGCGCTCAAGTTAGCCGCTACGGAGGGCATATCCTTAGAGGATGCGCTAAGCGGACAAGTGGGCGTCTTCTACATTCTGAGGCCAGAACAATTAGCACGCTCCCTCGACGCCTTCGCTGCCCAGGCTCGTGCAAAGGCGATCGAGGATGTTGTGGCTTTGCTCAAACAGCTTGGCGCCACCTCACATCATAGGCGTGATCTCATCATCCGTATCCGCACTCTCACCAAGTAGGAGCCTCAAGTCGTGTGGCTAGTCCAATCAGGCTCTCCCTCAGCTCGTGTCATGATGATCGGCGAAGCGCCCGGCGAGAATGAAGACCGCCTAGGGAAGCCCTTTGTCGGGATGTCAGGGCATGAGCTTGACAGTGAGCTGCAAGCCGCCAGCTGGAACCGAGGCGACCTCTTCCTGACTAATGTGTGCCACGAGAGACCACCAGGGAACGATGTAGATGTGTTTTTTTCTAGAAAGTCCCAAGCCAAGAAGGCCATCTCCCTGGATGGGACGCCTGCGGATCAACTTCTTACTGCAGTTAGTATTTCTAACCTGGGGAGTGATGTTCCTGTTGCTCTGGCTGGTCGTTATCCTAGATTACCTGTCCTTCAGGGGCTGAGGCAGCTTCAGCTTGACATCGACCGCCTTCAGCCAACCCTGATTATAGCTCTAGGCAACACGGCACTGTGGGCTCTGACAGGGCTGACCGGGATCTTGAAGTGGCGAGGGTCTATCCTGCCCGCCGCCGGCGGGCCTGTCGACGGTCATGGGATCAAGCTGATCCCGACACTGCATCCCGCAGCTGTGCTGCGTGAGTATGTCTTCAGGGCTATTGTGATCCAGGACCTGAAGCGGGCCAAGCGCGAGAGCGCCTTCCCGGAGATCAGGCGGCCGGCGTGGAACTTCGTCGTCCCGACTTCTGTGCGACAGGTTGAGGAGTGGTTTCACGACTACATCCCGGAGAACAGACAGTACGCGAGCGAAGCGAGCCTGGTCGTCGATGTCGAGAACTTCTATGAAGAAGACCGAGTCCACGACGGCCGCCTCATCTGCCTCGGCTTTGCGTCAAGCAAGCTCGATGCTATGTGCGTGCCCTTTGTTCATCGGGCCGGCGACAACCCCCACTACTGGCGAACATCTGATGAAGAGGCCGCCATCGTCAATCTATGCCGCCGTGCTCTCATTGAATACCCTATAACATTTCATAATGGACTGCATGACTGCCAGATCATAGCCAAGAACTGGGGCTTCATGCCGGCCTTCCGGCATGACACGATGGTCAAGCAGCATGTCGCCTTCCCAGGTATGCTCGGCGGCAAGATCGACCCTGTGACCGGCCGAGTGAGTAAGAAGGGCTCCTCCCTCAGCCTAGCCTTTTGCTCCTCTATGTATTGCCGCTACCACCGACACTGGAAAGATGATGGCAAAGGTTGGGACCCCTCAATCCATGACGAGATGGATTACTTCCACTATAACTGTGAGGATGTAGTCCGAACAGCTGAGGTGGGCGAGGAGCTTGATATCATCCTGAAGAGCCAAAAGCTCTGGGATCAATATCTCTTTGAGATGGAGCTGTTTGGACCTGTCTTCAAGATGATGTTTCGAGGTGTGAACCACGACACGGCCCTACGGGCTGAGTTCGCCAAGAAACTTCATGCCGACGCAAAAGAGTTGCAGAGGTGGATCAACACCGCCGTCGGCCATGAGCTGAATGTCAAGTCTAGTCCTCAGATGCAGGATCTCTTCTACAAAGACTTCCAGATTGCTCCAGTCTTGCATCGCAAGACCAGAGCGCCGACACTAGACGACAAGGCGCTCGACACGATCTTGAAGCGAAAGCCAGTGCTCAGGCCGCTGATTGAGAGAGTGCAGGCACTCCGGTCGATCGACACGTTCGAGGAGAACTACATCGACAGCCGGCTGTCGAGGGCCGACGGCCGAATGAGATATGCCTTCAACCCGGCAGGGATTGAGACATTCAGGTTCAGCTCGAACTCGACGGCTCTAGGTGAAGGCCGGAGCATGCAGAACATCCCCCGAGACCCTGACTAGGAGTGCCTTCAATGAATCTCAAGCCTTATCTGCTTACAGGTATATTGATTCTGACAACTGCCTTTGATTGGCCATCTTGGCTGGTCGCCGACGATGGTAAGGCGTGGGCACCGCTCTCAGACGAGGAGATCGCCGATGCGCACTCATGTATGATGGACAATATGCTCGCCGTTTGCGCTGGCGAGAAGCGGGTAGCAACCGGAATCATTATATCACAAAAGTTATTCGGTAAGCTGCTTCCTAGTACGGAACCTGTAATGCACTACCGCAAAGGCGGCGCACTCGGAAGTGGAGATATTGAAGTTATGTATGACGTAGATGTCGGGATTACGTTCCAGCAGCCAGCTACGGATACACAGTCAGCATGGCAGCTAAACTACTATATTTTAAGCGATAAGCAGCTTGCGAACATGATAGAGCTAGCGCGCAAGGACTCGACCTGGACTCCCTCTAATAATTAGGCTCCCTCTAAATAAGGACACTTTTGGTGCCAGATCACCGCTCCGAGATCGACAAAGCAGTGTTCGAGCTTCGCTCGAACATCACGCACAGCTTTGATACGATCATGGTGAATGGACAATCTGTTGATTGTTGTGTCAGGTGTGGCAAGCCTCGAAGCGAGACTACTCTCCAAGAGGCTCCCTATCAGCTACCATGCCGAGGGTTCATCTGATGTCTACGAAGCGAAAAGTGACATATGTCAGCTCTGTTGTGGGGCTCCTACTGCTAGGAGGAGCTGGATGCATCCTGGCTCAATCAGCTCCGCCACCAGTTGCGGCGGCGGCCCGTGATCCTGGTGTGCGTGGAGGGCCGCCGGCAGCCGGCGGAGCAATTGCAGGACTGACCGCTCGCCAGACTGCCTTCTTCAACGAGGGCCTAGGAGAGTTCATCGATATTGATGGTGTAGCCGAGGGACTTGGCCCTCGCATGAACCTCGACAGCTGCGGCGGCTGTCACGCCCACCCAGCTGTAGGCGGCACCAGCCCTGCTGTCAACCCACAGGTAGCCTTCGCCTCGAAGGATGGCGGCACCAACACAGTCCCGTTCTTCATCAAGCTCGATGGGCCGATCCGTGAAGCTAGGTTCAAGTTCAACCCCGACGGCACCAGAGATGGCGGCGTCCATAACACCGCCACCATCCAAGGCCGCCCAGGTGCCGCTGGTTGCATTCTAGCTGAGTCCGACTTTGCCCACGCAGGCATCCACAACAACCTGATCTTCCGAATCCCCACACCTGTTTTCGGCGCCGGCCTGATCGAGCAGATCCCTGACAGCGTGATCCTAGCTAATCAAGCCGCCAACACTTCCACCAAACAGCAGTTCGGCATCGGCGGGCATGCAAACTTTGCTGTCTCAGGGCGGACGATCACCGGGCTCACCAACAACAATGGCAACGACGGCACAATCGCCCGGTTTGGGTGGAAAGCTCAAAACCAAACACTGCTGATCTTCTCAGGAGAAGCCTACAACGTTGAGATGGGCATCAGCAATGAGCTGTTCCAAGAGGAGCGTGAGCAAAACCCACGTTGCCAATTTGTCACAACCCCCAACAATGTTGCTGACACTGAGGTCACTACAACCCCGGAGGGGTTGAGCGCGATCGAGAAGTTTGCCTTCTTCCAGCGTTTCCTGGCCCCGCCGGCGCCCTCACTCGACACGCCCGGCGGCTCAGCCTCGATCACTCGTGGGCTAAGCTTATTCACTAGTGTTGGGTGCGCGCTCTGCCACACACCAATGCTAACTACAGGAAAGTCGACAGTGGCAGCGTTGAGCAACAAACCTGTCAATCTCTTCTCTGATCTTCTGATTCATGGCATGGGACCAGGTCTGGCCGATAACATCGTCCAGGGCAGCGCTAAGGGCGATGAGTTCAGGACAGCTCTGCTATGGGGTCTAGGACAGCGCCTCTTCTTCCTCCACGACGGCCGAACCAAGAACCTCCTCGAAGCAATCCAGGCCCACAAGAGCACACGGGATGAGCAGCACGAAGGCTTCAAACCCTCTGAGGCAAATGCCGTCATCGACAGCTTCAACCGACTCCTTGAGCAACAGAAGCAGGACATCCTGAACTTCCTCCGTAGCCTCTAGGACTCCAAGATGCCTATCCCTGAGCTTCCAGCCATCCGTCGGCTCTACCGGCCTGATCCAGGGTATATTTTAGTTGATGCCGACTTTGACAGGGCCGACGCCCAGTTCGTCGCCTGGGAAGCCGACGATCCTGAGCTGAAGCAGATCTTCCAATCCGGTCTAGACATCTACACTGATGAGGCCAAATGGCTCTATCAGGTTCCTCAGGTCAAACCCTCTCAGAGGCAGGCTCTCAAGTCAGTTGTTCACGCCGCTGATTATGCAGCTAAGGCCCGCACGCTTGCCTCGACCGCCGGCGTCACCGTTGCCCGCATGGATCGATGGCTTGATGAGCGCTGGATCGGCAAGCACTCTGGTCTAAGCCGTTGGCACAACCGCATCAAGCATCAACTTCAGCTCAGCCGAACTATCTACAACCCCTGGGGCTTCAGAAGATTCTACTTCGACCGGCTTGACAACATCCTCCCGCAGGCTCTAGCTTGGATCGCTCAAAGCAGCGTAGCTGTCACGATCAACAAAGCTATGCTCAAGATAGATCAGGAGTTACCTAAAGCCCAGCTTCTACTTCAGGTCCACGACAGCTTGCTTATGCAAGTTCCTGCCGGGCTTTGCCCGGCGATCTTCCCCGTCATTATAGAGAAGATGCAGGTAGTTGTACCTTACAAGGACCCATTGGTTATACCTGTGAGTCTCAAGTACAGCTCGAAGAGCTGGGGAGATTTGGTCAAATGGGTCCCTGGTGAGGAGATGAAAGATGCCGCGTAAGCGTGAACTAGCTGACATCACTGGTGAGCTGATCGCCCCTTTTGAGACGGAGATGGCCTACAAGTTCTCCGACGGCGACAAGACCGTCTGGCTGCCTAAGAGCCAGTGCGACTGGGATGAGCACAACTCCACGATGACGATGCCCTTATGGCTCGCGGAAGAGAAAGAGCTGGTCTGATGCCAACCATCGAGCCGACGGAGGAGCAAGCTGAGGCTATAGCTGAGATCCTCCAGTGGTACAGGGCCTTCACTCTACCAGGGACTATCACTGTAAATATAAATGGCACGGTCCCTAGAAGGCCGGAGTTCCTGCTCGACGGCGGCGCTGGCACCGGCAAGACAACCGTAGCAGGGCTGGCTGCTGAGGCCATCAACGCCAAGCGTATCGTCTTTGGGGCCTATACAGCTAAGGCTGCCCGAGTGATGCAATCTAAGGGGATGGAAGGGGCGAGCACCCTGCACTCGTTGATCTATCGTGCTGAGCATAGAAATGACCGAATCGTCTGGGTCACCAATCACAACAGTCCCTGCCTCAGAGCCGACCTGATCGTGGTTGATGAGGTCAGCATGGTCAATGACAGGATCGCCGAGGATCTTAGGTCCTTCAACAAGCCGATCCTGGTGTTGGGGGATGTTGGAGGGCAGCTGCCGCCAGTTGAGGGAGCAGGGGCATTTACTCGACGGCGGCCTGACTTCATCCTGCGAGAAGTTCACAGGACTGTCGCTGACAGCCCGATTACGAAGCTGGCCTGGCGAGCCCGCCGACGGGGCGTTGTATTCCTCAGTGACGATCCTACAGCGCGTGTAGCCCCGCTCAACGCCGACGCTTGGCTGGTCATCCTTAACCGTGACTTCCAGGTTATCTGCGGCAAGAACACCACCCGTCGCACCGTCACACGTAGAGCGCGTGAAGCCTTCGGCTTCAAGGGTCCTCTCCCTCAGCCCGGTGAGCCGCTCATCTGCTGCCGCAACGACTACAGCCAGGGCCTCATCAACGGCGACATCGCTGTCCTATGGCGGATCACTGAGAATGACCCTGACGAAGACTACTTCGAGGCTGACCTTCTTATTGAGGGGGAAACTAGAACTGGGGTCTTAATCAACAGACCTTACTTCTCTTCCCAGACTATCGACAATAGTGCTGGACGTTTCAGCTCTGCCCACTTCGACTGGGCCTACGCTATCACATGCCATAAAGCTCAAGGCTCTGAGTTCGAGCATGTCGTCGTGATCGATGACCAGTTTGCTCAGTGGGACAAGGACCTTCGACGGCGGTGGTTGTACACTGCCATCACTAGGGCACAAGAGACCGTGACAGTCTTTCAAACAGGATGACAGAGATGGATGCATTACATATCTGCAAGACAGCCTCTGAACTCGTCGGCGGCGACCGGCAAGTCAAGCATGGCGACAAGACCATCAACTTCCAGAACACAGCTGATCTCTGGAATGCGATCCTCAAAGCCAGAGCAAGGCAAGCTGGGGGTGACTGCGAGCTGACACTTGATGCACTGGATGTCGCCAACATGCTTGAAGTCTTCAAGATCGCCCGCCGCTACAGCGGCTCTCACAACCTGGATGATTACATCGACGGGGCTGGATATGCAGGATGCGCAGGAGAGATCGCAGAGGGTATGGCTAGATTACAGAAGGGAGAAGGTAGCTCAACGTCGGCTCGACCCAACAGTGGTAGCTTCGGAGGCAGCAGCCCAACACAGACGGCGGACACTGACATCATACAGAACTAAGAATGCAGCTTACATGAGGCTCTACCGACAGAGGAGACTGCATGCAACTTTCAGCTGACCATCTCTCAGCGCTATCTAGATGGCGTGATAGGGTTTTTGTATTCTCAAAAGGACCCTTTGCAGATTCCATCTATCAGGAACTAATCGCTGGTGGCTTCATCATCTGTCATCCCTATCTCTCTGACCCTGAGACAGTTTATTTTGAGCTGACGCCGACGGGGACCGCTGTCCTCAAGCTGCTGGAGAGCACAGGCGAGCGAAGCGAGCCCGACGATGGCAGTGTGCCAGGATGAGCCGTCATTATGCTGATTGGATCAAAGCTTATGTGGCACTCTTCGACAGCCGCACAGAAGCGCCCACAGCTTTACATCGGTGGACAGCCATAGCCACAATTGCTGGCGCTCTAACCCGAAGGGTTTGGATAGATGAAATCACTTTCAAGTTCTACCCGAACTTCTACATCGTCTTCGTCTCTCCTCCCGGGATTAGCACCAAGAGTACAGCTATCAGCCTCGGGATTAACCTCCTCAGAGAGCTGGATCACATATACCTGGCAGCTGATAACACGACGTATCCTGCATTTATCAGGGACCTAGCTCGGCGGTCGAGCGAACTCCGCGAGACCGAGGAAGCCGACGCCCGTGACGACCTCTACATCCGTCAATGCGCGATCACCGCCGGCCTCAGTGAGTTGGGTACGTTCTTCAAGGTCGAAGACGAAGAGATGGTCAACGGTCTGACTGACCTCTGGGACTGCCGCTCAATCATGGTGAAGGACACTAAGACATCCGGGACCGATGTCGTGGAGCATCCATTTGTCAATATCATCGCCGGGACTACGCCTGACTGGGTCAGGGACAAGCTCAAGCAGCAGATCGGCGGCTGGGGCCTTAGCTCCCGGATCATCTTCGTCTACACAGACAAGAAGGCCCGTCGAGTGGCTAGACCCTCCAAGCACTGGACTCCTGGTGAGTTCGAGCGATCAACCAAGAACCTGGTCCAGGACCTAAGAGAGATCGCCAATCTCAACGGGCCGTTCAAGTTCTCGCCGGCGGCGGACCGCTTAGCTAGCTCATGGTACGATCAGGTCTCCCAGCAGACCGAAGCCCACGCCGCTCTTGAGGAGGGCGACCCCTGGATAGGATACTTCCTCGCCCGGAAGCAAGCCCACGTCCACAAGCTTGCTATGATCCTAAGCGTCGCTCAAGGCGACACCCTGATGATCGACGAAGTCGATCTTGCTGAGGCTATCAGCTGGGTCGAAGAGGCTGAGGCTGAGATCCCTCAAATTTTCGCCCTGAAGCTAGATTCTAGCCCTCTGTCTAGAGTCGAGCGGGACCTGTTAGCTCGCTCGGTGGCTGTCTTAGGTGGCTCCCCAGGCTTCAGCCTGCCCCGGCTCGACATCTTCACCAAGATGCACAGATACGTTGACAGCTCGACAGCGACCAGGATAATCGATAATGCTATCGCTAGAGGGGCCTTCGTGCAAGAAGTTCGGCAGAGAGTAGTCTATCTGAGGCTGCCAGGAGTTGTGCCATGACAGAGAAGTTATACAAGTGGTCCGACGCAGAGATGATCGAGCGGCAACATAAAGTCATTGAGGGGCAAGGTTTGTCGATGGCCGCAATGAGTCGGGAGATCGCTGCCAAGAGATCAGCAGAAACTCAAAGATCTATCAATGAATGGCAAAGACAGACATTTCCAGATGCTACATTAGATGGAGTTATAGGACATCTAAGAGAAGAGTTTCAGGAGTTTCTTGATTCCAACGACCAGCTTGAGACTGCAGTTGAGGCCGCTGATTTAGTCATACTTCTCTATTGCTGGGCTGCGATAAATGGGGTTGATCTCCATGCAGCTATTGATGCTAAGATGAAGATCAACAGAGCACGAACATGGAACATCCAGCAGGATGGGACTGGAAGGCATACATGACAGAGCCGAGCGAAGCTCGGCTGTGGCACTATCCTCGCTGGGGCGGTGGCTTGTGGCGTGTGCGGCGCAAATCTGCTATGACAGAGCATGGACACCATCAGCCGCACCAATGCGATCCTGCGTCGCTCGGATCTAGCCCGGCTGCTCCCAGAGCGGCTGAGACTACTCCTGCCGACCCCTCAACAGAAGGCTGACAACGATGCCCTCCCACAACAGCAACCTCGACGAGGATCTTGACCTCAGCAAGTTCAACAAGCCGCCGAAGGCAGAGGTCCCAACTCCGAATGATGATGCCGTACGTCTCTGGTGTATTGACCAGACCCTCCAGCATCTAACTCGGCAGCAGGGCATGTTAGGACTTGGCGCTAATGCTGTGAGCCAATCTCTCCGAGCGGAACGTGAGGAGATCATCGGCCGCCTCCAGGCTCTCGGTCCTCAGTTCAATGAGACCTAGCTGGTCTCACACGTTCGGCCGGCAAATGAAGTAGAATGATACGAGACAACAAGCCGCCAACGCATACAGCAGTATTTCGAAACCGTCGCAGCTCATCAGCTCTCGCAGACAACCGGGCCGATGGGTCCGGCACGCTCACAGTGGACGCAGCCGGTGAGGAGAAGGAGAAGCGTGACGGCGACAGCTTTCATTTCGGCTTTCTCTTCTGCGGATCTGGCTCTGGTGCCAACGCCGGAGCCATTGCGTGCGGCTCCACCCTCGCCGCCCTCTCCAGCGCGGTAACGAGTTCCTCCAACTCATTAAGCGCAAAGTGGTCGATGGCAATTTGCCTAACCTCGCGATTTTTCAGAAACGTAAGCAACATTTTAGCTTTGAGCGGAGTGGTTTCGATCTTCATGACATCACCTCGGCGCGGGCGCGGGCGAGTTCCTCGCAGCGATTTTTGTCAATCTCAAGCAGAACCGTATTGCAGCAGATAAGACGGGAGATCTCGGCCCGCGCTTCATCGAGAAGGCGGAGCATGAACAATAAGTCAGGAGTCACCACACTAGGGGCGCGTGCTTTTATCTCATGGCGGATCTGCGCCTCGCGCTCTGCGTCGGTCATGACATCACCTCGGATCGCCAGGAACCTGCACCCACGCGCTCCCAGTCCACTTCCACCAGCCATAGCCCACTGTGTTCACGTACGTCGTGCCGAGGTGGACGAGCAGGTAGTTTCCGGTCCCACCGGCAGCCGACACGCCGTTCTTGAGGATCGCGTAGTTGCCAGCGTTGGAGTTGGCCTGGTCGAATGACCACGTGTCGGTGCCGTTGGCGATACTCCCCGTGGGGAAAATGACAGCCAGGACTTGATCGACTGCAACCGCGACAGTCTTGGTAGGAGCGGCGCCCCCATGATTATCGCTGGCGTTGATGACGATGCTGTCGCTAGCTGTGCTGCTTTCCTGATCGGTCAAGGTGGCGAGAGCGGCGTTGACCTGGGCGAGTGTGCCGGCGATCGACAGGTTCTTCGTGCCTGCGCCCGAGACATAGGGACCTGTCGCTGAGAGGAGGCCATTGGTGTCGCTGAGGGTGACGGTCAGCCATTTACCGGCGAGCACGGCGTCGGTGTCGCTGATGCTGATGCCCGCAACCGGGGCTGCTTGGTTCTGTAGAACCGAGGCCGAGGCTGGCGCGGCGATGGTGGGCGGAACGTTACCAGGCCCGCCGAACATCGGATGCATCTCGCCCGTTGTCGTC
>WNGH01015924.1_pt1 | contig 15375 bp, 12 predicted proteins | sample 5400631 | NCBI WGS metagenome assembly WNGH01 (sample SAMN13153373, study PRJNA577476) | soil metagenome | isolation source: 115 cm soil or saprolite under Garry oak tree replicate 1 | place: USA:California | collected 2016-06-15
GTCGAAGCGGAGACGCAGCTTCTTCCTCAGCGGCTTCTTCAGGAATTGCAGCGCATCGAGCTTGCGCTCGGCAGCCTGAAACAGATTCGGCGCGGCCCGCGCAGGCTGGATATGGACATTCTTTTTTACGGAAACAGCGTGATTCGCACGGCGGAACTGGAAGTTCCGCATCCGCGGCTGGCCGACCGGCGCTTTGTTCTCGTTCCGCTCGCGGAGCTTGTTCCGGAGCTTTCGCACCCGGTTCTGCACCGCACTGTCGCCGAGCTGCTCGCCGCCACGAAAGACACGAGCCGCGTCCGGCTGCTCGCGGAAAAATGACGGGGCATGGCAAATGCAAGAGACGGAGCGATTCCTCGGCTTCGGGACGCGACGTGCGCTTCGCACACGCAAACAGAAACGTCGCGTCCCTCCGCTCGGAATGACATCGCGCGAGGCGTTAACTCGTGCGGTGAATCATCAAACGGTGCAGCGTCAACTGCGCCGGCTCGAGCGCTTCGAGCTCGATCTCGGCGTAACGCCCGGAGGTGATTTCGCGCCAGCGGTACACGCCGGGCACGCTTTCGGTGCGTTCCTGGCCTTGCACCGGGCGCAGAAATTCGCGCGCATCGTCAAGGGAGGCTTGCTCTTTGGTCTGCGGCCGCGCCAGCGCTTCGATCGCGTAGCTGCGCAGCAGCTTCGTCCAGTAGTGGCCGAACAACTCGGGCGAGGCGAAGATGTCGCTCCAGGCGACTTCCGCGCCGTAAGCGACGACGACGCCGACCACGCGCTCGCCCTTCAGATTCGCAGTGGCGCGCTCGAAGCGCTTCTGCACCTCTTCGACGAAGGTGTCAATCGGCACGCCGACGGCGCGCGAGTTGTACACCTTCGCATACGATTGCGTCGGCGCATCGGAAGCTATAGCGCGCTCGATCCCGCGCGCGGAAAGCGGCGGCCCAGCGCCGGCAACTCCAGCATCGGCCCGCGCGGTCGAACCGGAGCGCACCGCGTCCCAAACCTGCTCCTGCTTTTGATCTATCGCGGCTCTCTCGCGGACGCTGGGATGAACCATGATTTTGGCGGCGGCAAACTGCGTTCCGGAAGACCAGCGGCCGTGTTCGACGCAGAAGACGTCCAGAGGCAAAGGCCGTTCGCCGGGGCCTACGATGCGGTCCTTGGCGATGATGCGGTCCTGCTTCCCGCCGCTCACCAGTTCGCCGGCCAGCAGCACCAGCGGCCGCTTGCCGCGGTTGATCAGCACGAGCCGGTTCACCGACGCTCCGCTCTGATAGTCCGGGACAATCACCGGCCGGCCATCGCGAGTTCGCCGCAAGCCCTCGCTTCCTTCCTCGCTGATGACCGCGTCGCCCGTGCTCAGCGCCTCGTCCAGCGTCACAAAGCCGCCGGTCCGCGCGGATTCCGCGCTCAGCACCGGAAAGATGGTCAAGTTTTCGTAAGTCACCGGGTCACCCAGCCGCCAGCCGTTCGTTTTTCCCGGCGCGCCACCCGGCGCACCTGCGCCGCCGCCCGGCATCCACACAGACCCGAGAGACGCCAGCGAGCTAAGTCCCAGCAGCGCTCCCGCGAAAATCGAAGACATCGTAAATCGCTCCATAAGCTCCTCCTGATACTCCCGTCAGGCCCGGATCGCGGGCCTTTGCGGTTTGAACGGCGTCGGCGAGATTTCTTGCAAGGTATTTTCGGGTTGCGGCAGACTCCGCCATACGGAGAGGTCGAGCATGGGACAACGCGGGCAGGGGGATTTGTCTAGGGCCGGCCGAGATCGAATTTTTTCTTCAGCGGCCGCTTCTTGATTTCCTCTTGCTCCTGCTTCTCGAACTCGGTGATTTCTTCTTCGGTCATGGAATAGTCGTCGCGAGGGGCGAACATGGAGGTCTCGCGGGAGGACTTGCGCAGCCTGCGCTTGCGCTCGCGGCCCTTGAAATCGTAGCGCACCTGCCGGATCGGCTCATCGATGGCGTGAACTTCCAGCAGCAGGTCGCTCACTTTTTCCAGGAGGTCTTGCAGGGTAAACGGCCGGATCACATAAGGCATTCGCGCATTCTCCAGCGCGGCTTGCGCCTCGCGCGCCGTTTCCGGCACAAGAAACAGCGCACGCAGCCGCCCGCCTTCGTTTTCGGGCACCAGCGCCAGTTCCCGTAAAATGTGGAAAACCGGCGAATTCAGGCCGGTCAGCGCGGCGTTGGCAATCACCAGACTCCAGTCGCCCGACTTGAGCTCGGTCAACAGCAGGCCCGAGTCGGGCACGACGCGCACGTTCCAGTTCTCCGCGTCGAGCACCTGGCGCAGCACGCCCTGGCCCGGCGCTTCATTGTCCAGAACGAGTATCCTGACCTTGCCCTCGTTCATGCACTCTCCCATGCTGGAAAATCCAGTATAGCTCCGCGGCGTTCCGGCATTTCTGGATTGCACCTCGTGCGCCGCCAATGCGATAACGCCGCTGATTTCATTGTATGGATGCAAGCAGGGAACCCGCAAATCAAGCCGAGGACAGATTCTCTAGTCGTTGGCGCCGCGGACTTGCGCAGGCGCCGAGGCACTCTCCAAGACGGGGTTGGGCAACTGGCGGAGAGTCTTCACAAAGATGGCCACCAACTCGCCGTCAAACTGGGCGTTGGCGCAGCGCTCGAGCTCGGCAAGGGCGTCGGAGGAGGTGCGCGCTTTCTTATAGGTCCGGTCGGAGGTGATGGTGTCGTAAGCGTCAGCGATGGCGATGATGCGCGCGCCCAGCGGAATCTGCGCGCTGTTGAGGGCATCCGGATATCCGGAACCGTCGAAGAACTCGTGGTGATGCTTGACCATTTGGGCGATGCGCGAGATGGCGCCGAGCGGCTCGAGAATCTTGGCGCCGAAGTGCACGTGGGACTTCATGGTCTCCCACTCCTCCGGATTGAGCGGGCCGCCCTTGTTCAGTATGGTCTCCGGGATGCCCACCTTTCCGATATCGTGGAGCACTCCCGCCAGCCGGATCTCTTCCACGTCGGCATCGTTCATGCCCAGCGCCTCGGCGATGAGCGCGGCATAAGCGGAAACTTTCTGGGAGTGGCCCTGGGTGTAGTGGTCCTTGGCGTCAATGGCAAACGCCAGCGACGTCACGGTATCAATCACGGCCTGCGGCAACGCTTGCACGCCCTCGCCGGCGCCCACCGCGGGGGCGCCTCCGGCGTCCTTGGATTTTCCGGCCGGCGCCTGAGAGGCCTCGCTGGCGGCGAGCGATTGCGTGAACTGTTCCAGGCGCTGATAAATCTCCGCGAAGGCTTCCGGGCCGGTGGCGAACAAGCGCTTCAGGGTAACGCCCAGGTAAGCTTCCAGAACGTCGCGCTTCCACTTTTTTGCTTCACTGGGGTCGTAGTGGTCGGCGGTGGAAACGGCGTTGCCGCCCTGGTGTTTCGAGAGATACATCGAAGCGTCGGCTACTTGAATGAGTTCCTGCGGCGTCGAGCCATGCAGCGGATAACTGGCGATGCCGAAGCTGGCGGTGATGCTTTTCTCGCGAAGCAGCGGGTCCGAGGAAACCCAGGCGCGCAGCTTCGAGGCAAGCTGCCGGCTGTGTTCGATGTTGGTCTCGGGCATCAGGATGACGAACTCGTCGCCTCCATACCGGGCAACGGCGTCGGAGCGCCGGCAATTCTGCTCGAGGATGTGTCCCACGCGCTGAAGAACCAGGTCGCCCTCGAGGTGGCCGTAGAAATCGTTGACGAACTTGAAGCGGTCCAAGTCCATCAGGACGAGCGAGAAGGCGCGGCCTGCGCGCGTGGAGCGCTTCCATTCGGCAGAGAGGGCCTCCATGAAGAAGCGGTGGGTCTTGACGCCCGTCAACCCGTCGGTGATGGCCTGTTCCTGGGCTTTCTGGAAGGCGAGGGCATTGTGCAGGGCGCCGGCGATCAAATCGGCGAGGGTGCGCAGCAGGAGCGTTTCCTCGTCGGAAAACTCGCGTGGCACGCAGCTTTCGACGTACAGAATGCCGTGAAGCTGTTCGGCATAAAAAATCGGCAACGCCGCGGCCGACACGGAATCGGGCAGCACCGGATGGACCGCTTCGTCGTTGGGCCGGAACTGCGCGTAAACGGCGAGTTTCCCGGTGCGCGCCACTTGCCCCACAAGTCCTGAACCGAGCGCTATGCGCTTGCCGAGGGCTTCGCGCCGCCGCCCGCCTTCGGCCTGCACCACCACTTCGCGCGTCGAATACTCGAGCAGAGCGATGCCCACGTGGTCGTAGGTGAGGCCTAGTTCGAGCTCTTCGGCGATTTTTGCGAGCATCTCGTCGGGATTGAGCGTGCTGATGGCATGGCGGGAAATGTTGTTGAGCAGCGTCAGGTGGCGCGCGCGGGTCTGCTCTTCCTCGAACAGGCGCGCGTTCTCAATGGAGATGCTGGCTTCGCTGGCCAGCACGCGCATCAATTCGAGATGTCCCTCGTCAAACACGCGCTCCTGCGGACTGTGCGCGACCATCACGCCGATGGCGCGATCATGGAGCACCAGGGGCACTCCGCAGAAACATCCCATACTTTGAATGGGCTCGACCCCCAGGCGGTTCACTTCGGCCGGGAGATTCTCGCGGATGAGCAGCGGCTGGCGCGTGCGAATCAGATATTCGGTCAAGTGATCCCCCACGGGCCGGGAGCGCTTCGGCAGACGCACGCCTTCGCTTACTTCCAGTTCAAACTGGATTTCATCGTGAACGGTATCGTGCCGGGCCACATAAAAATTGTCCACGTCAAAGAGCCGCTTCATCTCTTCCCAAATCTTGCCGAACAGCGCATCCATGTTCAGCGTGGAGCTGAGGGCGCGGCCGATCTCGTTCAAGACGTGCAGCTCTTCGGAGCGCCGGGAGGTCTGCTGAATGAGGTAGCTGTTCTCGACGGCCATGCCGATCTGGTGTCCGAGCGCGAGTAGAAGGCGTAACTCGGCGGGAGCGAAGCGGCGGCTATCCGGCGTTCCCAGCAGCAGCACGCCAAAGGCACTCTCCTTGGTCTGCAGGCTGATGCCGACCACGGTGCGCAGACCCTGCCCTACGGAGAGTTGCCGGAACCGCCGGAACGCCTCTTCCTTTTCGAGCGCCGCCCAGGAGGAGTCGCGCGACAGGTCCCGGAACACGACCAGCCCGCCCAGCCGGGCCACGAGATTCACGAGGTGGTCGTCGAGTCCTTCCTCCTGCGAGGCGCTGCAGAAATCGTCGCTCAGCCCGGCGGCGACCACCGAGGTCGGGCCGGCCGGATCGCCGTGGTGCAGGAACAGCGCGCCGGCGGGAATCCGCACGACGCCAAGAACGCGGTCGAGCGCCTGCGAGAGCATGCGCTGAATCTCGCCGCCCACAAAACTCGAAGTCGCCAGGTTCAAGTTGGACAGTGCCAGCATGTTGCGCTCAACACGCCGCTTTTCTTCTTCATAGAGGGCCATCACCATCAGCATGGCGATGAATAGCATAGGAACGATGGGAAGCAGGCGGAGTTCGGTGAGACGTTCTGAGGGAGACCGCTCGAAGAAGGCGATCGCCACCACCACGGCTCCCCAGAGACCAAACGCCGCCGCCAGCAGCAGGTCGGCAATGGTTTCTTGCTTGCGGCTTTCCTGCCAGAAGACCCAGGCGCAGCCGAGGAAGATCATTCCCGTGCCGAAGGATGAGCCCCACGGCACCCACCGCACCTGGTGAACAATCGCCCAGACCAGCAGAACCATGGCGGCTGCCGCAATCCGGCCGGCCCAGGGTTTGGCCTGTACATAGAGCTGCGCCGCCCAGAAAAACAGCAAGGCCGCGCAGGAAAGCAACCATTGATTCAAGGCCGCCTGCCAGGGAACCTCACCCACCCAGGGAATCAGCGCCGGGCTGAGAACATGCAGCGCCACCAGGCTCCAGGCGGTAGTCCAGAGCAGAAGATAGAGCTGCCGCTTCACGGTGTAGAGATAGGCGAAAAACGAGGCGATAAGCGTCGCCACGGCAAGCAGGCCCAGCGCGATCATGCTGTCATGAGTCAGCACGCTGCGTGCTCCACAAAGTACAACGCTGAGCGCACCGCGCCGTCCCGCGCGCGCACACACCCGCGTTTGCCTTTCGGCCGGCTTTTCGTCATCTTTCCCATGCCCAGCCTTCTCTCTGCGCGCACGGATGCGCCTCTGCGCGAAGGGCCGCAAAGTAATGAAGAGAATAGGCAGTTGGGACTATAGACCACGGTTTTTTGGGGGGTCAAGGGTACCGGGGTACCTACAAGGAAACAACAACCCGGGAGGCGCCTTACCCTGTGGGTATTTGGTGTTTGTTTCCTGCTTCGACTAAACTAGGCAGTTTTCTATTCGCACGGGGTCAGCACACTGAAAACATGAGTCATCACCCTGAATCCGCTTCACCGGCAAGCACCGGGCCGCGGGTGCGTTTTGCGCCCTCCCCGACGGGCTACCTCCACGTTGGCGGCGCCCGCACCGCCCTGTTCAACTGGCTGTTTGCGCGCCGCCAGCATGGCACGATGATTCTGCGCGTCGAGGACACCGATGCCGAGCGGAACCGTCCCGAACTGGTGGAGGGCATCCTCGAGGCCATGCGCTGGCTTGGCGTTGACTGGGATGAAGGGCCGTACTTTCAGTCCCAACGGCTCGATCTGTACCGCACTGCCGCAGAAAAGCTGCTCGCAAGCGGCGCGGCCTATCTGTGCTATTGCCCGCCGGAGAAATATGCAGGCGCAGACGCGCCGCACGAAGCCCAAGACGACGAACCGGAAGACCGCGGTCCGCGGCGCGTCACGCGGTGCAGTTGCCGCGATGGCAAGCCCGCCTCGCAGGACCACAAGCCCGCCATCCGTTTCCGCGTGCCGCTGGGCGGCGCGCCCACGAAGTTTCAGGATGCCGTGTTCGGCCCGCGCGAAGTGGCCAACGAGGAAATCGAAGACTTCGTGCTGCTGCGCTCGCCGAAAGCCGCGGGCGAGACCACGGGGCTGCCCACCTACCAAATGAGCGCGGTGGTGGACGACATGGCCATGCGCATCACGCACATTATTCGCGGCGCCGACCACCTCTCCAACACGCCCAAACAGGTTTTGCTGTATGGCGCGCTGGGCGCCGAGCCGCCGGTTTTCGCGCACGTTCTGGCGCTGCTGGGCTGGTCGCCGGGGGACGACGCGCAATTTCTCCGCACCAGCGAACTCGTCGAGCGGTTCTCGCTCGAGGGCGTCAGCCGCACCAACGCCGTTTTCGACCGTCCCAAGCTGGAATGGTTCAACACCCAGTATCTCCAGAAGCTTCCCATCGAAGAGCTTGTGCCGCACGTGGAAGCGGAATTGAAACGGAGCGGGCTGTGGCGCGAGGAATGGGCCGGCGCGCGGCGCGATTGGTTCGCGCGCACGGTGGATTTGCTGCGGCCACGCGTCCGCCTGCTGCCGGATTTTTCCACCTGGGCGCGGGCGTTTTTCAGCGAGGAGTTTTCCTACGACCCGGCGGCGCGCGAGAAATTCTGGAAGGACGAGCGCCTCGGCGACCTGCTCCGCAAACTCGCCGACGCCCTTGCTGCGCTCCCGGATTGGACCCACGACGCCTGCGACCACGCACTGCGCGCCCTTGCCGAATCCGCCGGGGTGAAAGCGGGCCTGCTCATCAACGCGACGCGTGTGGCCATTGTCGGGCAGGCCGTGGCACCGCCGCTTTTCGATACCATGGTGGTTCTGGGGAAAGAGCGCGTCGTCGGCCGCCTCCGCCGCGCCCTTTCCGCATTCGGGGCGAAATAACTATTACAAGATGGGGTCCTGCGCGCCGGCCGGACGGTTCTCGGATGTGGCGTGGACCGCGCGACTCTGATCAGTGTAAAAACTTCGGAAGCCGTAGCGGTCGGGCCGCGCTGAAAGGCTGTAGTTTCGCACCGCGCCATCCGCGCCGGTCGGCCCGGGCGTGTACTGAAGCGTGTAGCCCACGCCCAGCGCGTTTCGCGCCGCCAGGCGTCCCGGGACGCCCAGCGCTTCCGCGGAATCCGGATAGCGGCCGTTTTCGGCTCGCGCAAAGTTCCCCAGCGCGGTCTGAAATTCGCCCAGGGATTCGAGCACGCGCGCTTCGACACCTGTCCGTGACTGGTTCCCCGCGCGCTCGGGCAACACGTACCAGATGAAGGCGTACAGGCCCGCGGCAACCACTACAACCACCGCCACCCAAATCAAGACAATCTTGGCTGCGCTGCGTTGCTTGGCGGGTTCCGCAGCCAGCGCCACGGCAGCCAGGGCTTCGAGGTCGGTCCCGCAGTGCGGGCAGACCTCGGTGGCCTGATTGATTTCGTTTTCGCACTCAGGGCATTTGTACATATCAGGTCACAAATGGTGAGAGGTGAGATTATCAGCAGCAATGCCGGGAGGCGTCAACTCGACCTTGGGCACGATTGTGAAGGCAGCTTCACGCTTCGGGCGCGTGACCCACGACCACGAATCCCACCGTTTTCAGGGTGACGGTGTTGTTCGCAGCTTGCAGATGGACGGGAAACTCCACGAGCCAGAGGTCGCCGTCCTCTTGATGGCTCATTGCGGGAAGCGTGGCCGGCTGGCCTTCGACGGGACTGAAGCTCCAGACGGACGGATGGTCCCTCCCGGCGGCCTTGCGGCTGAGCGCGAGCAAGTCGTTCATGGAAAGCGCCGCGACGCCGCCATCGTCCGCGGCAGGCGAAGCCAGAAGAAAATCGCGCTGGGGCGCCACTCCTTGATGATTGCCGTTCACGGGATTCAGCGCGTAGCGCAGCGTGTAGACGCCGGGCTTGACGCGCTGCTGGCGGTAATCGGTCAACTCGGCCGGGAAACGCACCACCGCGGCGAGGGTCCCTTCGGCGAATTCCGGAAACGCAATCCCCAGTTCATTCGAAGGATTGGCGTTTAGGGGAATGGCCTTGCGCAGCCAGATTTCGCAGAGCGGCCCCTTCGGTCCCTGCACGCGAATACCGTCATTCGACAGGACCTCGCGGATCGCCGCGGAAACCTCTGCCGGCGGCGCGGCAGAGAATTTCTCTGCCGTGTACGCGCCCGCGGCATCCGCAAATCGCAACGGAGCCGCGGCGCCGCACCCCGCGATCACCGCGCACAGCGCGAGCGCCCGGGCAACCGCGCGCCTTTTCGATTTGTTCATCGCCGGCCTTTCAGACAGACAAGACCCTCAAGTGGGACAGGCTCCCGCATGTCCGCTTTATCATCAACGGCTGGTTAAAGGGGGCTGGCAAACGTGCCGACGAACGAGCCGCGCCTGCCCGACTCGCTCCAGTTGATGTCCAAGTGTTTGCCCCGATAGGTGCTTTCGGCGGTGTACGCCGGCATGGCATGATTCAAGTGCGCGGCCAGCGGCTGATAAAACGTTTCTTCGTTGTGGCAGATTTCGTCCGCGCTGGTCAGCGCCCGCGTGGAGATTTTCACCAACTTGCCCGCCTCCAGCGTTGCCTGGCCGTGCTTATCCGGCGCGATGTCCAGGCGGATCGGCGATAGCTCCACGCCAACGACGTTGTTCAGCAGTCCGGCCGTCTGCGCCTGCGCGAATTTTATCAGCGCTTCACGCTGTCCCTGGGTCGCCCGCTCATCCAGAATCATCACCGTCTTCGCCGGCAGGGGATTGGCGTAAGGATCGCCCAGCGTGCTATTTGCGCGCACTACCGCCACGACGCTCAGCCCATCCAGCTTGACGTCGCCCCACGTCCCTTTGTCCACGCGCCAGCCCAGCACCGCTTCCTGGCCGGCAAGGTTCACTTCGGAATTCGCAAAGCACGGCCCGGTGTACACGTCCGCACTCCGCGCTTCAATGTATTTCCCGGTAATTTGCGCCGCTTTGCCGGTGGTTGCGCCGGCGGCCAGAGCCGGGAGCAGGAAGACCAGAAGGGAAATGACAAACACATTCCGGAGTTTCATCGCCGTACCTCCGCAGGAGGGTCGCCGTTATTCTCCCACCCCGCCACACGCTTTTCAAGATTTTCCATCCGGCGATTCCACGAGTTCAAATGAAGAGGACCTCGCGTTTTTCTGTATGGAAATCCTACTCTAGCGGCGCCGCCTTCGGCCGGAGCACGAACTCCACTCCCTGCTTGGCGCGGCAGCCTCCGATGGTGCGGCCATTCTCCAAACCCTCCACCCCGCCGCTGCTTCGGATTCGGCTCGAGCCTGAGATGTGCCTTATCTCTTAGGAAGCTAGTACCCCATTAGTACTACATGTCCGATATGTGACAGACAGAGGAAAGCCGCTCTGGATAGGATTCCCACGAGGAAACTCCGAGTAAGGCCCGGGGGGTATTTGGCGCGGAAAGCGATTGCCCCCCGGGATTTCATCAAGACCGGTCATGTTTTCGAGATCTGAACCCGACCTCCAGGATGTGGAACGAGCTTCTGCCCCCCCGGACGCACTTGCGCGCAGACAAAATCTCGTGCGAATCCTGTTTGTTCATCGTTCCGTAGCAGAAGTGGAGCGCTGCCTGCATGAACTCCGGAGGGTGCGATTCACGGTCCGCCCAGAAGTAGTTGCGACTCCCGAACAATTCGTCGAACGGCTCGGTTCGCAGCCCTTTGACCTTATTGTGGCCGAGTACCCCAGCACAAACTGGCGAGAAACACTCGTGCTGGAGCTGCTGGGCCGGATGAAGAAGGATATCCCCGTCATCTTTTTGGCTGCCGGCATGAAACGCGAAACCGCGGCGGGGTTCATCCTGAAAGGCGCCGCCGATTGCATCGAAGTGGACAGCATTGGCCATCTGCCTGTAGCCGTTCACCGGGCTCTCAATGAGAAAGCGTTGCGCGACCAACGCGATCGCGCCGAAAAGGATTTGCGGCGTTCGGAGGCACGCTACCGCGCCCTGGCCGGAAATCTAAGCTACGGGATCTGCCGCTGCAGTCTCGATGGCAGGTTTCTGGAAGTGAACGAGGCGATGATCCGGATGCTCGGCTATGGGTCAAGAGAGGAACTCCTGGCTCTAGATCTTGCGCGCGACATTATTCAAGACGCCGACAGACGAGCGCAATTACTGGGTCAAAAAAAAGAGGGAGGTCTCGTCGATCCCATCGAAATAGAATGGAAGCGGAAGGACCATGCGATCCTGAAGGTGCGGCTCAGCGGACAGGAAGTCCTCAGCGAGCAGGGAGAGTTGGAAGCCTACGAGGTCATCGCCGAAGACGTCACCCAGCAGCGAGAGTTGGAAGATCACCTCCGCCGGCAGGCAGCCAGCGATTCGCTGACCGGTCTGGCCAACTATCGCCGCCTCGTGGATGTGCTGGATTCGGAAATCAAGCGCAGCCAGCGCACGAACCGAGGGTTTGCCATGTTGTTTTTTGATCTGGACGGATTGAAACGAATCAACGACCGCCACGGGCACATGGTGGGAAGCCAAGCGCTTTGCCGGTTGGCCGATGTCTTGTACTCCTGTTGCCGGGACATCGATACTCCCGCGCGCTTCGGCGGAGACGAGTTTGCTCTTGTCTTACCGGAGACTAAGCATCGGCATTGCCGTCTATCCGCAAGACGGCGAGACAATCGAGACACTCTTAAGCCAAGCAGATTCGGCTCTTTACGCGATGAAGCAACAGAGAATTACGACTGCAGAGTCCATGCAAACCGCCGCTGGGCAGTAAACTTGCTTCGTCAATCCGGCGAGGCTTCATTGCGCTTCACCATCGGCCAAAACGATTCTGGCGCGCTGATTACGCAACCTGAGAATGGATGTATGCCTAAGAAGAAAGCTACGAAAGATTCCCGGAGAGCGGAACTCGCCGGCGTCATGAAGGAACTGGCGAAGCCGTACATGACCAAATCTGCGCGGAAAGAGTACGCGAGACTTGCTTTGCCGGTGGTATTGACCGAAGCAAGAAAACCGTCGTAGGCGCGAAGAGGCCGAAGTCATTTCGAGGGCAAGCCGTTGAAGGAGCGGCAAGACTCAATTGGTGGGCACGATTAGCGGAACTGCCTACTCAATCTGCAACGCCACCAACCAATCGAAAATCTTGCTTCGAATCGCAGGATTTTGCTAGAATATGGGTTAAGCGGTGCTGTTATGCAAGCCATAGCAAGTTCGAGCAGGACCAAATCTAGGATAAAACTCAGGGAAAAGCGCGCTTTCAATGTGCAAGCTTTTCTCGATTCGGCGGGGTTGTCGCGAAGAATTGTGCAGTATCGAAGATCGCAGAAGATCTACGCTCAAGGCGATCCTGCCACGAGTGTGATGTACATTCAAAATGGCGGCGTAAAGCTGTCTGTTGTTAACGAGGTCGGCAAAGAGGCTGTCGTAGGGATACTGGGTCCCGGCGACTTCTTTGGTGAGGGGTGCTTGGCAGGCCAGGATGTTTGTATGGGGACGGCCACGGCGATTACACCCGCGTCCGTATTGATCATTGAAAAAAGCGAGATGATGCGCGTGCTCCACACGGAACATGCCCTCTCCGACCGCTTCATGTCTTACGTTCTTTCGCGGAACATCCGCATCGAGGAAGATCTGATCGATCAACTTTTTAACTCCAGCGAGAAACGGCTGGCTCGAACTCTTCTGCTGCTGGCCCGCTACGGCAAGGAATCCCAGCCGCAAAAGATGCTTCCCAAAGTATCTCAACAGATGCTGGCGGAAATGATTGGCACAACGCGCACGCGGGTCAATTTTTTCATGAACAAATTCAGGAAACTGGGCTTCATTCGATACAATGGCGGACTTCATGTCCACAATTCCCTCCTTAGTGTGGTCCTGCACGACTAACCAGTAACTTTCGCGCGGCAAAAATAGGTGTATAGCCCGGCAAACTTCAGGATGAGATTCCCGTTTGACAATTAGGGAGACGCCGGCGTAAGAGCTTCGGTGGAGGCGCTGACCTGCTTTGACCTGTCCCTTTTCCGGCGCAGGGGTGCACATGAAATTGCAAGCGCCATTCTTTTCGCTTTACAGTCCTGAGGGAGCTGTACTATCGTCGTGGCTTCGCACGCTTCCTCCAGCCTGACCGACGGGACCCAGCTCCGCGGCCTCGGAGCCTGCGTCGTGGAGGTGTCGTATGTGGAAAAAGCCTGACGAAAGCAAACCGCAATCCGCTACGGATAGCCCGGGATACGGGGTTCCTTCTTCGACTCGTGCTGACGCCGCAAGTGCGGCGCCGGTTTCTCCCAACGCTCCGGCCTGCGTGAGCCAGGGGATCACCATCAAGGGAGAAATCTTCGGCAAGGAAGATCTCTTCATTGATGGCACCATTCAGGGAAAGATCCATTTCTCGGATGGCTGCGTAACCATCGGGCCGAACGGCCGGGTCAACGCAGACATCGAGGCGCGTGAAATCGTCATTCGCGGCGATGTGACCGGCTCGCTCAAGGCACGGGAGCGCGTGCAGATCTGGGGCACCGGCAAACTCAGCGGGGATATGCAAACGCGCGGCATCGTCATCGAAGATGGCGCGACGCTGCGGGGCAAAGTGGAAGTCACGCAAAAGGATGAACCCGTGCGGTCCGCTCGCGCGGGCGCTTCTCCGGGTTCTGCGGACGCATTCACCCGGTCTGCGGTGCAGGCCAAGTCCCCCGAGTGATAGCCGATGGGATTCTTCGCGAAAATGCGGTTCCCCGGCGACCGCCACGCCTCGATGATGCCTTCTTCCCGTGGCGGGACGGGTGCCGCGGCCGCCGGCTCTCACGGCGTGTCCAGTGCGCCCGCCCGCGCCGCCCATCCCTCAGGCAATTTGCGCGTCTCGAACGGATTGAAGGAATTTCTCTGGAATCTGGACGGCTTGGGCCACGGCAGCTTGCTCGACCTCGGGCCGGTGTGGCAATCCACCATCACATTCTTCGTCGAGCGCGGCTTTAAGGTCTATGCCGACGACCTCCTCCGCGACTGGAAGCAATTTGTGACTGCCGAGGACGACCGCTTGCGAAAGATTCAGCCCGGCGAAGATGCCTCGGAAATGACCCCGGAATCCCGCGCGGACCGCTTTCTCCAGTCTCATATCAAATACCCACGCGACAATTTCGACGCCATCCTCCTGTGGGATCTGCTCGATTTCATGGAGCGCGCGCTGGTCAAGCGGTTCGTCGAGCACCTTGCCGATGTGCTTCGTCCCGGCGGCGTGATTTTCGCGATGTTCCACGCCGGGAAACCGGAATCCTTTCACCGCTATCGGATTTTGGACCGCCAGACTCTCGAGCTTATCGCCACGCCCCCTCTGTTCACCGTCCAGCGGTCCTATCAAAACCGCGAGATTCAGGACCTGTTCCGGGGATTTCGCAGCAGCAAATCCTTCGTCGGCCGCGACCAGCTTCGGGAAGTCCTCTTTATGAAGTAATCGTGTTTCTGAAGGGGTTTCCGGCTGCGGCGGTGACCAGGGAACGCGCAGTCCAGTCCGCTCTTAGCGCTTTGTCTGCCCGGGTTGTGCCGTGAATTCAACCTCTGCGGGATAACTGGTGGCGACTCTCAGGAAGCCTGCACTGGGAAGGTCACCGGGCAACTTGAGCGTGGTAAGACGCTGGCCGCTGCCGGCATCAACTACGAAGAACATGAGGGCCGCGTCATTGGAGAGAGACGGCCAGAGCGGATCCTGGGCGAAATCGGGCAGCTCAATCGTGAATGATCCATCTGCCTCGACGGCCGTCTTGGACAGAGAAAAAGGCGAGACGGCGCCTTGAAAGATGTTGAAGAATTGCCGGGCCCAGCGGCAGGCGTAAAGGACCTCGACCTGGAAGTTCTTTCCCTCAAATCCGGATATGGGAAATCTGCCGCGGAATTGGGTTGTCGGGAGTTTCTGGCACTGGAATTCGCCCTCGCGGCTGCTGGCAGTGAGTTCCTCAACACTGATGGTGACAAATTGACAGCCGGGGGCATAGACAATCGCCTTCAAGGTCCGGGGAGACTTGGCTTCGTCCACGCTGCGGATAGCAATCTTGTTGTCAACGTCCCTTGCGGTTGTCGAAGACGAATAGACCCCAAAGTCGCCGGTGAGGAAATACCGCACCTGGACATCCTTGGGCGAAGCGGGGGCTGCAACCGAGATCGTGAAAATGTTTTCGTTGGCACCGCCCTGTGCCGCAAGGCAAGAGGCGAGAAATCCAAAGAAAAGAGCAAGAAGAAGCCGACGCATTACCATTCGTTCCGCCTCCCGGTCTAGCGCATTGTCCCACAATCGCAAAGCTTTGAAAATTCTTTGTGCCCAGAGTACGCTGCGGGATATTTCTGGCTCAGATTGAGACGCCGCGGGCAGTCGTACACTCTGCATCCCGATGTCCTCCTCGATTTCTCGCACATTTCTTGTTCCCGGAATCTGCCGTCCAACCCTTAGGTAATCATCCTGCTTGTAATCGACAGGCGCAGGGAGTAGAAGGGAGAGGAAGCTTCAAGTCTTGGAGGGAGAGGATGACTCCACCGGGCTTAGAGCGAAACACAGCTTAACGCACACCGCTTTTGCGGTGCGGGCCTCCGGCAGCGCCCTCATCCTG
>WNGH01007243.1_pt1 | contig 15373 bp, 8 predicted proteins | sample 5400631 | NCBI WGS metagenome assembly WNGH01 (sample SAMN13153373, study PRJNA577476) | soil metagenome | isolation source: 115 cm soil or saprolite under Garry oak tree replicate 1 | place: USA:California | collected 2016-06-15
TGGCGCGGTTGGCATTGCTGATTACAGTTTGGAAGCTAGCTGACACCGCAGTGGGAATCGATACTCCCTCCGAGAAGAAAACGATTGCCTTGCGACCCGGCAGGCGGCCCATCGCAGCCACGATTGCCAACAGACTATCGGTTGTAGCCTGGCCCTTTTCGGTTTGTTCCATCCGCTCAAAGCCTTCGGCGGCACGCAACGAGACGTCATTCAGGGCTTTGTCTAACGCCAGCGAGGCGATGTTGCCCATGCTTTGGTTAGCCGCCGCGTTTGCCTCGGCTTGGGTAAGTTGCTGAGTGAGCGAGTTGTCTCGCTCTATCATATCTGTAATCTGAGATTGGTTGCCGACCGCTGGTGAAGAAGCAGTTGAGCTGGCCTTGTCAATCGCTACTCTGATGAGCTTTTCATCGTTGGTGAAGGTCTGAAAGACATTGAGCGTGAGATCGATACCGAAGATACCGACGAAATCGCTTTGGCCCAGGCCGTCGCCCAGATACGCGATCGCCGCGTCGTGCGCGCGCATGCGTGAGTCAGCCGACAATCGATCGAAAACCAGCGCCACCGTGCCAATGCGTCCGGCATTGAAAGCTTCGAGGACGCGAGCCGTTGCCTTTGGACCAGAAGCGCTTGGGTTATCTTTCGACGCCGAATCCGACGCGCCTCCGGTTACCAGCCGAAACGACTTTACCTCCTGGGGCACGCCATCCTCGGTGATTTGAAAGTCTTCGGATTGAAGATCTTTTACCGGGTGGCCCTTCTTGTCCTTTACGACGGCGTCGAAGATGACTTCGGTGGTGCCGGAGACCACTTTTTCTTCGCCCTGGGGCCTGGGCGGCGTTTGGGCAATCAGTGATGGGCCAGTGGCGAGCACTAATGCTAATAGCAGAAAGCAAGCATTCAATCGGGTCATGTCGTACCTCCGTAAGAGCAAGTCATTTTCTATCTCCATTCGCTGATAATGGAATCAGTCCTTATCTCGCCGCCGGGCCCAGGCTATGGAGCTATGCGAACCTGTTCCGACCTCGTCACTCGCCGTGTTCCGTCCTGTACCATGAGGTTCAGTTCATATTCACCGGGCTGAAACTTATCCAGTGGAATCGCGCTCGCGTATTGGATGCGACCGGTCTGATCCGGCGCGTCGAGGGTGTAGGAAAACTGTCCGACTGTGCGGTTTTCACGAGCGATCTCCAAGCTTAGCTTTGGCGCGGAACGATCGCCCTTTGGGGTGTAAATCGTGACGAAGAGCGTTAACTGCTTGTTTTTGGACTTGCTCACGAGCCCACCGAGATTTGGATAGACCAACACTTCTCCGAATTGGAATGGCCGCCTCGCCTGCTCTGCGGTCGCCGTCGAGCGCTCCGCTTTCTCAATGATCACAATACTGCTCAATCGCAGGGCGTTAGGATCGGATTCGGGCACGGTCACGCTAGCTCTGTTAACGCTCGACTGACGAGTAAGCGCGTCATAGACAATCGCGCCAATTGTGTAATGACCGGGAGCAAGATCAGCCTCGCGATAGAAGAGAATGCCGCCGGCTTTGGTGTTCGCGAGCTTATCGAGTGGCCCTTTGAGCAAGTATTGATTGCTGAGCTTTCGCACGACTCGTTGGGACTCGTCCTTGATTAACACCACCACCGAAAAGTCTGCGAAGAAAGATTTCTGGTCTTTATCAATCGCGAAGTTGATCGCATTAGGCGGCACTTCGACGATGACCGGTGTCAGGCCGGGCTGATTTGATTCGGGAAAGCTGAAAGCTGCCGCCCGACTGTTGAATGAATTGGCCTGCGGCGTTGTCGACAGGAGGGCGAGGGCCGGAGCTTCATATGAAAGCACGGGCGTGCCGTAAGAATTGTTCAAGGCGTAATAACCCTTGCGCGTCTGTACATCCGTTCCCGAACGGTTCACCTTGACGCTAATTGTTCGGAACCGTCCATCGTAGATCTGGTTTTTCGGCGTGTACGTGAGGAGATAATAGGAGTGCAGATCCTGATCGACCTGGCGCAATCGCGTCCCCGGTACGTTAGTGTTTGCAATCAAGACTCCGCCCGTCTCGTCAGCAAGATCGCCCAGCGCCGAGTCCGGATTCGATCGCATGAGATCCTCGTTGCGTTCGAGATCCTGCATCATTGAGCCAAATGGATCCTGGTTGCTGCCGGCCGTGCGTGCGCGCGCCTGGCCCAACTTCGTCAGCGCACGGCCAGCCTGGGCGTCAGCGCTCTCGGCGCGCAGACCGGCGGCGTCTACTGCATAGATGCTGACGTTAGCGCGATTTGCATTACTGATTACTGAACGGAAATGACTCATCACGTTGGTCGGGAGCTGGACACCCTCCGAGAAGAAAATGAGCGCCTTACGACCCGGGAGTCGTTTCATTCCATCGATTATGGCGAGCAGACCATCGGTCGTGGCGTAGCCTTGTTGGTCATGCTCCAGCCGTTCAAAGCCCTGAACAATATTCAGGGTCATGGCGTTGAACTGTTGCGTTGCCGCTGCGGCGCCCATCGCCGTGGAAGGATCGTTGCCCTGACCGGCTCCGACGGTGCTTGAATCAAGGGCGGACTGAAGGGCCGCCTGTTGATCGGATAGATCGGAGATTTGATCAGTCGCCGACGCGTAACTTGATGAACTGTGCGCGAGACCGCGTTCGATCGCGGCCCTGACCAGCGCCTCGTTGTTCGTGAAGCGTTGCAATACATGCAGAGAAAGATCGATCCCAAAAACACCGACAAAGTCGTCCGGGTGCAGGCCATCCGCAAGGTAACTCAGAGAGGCCTGGCGTGCAATTGAGCGCGCGTTGGGTGAAAGCCGATCGAAAACTAACGCGAGCGCTCCGAAGTGGACTGGGCTGCTTCCGGTTTTGTTAGGCTGTGACTTAGGTTCTGGTTCCGCTCCGGTATTGGCGCCGGGGGAGACCCCCGGCGTTGAGCTCGTGGTGTTCAGAATCGGTTCGCGCGTGACCAGTTGGAACGACTTCACCTGTTGAGGTACACCATCCTCGAGAACTTCAAAATCTGAAGCAACAAGATCCTTTACCGCGCGTCCTTTCTTATCTTTTACGACCGCGTCGAGCACCACTTCGTTTGTGCTAACTACGATTTTGTCATCAGCCTGCTGCTGGCCTAATGCTGAGAGCGGAGAGAGACCAACTGACATGATCAGGAACAAAGCGGTGGCGTGGCTTTTCATGATGAATATCTCCAACTGCTTTCGGTCCATAAAATCCTGGGGACGGCTTGGCCCCCAACGATCCATCAGCGTTTGACGGGCGAACTTTCTTCCTTGATTGTGATGTAGCGATTGATCCCGGGATCCTTCATGGTCGTCACCTGTCCGCTTGGCCACTTCACCTCAATTGTCTCGACCTTCCTATTGTTACCGAGGCCAAAGAAGAGCCGTGGATCAGACGCGGAGCAGTAACTCGTACCTCCGGCAAGCTGCTTGGTACGATTCAGGCTTCCTGCTCTGACCGTCACCTTTGCTCCGATGCCGTCGCGATTACTCTTAGTGCCCACCAGCTTGATGCCGAGCCAGGCATTACGGTTTCCTCCGTCATTGCGCAACAAGAGTGGTGGCTCTCCGGCATTCATGAGCAACAGATCGAGGTCACCATCGTTGTCAAAATCGGCGATCGCCAATCCTCGTCCCAGAAAAGATCTCTTCAGAACGTCGCCGTGCTGCGATGCCACTTCACTAAAAGTCTTGCCATTGTTTTCAAACAGAAAGGGCGGCTCCGCGTAGGTCGTTTCGGGAAACACTTTTTGGATCGGTTCGAAAGGATGACCGTTAAGTACGAAAAGATCAACCAGACCGTCGTTGTTGTAATCAAAAAAGCGCGTGCCGAATCCGCTCATTGGAATACTGATCTTGGCGAGCCCCAGTTCATAAGTGGTTTCATTGAAGGTGCCATCACCGTTATTGTGCCAGAAAGCATTTGTCTGTTGTGAGAAGTTCGTGACGAAGAGGTCCGGATAACCGTCGCCGTCCAAATCTTCAGCGTCCACGCCCATGCCGCCCCGCGCATCACCGTTAGGGTCTAGAGCGCATCCCGACTCGAACGCGACTTCTTTGAAGGTGCCATCGCCCTCGTTGCGGAAGAGAAAGTTAGGCGTGCCGTCGTTTGCCTGGAAGATATCCATGCGGCAGTCGTTATTGTAGTCGAACGCTATTACTCCCAAACCTTTGCCGACATGGGCAGCGATGCCCGCCTTTTCACTCACATCAGTGAACGTGCCGTCGCGGTTATTGTGATACAGCACACTCGGCGAACCTTTGAACTTATTTAGATAACAGTACGGCCGGCCGTCGAAAAAATCGCAAGCTACCTTACCGCTTGGATCAAAATCAAGATAATTACAAACAAACAGATCAAGATAACCATCGTTGTCGTAATCAAAGAACGCGGCGCTAGTTCCCCAGCGCGTATTATTGACACCGCTTTGTTTGGTCACATCGGTAAAGGTTCCATTGCCGTTGTTGCGGTATAACTTGCTGGCGCCGTAGCCCGTGATATAAATGTCCGGCCAACCATCGTTATTGTAATCTCCCACCGCCAGTCCCATTCCGAGCATGCTATTGTTAATTCCCGCGCTAGCTGTTACATCCGTGAAAGTGCCATCGCCGTTATTTCGGTAGAGTACATCCTTAAGTTTCACGTTGGGATCGGACTGCGGAGTATGCGAGTAACAAACCAGGTAGATATCCATTAATCCGTCGCCGTTGTAATCGAGAAAACCACCACCACCACCCATCGTTTCAATCAAGTACTTGATGCCAGGCGCAAGCGTGGTAAATCCCCACTTGATGCCTGCCGCCTTCGTTACATCTGTGAACTCCACAGGTTTGACGGTTTTCTGTTTGCCATTCGTCCAGGGAGAGCCTACCAGCGAAATCGCAAGCGCGCACACGATCAGAAAAGTCAGGCAGAGCTTCACAACGGCTAACTTAGAGCAAGTGCGAAAAAGAAACAATAGATGGTTACCTAATAGTTTAGTTGAAAAAATCATTGCACCCCGAGGCCTATCACAAAGACAAGTTTAGCTTGACTGTTTCAAACAGGAGTCTTAATTTTACGACCTCGGAGACACGTTATAACTTTCCGCGTTCAACGCATGTTGATTGCCGCGGCATAGGCACAGCTCAACGCGAACCGCTGACAGTCTCCCAGCCAAACGAACTGAAGCCAGAGCCGCCTTCATTGGTACTTATCTGCATTTTGTAGTTGCTGGCTCGGTAAGCTGAAAAAGGAAAGCCGGACGAACCACAGTGAGACGAATCGATTTAAAGAAGGCGAATGTTGCACGTTCCGATACGATTCGGGATATCAATCGTCAAATCGTACTTAACTATGTTCGCGAAAAAGAACCAATCTCACGCGCGGAGATCTCTCACGAAACTGCGCTGCAACGCTCGACGGTCTCGCTCATTGTCGACGAGTTGAAGAGCCAGGGGCTTATTGACGAGATCGAAGGCGAGTCCACTGCAGGACGGCCCCCAATTCTTCTTCGGTTGCGGGCTGTCGGCTCGATGGCCATCGGCGTCGATGTGGGGACTGGTCGCACTATCGTGGCGACGGGTGATTTGGCGGGACGCGTCGTGAAGAGAGAAACGTTTACCACCGATCCAGATCTAAAAACTACAGTTAGGCGAATAGAAACGTGCATTCGAAACTTCATGCGCAGCGAGCCAGGTATTGAGGGGATCGGGATCAGTCTCCCCGGATTAGTTGATTCCGAAAACGGCGAGGCCCTTTTTATTCCGCATTTCAAGTGGCGAGACTGGGCCATCGCAGATAAATTGCGCGAAACGACTGGGCTCCCAGTGAGGGTAGACAACGACGCTAATGCTGCGGCGTTGGCTGAATTGTGGCTCGGACGTCCTGAAATACGTGACGCGCGATTTCATACTGGTGCTAGTAGCACAGGGACTCGGTACCGGAATTGTATTCGATGGCCAGGTTTATCACGGGATGAGTGGGGCCGCGGGCGAATTCGGCCACATGACTATTGGCAAAGACGCTCCGGTCGCATGTGCCGCGGGCAGTTATGAGTGCTGGGAAGCTTTTGCATCAGAACGCGCCGCACCTGGCGCGTTATGCAAAGATGCATTCGCGATCAAAAGCTGCGGCCATCACATTCGGCGAATTGATCGACCGCGGGCTGGCCGGAGATCAAAAGGCGAAGGATGCCCTGGTCGAAACTGCTTATTACCTTGGTCTTGGAATTTCAAATTTGCTGAAGGGCTTGAGTCCCGAAGCCGTGATCGTCGGCGGACAAATCTCGCGGGCCTGGCCCGTGATTGCTGATGAACTAACAAATGCTGTGACACAAAGCATTATCTGCCGCGGTCTGCCATCTGCCCGCTTAATCGCATCTACCCTCGGACATAATACCCGTTTGCTGGGCGCACTGAGCCTGGTGCTAGCCGGCAAGTTCGCGTCTGTTTTGCCAGCATAGTATTTAGGAATTCGGATCGCTTCCCAAAATTTCCAATGGTCCATCCGGTTTCGTCGCGTCGGGTGATCAGGACGAATCATAAATTCCTTCGGTCGTTACCGATAACATTGAGATCTGCGATTGTCGAGTTTGCCGCGGCATCTGCGTTGCGTCGGCGAAAATGGTCTGCCATTTCTTAACTATCTCGTGAAGTAAGCAACAGCGAATCTGATTTATTGTACAAAAAACTCTTGACAAGAGAGTTCGTATGGTAGTACCAAGGCTTTTGTCAGGTCGTGCAACAAAGAGTCACGTAGATTTCGGTTTAGTTCTAAGGCAATAGTAACGGGTGGCGAAAGAGCGGAGTAGTCGCGCGTTCAACAGCTTCAACTCGGCTCTTCCCCCCTAATCAAATCACGAGCATTAAATGCCGTTGTGCTTTTGAGAGGCGTAACGGATACCTGGAGGTTGGATTCCATGCTAACCGCAAGCTTGACGTTCCCCGTAATTCAGAGCCGCTATGAACGGAAGTGGCAGAAACGACTTGTCGGAATCTGCTCTTGCTTGCTGATGGTATTTGCGCTGACGCCGCTCGCCTTTGGGCAAACCAGTACGGGCGCGACTTTGCGTGGCGTGGTGAAGGACGCAAAGGGCGGCCTTGTGCCTGGCGCAACTGTGACGCTCGTGAGCGATCGCGGCGATGAGCGACAAGCCAAGACTAATAACGACGGTTCATTCGTTTTTACGTCGGTGACTGCAGGTAAACACAATTTGAAGGTTGAGGCCGGCGGTTTTAAGCGTTCCGAGCAAAATGACCTGACGCTCGCTCCGAGTGAGAGCCGCAGTCTGGAGATCTCGTTAGAAGTGGGCGCTCCCAGCGAAGTTGTGAATGTTACCGCAGAGGCGGTCCCAATCAAAACCGATACGGGTGAGCGTTCTGACACTATCTCATCCAAGCAGCTCGATAATCTCTCAATCATCGGCCGCAGCAGTTTGGAGCTCCTACGTATTCTGCCTGGCGTAGTGGCGCCGGACCCGAACGACCTTGAGTTCAATAGTTTTGGTGGTGGTTCGAACGCGAACGCTAATTATACCGTCAACGGTATTCGCGGAGTAAACAACAACGTGAGTATCGACGGTTCGCGCGTAATTGACATTGGCTCGAATAATGGAACGATTATTACGGCAAACAACGACATGGTTCAGGAGGTCACCGTTAAGACAAGTAACTATGCCGCTGAGTATGGATCGAGCACAGTTCAGATCTTCGCGACTACCAAGGGCGGCACCAAGGGTTTTCACGGTGAGGTGTACGACTACATTCGCCCAAGGTCGCTACAAGCGAGCGATCGATCGAACAGCATCGCAGGGGCCAAAAAGCCCAACACCAGCTTCAAGTACCCCGGTGGTAACATTGGCGGGCCCGTGCTGCTACCCTTCACACATTTCAATCGCAATCGGGACAAGTTGTTCTTTTTTGTCGGCCTTGAGTTTCAGCGTCAAACCAGGGACCCGGGGACAAAGCTGGGTACGGTTCCCACGGCGGCAGAACGAAACGGAGACTTTAGTAAGTCACTGACTTCTAGAACCCAGCCAGATCCGAACGATCCGAAAAAGACGATTCCTCTGTGGTGCCCGGCTAGCACAGCGTGGAATCAGGGCTGTGGTACTGGTGTCGCCGGAGCGAACTACACGCCTTTTAAGAACCCAATTGGCGCTGCTTTGCTGAACCTTCTTCCGCTTCCGAATTTCACGGGGACCGGAGCGAATATCAGTCGTAACTACGCCTCTTCGGTAATAGCTCCGGAAAATCGCAACGATCTAAAAATGCGCTTTGACTACAAGGTCGCTAACAGTACGAACGTCTATTTGCGGCTCGCTCGCGAGAGTGAGAGCGACGACGCGCCCTACGGGATTTGGTGGGGACCTTCCGCGTTTGAACTGCCCAGCCATTTGTTGGGAACTAATCTTGGGCGCTCTGCCGCAGCAACTATCACGAGCGTTCTCAGCCCGACGATGACCAACGAGTTAGTGATTAGCGCGAGCAAGCTCAAGCTGAACTACAATTTTAAGGATCCCACCAAGGTGAGTAAGGATGCTTTGGGCTTGTCGAATCTTCAGCTTCCCTTTGGTTCCAAGTCGGTAACGCCGTATGCTCCCCTGGCTCTGATTAGTTGGGATGTCAATGCCAATTTATGGGAACCGGGTGGCATTCCCTTGTTCGCCTTTAACGACAGCGAATCAGTTACGGAAACCTTGTCCAAAGTTAGAGACAAGCATACCTTCAAGTTTGGTGGACTGATTGAGATGGCCCGCAAGTTCCAGAATCAGACGGCTGCGACCGAAGGCCAGATTGAATACGAAGGCGGCGGAAATAATCATGGCGGCGGAAGTGCAGTTTTCACCAGCGGCAACGCTTTTGCGAATTTGTATAGCGGCGTCATCAACGGCATTGACCAATCCACCAACGTGCCGAATGGCCATTTCAAATTCTGGAACTATGAAGGTTATGCGCAGGATAGTTGGAAGTTTCGCCCCAACATAACCGTCGAATTTGGCGCGCGCTTATCGTATTACACCAACAACGCCGAACAGACTGGCTTGGGCGCGGCCTTCAGCACCACTACGTACAAACGTGGCGCTGGAGCGTTTATCAATAACGATCCGAATAAACCAAACGGAATCCTTACTGAGGCATCCGGCCAACTACCGAAAGGCATATATGCCAAGAATGTGCCTCTGCAGGTTGCGCCGCGCCTGAATATTGCCTGGGATGTGTTCAAGAACGGTAGCACGGTTATTCGCGGCGGCGGCGGTGTGTTTTACAACCGGGTTCAAGGCAACTACCAGTATGGTGTCCTAACGACCCCGCCAAATCTTCTGTCTCTGCATGCGGACTCATGGGGGAATGGGCAGAAGCCTATCACCCTCGATAATCTGGCGCAGTACAACCCATTTACTAATCCTGGGGCGCTGGTGCATCCGGCTATTTTCACGCAGGATCCAAACCCCAATTCGAACAGAATCCCCAGAGTTGTAACCACAAGCCTTTCTATAGCGAGACGCTTGCCTTTCCAGAATGTGCTTGAGGTGGCATACGTAGGCACTTTCGGCAGGCACTTACCGCAAAGCTACTCCTTCAATTTCGTCTTTCCGCACACGTCGGGCATGGTCGGCAATGCAGATACGGCGGACCCGCTACAACGAGCCGCGCTCGGCGCTAACGCGAGTTTCCTAAACTCGCAACTTTTGCCATATCCCGATTTAGGCAACGTGAAGTACAACGAATACATTGGCGTCTCCAATTATCACTCAATGCAGGTCACCTTGAACCGGCAGCTTGGCAAGAGTCTCCAATACTTTCTGACCTATACCTTCTCGAAGGCGCTGGGTACGGCGGCGGTAGACGAAAGCAACGGCGACCAGTGGGTAGACCCACTTAACGGACGTAATAGCTACGGCATTCTGAGCTATGATCGCACCCATATCTTCAATCTGTCGTATAACTATAATCTGCCAAAGCTCGCGCGCGGGTCACTTAACAACCGGTTCACGCGGGGCCTCTTGAACGGTTGGCAGATGTCGGGGATTACTACGATCCAAAGTGGCAGGCCGATTAGGATTAAGTTCGGAGGTGCGGCTGAGAGTACTTCGGCTCTGTTCACATATCTCGGGCACACGGTTGTCCCTGGGGGACAGACGGGACAAGCCTCCGGAGTCGCTCCCATATATTCGCGCAACCCGGTAACTGGAAATACTAACCTGAATGCTGCTTACCTTGATATTTCGGCCCTCTCGGTGCCGGCGTTTGGAACTAACGGCCCTCCGCAGTCGCCGTTTTACATGCGTGCTCCGACAACCAGGAATTTTGATGTCACCTTCTTCAAAAATTTCAACATAACTGAGACCAAGAAGTTCCAGTTCCGGGCCGGGTTCTTTGATATCTTCAACCAGGCATTTCCAAATCCGGACGCAGGGGACTTGGGTAACTTAACGATAAACACGTTGAATGTTACCGATCCTGCGACAGGAAAGTGCTTCTACCTGCCGGGAAGCACACCGAATGGCCAGGGCACGGTGGGCGACAACAACGTATGCGATCCGACCAAGGGCTTCATAATTGACCCGTCGCGCCAGAGCCATTTCCAGGTTCGATCAAGTCGACGATCGCGCCACGTGGTTCTTTTGTGGTTGAGGCAAGATGAGGGACGCGTGTTTTGAAGCGCGGTTCGGTCACCTGGGAAACTCATGTCTCGTTAAAGCTTCCACGCGGTTTATCCTTGCTCTCGTATTCGCGCTCTTTGCCTGGACCAGTTGCCAGGGACAAGCTAACGGGTCGAGGATGACTGATCCGATAAAGCTCTCGACAATTTATGTCCAAGTCTCTTTGCCGAATGGCAGACCAGCCGGCGGAGCTTTGGTGACTCTTAAGCCTAATAGCGGCGTGCCTCGCAAGGCATTTGCAAATGATTCCGGCAGGCTCGAGTTTGCTGAGATGCCAGACGGACAATATGCTCTGACCGCTACCAGCGTTTCCGACCCAAATCTCATCTCGGATTCGGTTGAAACGAACCCAAGTCGCACGGCGAACGGTAATCTGACGGTCCAACTTCTACTTCGTGACCGATCCGATCATTCAAAACGTGTGAAGCCCGGCGTTATCAGGGCGGGTGAAAATGAGCAGAGGATTCCCAAAGAGGCACGTAAGGCTTTCAACGAAGGTCTAAAGTTCAAAGCCAACGATGAGCCACTTAAAGCCCTGGACAGTTTCAACCGAGCCGTCGAACTATATCCAGAATACTATCAGGCGTTCTCTGAGCGCGGTGACGTAAATGTCTCTCAGCGCAAACTGGAGGAAGCTGCTGCGGATTTTGATCGCGCTTTGAAGATCAACGCTTACTATGAACCGGCATTGCGCGGTTCCGGATACTGTAAGCTTGAAAAGAAAGAATTTGCCGATGCGATCGAGTTCTTCGAGAAATCCATTTCCGCCGATCCGAACAACGCCAATACAAATCTGCTCCTGGGAATTGCGAACCTCGAACTGGATCGACGCGAGGAGGCCAAACAGGCATTACTGAAGGCCTTGAGCTTTACACCGCCCGCGATCCGTGCCCACATCTATCTGGCTAACGTGTATGCTAAGGACCATCTGTACCAACAAGCGGCTGATGAGCTTCAGAAGTATCTGGAGGCCGAACCGATGGCGCCGGACAGGTCGAACCTGAAGTCGATCGAAAGCCAATGGCGGGCCAAGGCAATCGCGCCTTGATAGATGAAATTATGACTGGAGCATCTTCGGCGGACACTAGGAACTAGTAAGAGTATTCAAAGCATCAACGACGCCAGTCTCAACCTGGAAGCGAAAACAGTCGGCCGGTGAAAGTCTCTGCGGACCGTCCAGGAGATCGCCTTGCCCGACGACTTTCATCCCTATCATTCCCTGGCCCTTGGCGCGCATCTGCTTAAAAAGAGCTCGGGCCATTTCGACCACCGGAGCCGGGCTTTTGGCCGACGCGGCGCAGCTCGCGAAAGACTCCGACATCGCAATTGTTTTCGGTCCGGACTTTGAAACCGAGGGTGCCGATCGCGCCAGCATTGCTTTGCCGGAAGAACAGGATGAAATGATTACTGCGGTCGTCAGCGCCAACAGGCGTAATGTTGTAGTCCTGAATACTGGCTGTATGGTCCTCGTCAGCCGCTGGGTGGATGCTGCTCCAGCGATTGTGCAGGGCTGGTACCCCGGACAGGACGACGGCAATGTCATTGCCGACGTGCTTTTCGGCAATGTCAATCCTTCCGGAAAGCTGCCGATCACTTTTCCACGGGTGCGGCAGGACACGGGGATCTCCACGGCGGAACAATATCCCGGTGTTAATGGACTGGGCCATTATTCCGAAGGCGTCTTCGTCGGTTATCGCCACTTCGACAAAAATAACATCAGCCCGCAATTTGCTTTCGGCCATGGGTTGTCGTACACAACCTTTGAGTACAGCAACATCAAAGTAAGCCGTAATCGACTCAAGGCCGGCGAATCGCTCGCGGTCGAGGTGCAGGTGAAGAACACTGGCCGTCGTGAAGGAGCCGAGGTAGTCCAGCTCTATATTCAAGACATACAAGCGTCAGTGCCGAGACCACTCAAGGAGCTAAAAGGTTTTGAGAAAGTAACGCTGCGACCGGGACAAATGAAAGTCGTGCGCATGACCTTGGATACTCGTTCGATGGCCTTCTATGACGCGGCACGAAAACAATGGGTCGTGGAGCCGGGACAGTTCAAAATTTTAGTAGGCAGTTCGTCGCGAGATATCAGACTGAACGCGGAGTTCGAAGTTTCATAGACTGCCGACAAATTCATTCGAGACGGAGTCACTTTTTAACGTCGCTCGGCGGTCACTCCCTTCCAATCATCAGTGCGAAAAGGTGAGGCAGGCAGATTCGCGCGGTTATATAAATTCGTAGCCGGGTTATCGGCCCAGGCGTAGCGAACAGCCATGGGCTTGGGCACATTCTGATTAGACACGATGATTGTGTCGCCGTCGATTCGCGCCTCAGCCCAGTAGAATTTCCGATCCGCGCCGGCTATCGCGAAGCCTTTTGGCGGCCCACCATCAGCGGTTTGCAATCCCACGCTGTGCTTGAAGCGCAAACGCACTTTGTCACCTTCGATCGAATAAGAATCAAAGAGTGGACCTGAAGCCTCGACCTTCTGATGATAAGTGTCGGCGAGGGCCCAAACCGCCAATCGATGGCCCACATCCAATTTGTTGCGTGGATGGATGTCGTTTGCATCGCCGATGTCGATGATTACTGCCATGCCCGTGCGCGGCTCATGCAGCGTCATCGTTTGCGCCTCGCGCAGCTCGGCCCACTCACTTTCGTCTGGCTCGGCTTTCGCCGGCTGCCAATTCGCGAGCTGCACGTAATAAAAAGGAAAGTCGCCTTCAGCCCACGCCCGGCGCCAATCGCGAATCATCAGCGGAAACAGCGTGCGATACTGATAAGCGCGGCTGGCGTTGCTTTCACCCTGATACCAGATGGCGCCGCGAATCGCATATGGCGTTAGTGGCGCAATCATCGCGTTGTAGAGCACGTTGGGACTATTCTGATTATTCGGCCCAGGCGCCTGGGGGCGCGATCCCCAATCAGGTCGCTTTGGCTCGAGCGCCAGCTCAACTTTGTAATCCCACCCGCCAGCGAGGTTGATTCGCTCGTTTTCCTTCGCATTTGGAGGCCCCAAAGTCATCTGTCCAGCGCCGGCGAACCCGCCATTGCCGGCAGAGTCGAAGACGCGCACCGCAATCATGTTTCGCCCCGTATGGACCAAAGCGCCAGGCACGGTGTAGTGGCGTGGCGTTCCGTAACTGTTCGCAGTTTCTTTCCCGATTCCGCCGACTTTCATACCGTTGAAGTAGGTCGTGTCATAATCATCAATCGTTGTAAGATTCAGAACCAGATCTTTGTCGGACCACGCCGCCGGCAACTCAACTTCTTTGCGGAACCAAACAGCACCATCAATATCCAGTCCGGCCGTTTCAAAGTATTGCGGCAGGTTCATTTTCTTCCAATCTGCAGTGTTTAGCGCGGGGTCAGCATAACCAAGCGCCTCGCCTTTGTTTCCAGGATCAGCATAGATATTCTTTTCCTCCCATTGGGCCAATGCTCGTTCATAATCGCGCTGCCTCTCAGGAAGTGATTTCAGGGTTTCCTGGTATCGATCCATTATAGGTTTCAGTTCGGGTGTGGCGGCGAGCGCGTCGTAGCTGGTCCATGCTTCGGCCGGTGTCCCGCCCCATGAAGTATGAATCAACCCGATTGGAACCTTCAGACGGTCGTACTGTTCGCGGCCGAAGAAGTATCCAACGGCTGAAAATTGACCCACCGTTTCGGGACTTGTCACTACCCAACTACCCTTTACGTCGTCAAGCGGCGACGCTGACGTACTTTTCTGGACCGTAAACAGATGAATCTCAGGATAATTTGCCTGGGCCATCGCTTCGGCTCCGCCCTTTGCGTTGACCAGCGGCCATTCCATATTCGATTGGCCAGAGCAAATCCAAACTTCACCGATTAACACGTTTTTGAACGAAAGCGTGTTGTTGCCCGTGATAGTCAATTCGAATGGACCGCCGGCTTTGAAGGGGCCAATGAACGTTTGCCAACGCCCTTGCTGGTCCTCCGTCGCTCGCGCGGTTTTCGAATTGAAGCTGACTGTCACGCGCTCGCCCGGCCCAGCTTTGCCCCAGATCCGGACTTTCATGCCGGCTTGCAGCACCATGTTGTCACCGATGATTGCAGGAACGCGCACTTCGGCATGAGCGGAGCTGGTAAGAATCATCAAGATTGCGCAGACCAACGCGCTGAGAGAGAACCTGATTACTTTTCGTCTTCCATTCTGCATTGAGCTTTCATCCTGTCTTGAAATCAACTCACATATTGGGAATTGTTCGGGGCCAATGACGATTGTGAAGATGCCGACGAGTGTTCCAAACAGCCCGCATCCTCGCTTAGCAAACCGATCACCTGCGTTAATTCAAGGCGAATCAAAGTCAGAATCAGACCGTCAAAGAGTACGCTGGCGATCACGCTTTCAGCGGTGCCCGCTGCTCGCGCTCATCGCCACTTACCAATACACCGAAATGAGTTAGCGCAGCAACGAAAAACGCACCGCGATAAAAGCCCCGGCCGCGCGCATGCCGAGAGATTGGAGGCGACTCACAACGGTCGCGGCAAAAATTTCTAACGGAATCGGCACGCCAAAGTGAAGAAGTCAGTCGCGAGAACGCCAGCAGACAAACCGTAGAGAAAGATACCAGCGAATGCGATGAGTAGAAGTAGGAAAGTGCGAGCTGTGGAAGTGGAAGTCGTTTTTTCAGTCAAGTGATGATCCTCGCTACTTGTTACAGGAACTCTTTTGTCTCGGTGGTGGATCTTGTTACACAGAG
>WNGH01003337.1_pt1 | contig 15372 bp, 14 predicted proteins | sample 5400631 | NCBI WGS metagenome assembly WNGH01 (sample SAMN13153373, study PRJNA577476) | soil metagenome | isolation source: 115 cm soil or saprolite under Garry oak tree replicate 1 | place: USA:California | collected 2016-06-15
AATCGGTCGCGCCCTCATGAGCCGGCCGAAACTCCTCGCGCTGGATGAGCCGAGCATGGGGCTCGCCCCGATCGCGGCGCAGAAGATCCTGCAGGTGATCCGCGACATCAACAACACCGGCGTCACGGTCCTGCTGGTGGAGCAGAACGCTCGAAGCGCGCTTGCGCTGGCGCACCGCGCCTACGTCATGGAGAGCGGGGAGATCACGCTCTCGGGAGAGGCGCGTGCACTGCTCGCCGACCCACGCGTGCGCGAAGCGTATCTCGGCGAGGCGGCGGGGTAGCCTGCGCTAAGGCGCCTTGTCGGCGGCGGTAGTGAAAGAATCGGCGAAGAACTCGTTTTCCGGCAGCCTGCATTTCTGGATGAAATCGCGCCGCGCCGAATCCACCATGATGGGCACGCCGCAAGCGTACACCTGGTGGCCGGAGAGGTCGGACAGGTCCTCCATCACCGCGCGGTGCACGAATCCCGTGCGGCCGCCCCACTTGTCTTCCGGCAGTGCGTCGGAAATCACCGGCACGTACTCAAAGCCCGGATGCTCGGCGACCCAGCGCTCCGCCAAACCGTTCAAGTAGAGATCCTTCGGGCGGCGAGCGCCCCAGTAAAGCCTCATGGGGCGCGCGACGGCTCTCTTGAATGCGGCCTCGATGACGGCTTTGATCGGCGCGAATCCCGTACCCGAGGCGACGAACACGATGGGTTTCGCGGACTCCTCGCGCATGAAGAACGTGCCGAACGGCCCTTCGAAGCGCAGGATATCGCGCTCCTTCATGGTCTGGAAAACGTGATCGGTGAATGAGCCGCCAGGCACATGGCGCACATGCAGCTGCACGAACTCGTCGTCGTGCGGCGGGTTCGCCATCGAGAAGCTGCGCCGCGTGCCGTCCTTCAAGAGGATGTCGATGTACTGACCGGGGAGGAACATCAGGCGCTCGTTCGACGGGAGCTTCAGATAGACGATCATGGCGTCGTCCGCGGCGCGCTCCAGTTTCTGCACGCGCGCGGGAAGCTTCCTCACCTGGATATCGCCCGCCTTGCGCACTTCGCGGGCCTCGATCGTCACGTCGGACAGCGGCTTCGCCTGGCAAAAGAGCGCGTAGCCCTGCTCGCGCTCCTGCGCGGTGAGCGCCTTTTCCGAATACCGGCCGTAGTCGATTCGGCCATCGACGAGCTTTCCCTTGCAGCTGCCGCATGCGCCGTCGCGGCAGCCGTATGGGAGCACGAGACCCGCATCGAACGCCGATTGCAGGATCGTCGAGCCGTCCTGCGCCGGAAATCGGTGGCCGGTGTTGCGTATCGTGACCTGATGCGTCATCGGTGCGCGGGGTAGAATCCGTTCGTGGAAAATCTGCTCATCATCGGTTGCGGTGACATCGCGCGCCGCGCTCTTCCGGAACTGCAGCATCGCCATCGGGTGGCGGCCCTGGTGCGCTCGCCCGATCCCGCGCTCGAAGCTGCCGACGTCGAGCAAATCGCGGGCGATCTCGACGATGCCGCCTCGCTCGTGCCGCTCTGCGGCCGCGCCGGCCGCATCGTGCATCTCGCACCCCCCGCCGGAACGGGAGCGCTCGATACCCGCACGCGCAGCCTGCTCGCCGCGCTCGCGCCCCGCGGACGCGGCGCCATGTTACCACGGAGATTCGTGTACCTTTCCACGAGCGGGGTATACGGCGATTGTGCGGGCGAATGGGTCGACGAAACCCGCCCGCCCAGCCCGCGAACCGAACGCGCCCTGCGGCGCCTCGACGCCGAGCGGGCGCTCGGTGATTGGGGCGAACGCAACAGGGTCGAGATCGTGATCCTGCGCGTGCCGGGCATCTATGCTGCCGACCGTCTACCGCTCGAGCGCCTGGCGCGCGGCACGCCGGCGCTTCGGCCGGAGGAGGACGTCTACACCAATCACATCCATGCCGACGATCTCGCCGGAATCCTTGTCACCGCGCTCGAATCGACGCGCGCGCGCGGTGTCTACAATGTAAGCGATGACGGTCCCATGAAAATGGGCGATTTCTTCGACTTCGTGGCAGACCGAACTGGGCTTGCACGGCCGCCGCGCATCTCGCGCGAAGAGGCCGCGCACCTGCTCCCCCCGGAACTGCTTTCCTTCATGAGCGAATCGCGGCGCCTCTCAAACCGGCGCCTGAAGGCGGAGCTCGGTGTGCGATTGCGCTATTCCACGGTGCGAGACGGCGTTCCCGGAATCAAGGAGACCGCTTGAAGGCCGCGGACGCCTATCTCGTCATCACCAATCTGCCCGATCGCGACAGCGCGGCGAAGCTCGCGCACGAGCTCGTCGAAAAACGCCTCGCCGCGTGCATCAATATCCTGTCACCGTGCCGCTCGGTCTATCGCTGGAAGGGCAAGACCGAGGACGCCGAGGAATTCCCCATGCTCATCAAGACCACAGGCGGCCGCTACACCGAGCTCGAAGCGGCGATCCGCGCCGGTCATCCCTACGAACTTCCCGAGATCATCGCGGTCCGATTGACGGGAGGATTGCCCGCGTACCTCGAATGGGTCGATTCGGAAACGCGACCCGCTTAGCCCATGCACCGACTTTTGCTCATCGTCCCGTTGCTCTTGCCGGTGGCGGTCGTGCGCGCCGCGGGCGCAGACGAACTGCTCGAACCCGACAAGGCGTTCCGCTTTTCGGCCCAAGCGCTCGATGCCGCCACGGTGGAGGTGCGTTACGCCATCGCCGACGGCTACTACCTTTACCGCGAGCGCTTCCGTTTTGCCGCCGAGCCCGCTTCGGTAACGCTCGGCCAGCCTCAGTTTCCGAAGGGGCAGATCCACGAGGACAAGTTCTTCGGCAAACAGGAAACCTACCGCAAGGAAGTGCGCATACGCCTGCCGATCGAGGCGGCGGGCGCCGAGCGCTTGATGCTCCAGGTGACTTCGCAGGGCTGCGCCGATTTGGGCGTGTGCTACGTACCGCAGGTGCAAAGCGCCGACCTTCGCCTTGCGTCGCTGGGCGGGTCGCGCTCGTCGATCTTCAAGGAAAGCGAGCCGTTTGCCTCTTCGCCGGAACGCACCTCGAGTGCGGTGAGCGACGACGCGCGTTTCGCGGGAGTCCTGCAATCCGGCCGCTTGTGGGCAGTCATGGCGGTATTCTTCGGAGCGGGGCTGTTGCTCACGTTCACTCCTTGTGTCCTGCCGATGATCCCGATCCTGTCCGGAATCATCGTGGGCGAAGGCCGCAAGGTGACGCGTGGGCGCGCTGTGCTCGTCTCGCTCGCTTACGTATTCGGCATGGCCGTAACCTACACGGCGATCGGGATCGCGGCGGCGCTTTCAGGGAGCCTGCTTTCGGCGGCATTGCAAAACGCCTGGGTGCTCGGCGGCTTCGCAGCGATCTTTGTCGTGCTCGCCTTGTCGATGTTCGGCTTCTACGAGCTGCAGCTGCCTTCGCAATTGCAGATGCGGATCACCCAAGTGAGTAATCGCCTGGGCGGCGGGCACTGGGGTGCGGTGATGCTGATGGGTATGCTGTCGGCCGCGATCGTTTCTCCCTGCGTCGCCGCCCCGCTTGCCGGGGCGCTGCTCTATATCGGCCAGACGCGCGACGCGGTGCTCGGGGGAACGGCGCTGTTCTCGATGGCGATCGGAATGGGCGTGCCGCTCGTTCTGGTCGGCGTCTCCGAAGGGGTGCTCCTGCCGAAAGCTGGCCATTGGATGAGCGCGATCAAGCAGATCTTCGGGGTGCTGCTTCTCGGTGTGGCGATCTGGATCGTTTCGCCCGTGATCCCGGTCGTCGTTCAGATGCTCCTGTGGGCGGCCCTGCTGGTCGGATCTGGAGTGTTCCTGGGCGCGCTTGAGCCTTTGCCCCATGGAACTTCAGGATGGAGGCGGCTTTGGAAAGCCGTCGGCGTCCTCGCGCTGCTTGCCGGCGTCGCGCAGGGCATCGGGGCGTTTTCAGGTGCACGCGATCCTTTGAGGCCTCTCGCCGGACTTCTTGCTCAATCGTCCGAACCGCTCTTGCGTTTCGAAACGGTCAAAACGCTCGCCGATTTGGATGCGCGCCTGAAAACGGCCCAAAAACCCGTGATGCTCGATTTCTATGCCGATTGGTGCGTGTCGTGCAAGGAAATGGAGCGCTTCACTTTCAGCGACCCGCAAGTTCAAGCGCGTTTGACCGGGATGGTGCTCCTGCGCGCGGATGTCACAGCCAACGCGGTCGATGACAAGGCGCTGCTCAAGCGCTTTCGCCTGTTCGGGCCGCCGGGAATTGTCTTCTTCGATGCGGGCGGCCGGGAAATCGAGGGTGTGCGCGTGATCGGCTACCAGTCGCCGGAGAAATTCATCCAGTCGCTCGATCTGGCATTGCGCTAGCGAGCTAGCGCTTTTCCTTCAACCACCCGGCCGCATCGAGCGCGAAGTAGGTCAGGATGCCGTCGGCGCCCGCGCGCTTGAATGCGACGAGCGCCTCCATCACGCATTGCTTCTCGGTGAGCCAGCCGTTCTTGAACGCCGCTTTCAGCATCGCGTACTCGCCGCTGACCTGATAGACGTACGTGGGCGCCTTGAACTCGTCCTTGACGCGGCGAACGATGTCGAGATAGGGCATGCCCGGCTTCACCATCACCATGTCCGCACCCTCTTGCAGATCGAGCCCCACCTCCCAAAGCGCTTCATCGCTATTGGCGGGGTCCATCTGGTAAGTGAACTTGTTGCCCTTGCCGAGACTTGCCGCCGATCCGACCGCATCTCGGAAAGGTCCGTAGAATCCCGAAGCGTACTTCGCCGAATAGGCCATGATGCGCGTATGGATGAATTCTTTCGCCTCCAGCGCGGTCCGGATGCGGCCGATGCGGCCGTCCATCATGTCCGAAGGAGCGACGATGTCCACGCCGGCCGCGGCCTGAACGAGCGCCTGCTCCTCGAGTACGGCGAGCGTCTCGTCGTTGAGGATGGTGCCGCGGGAATCGATCAGTCCGTCCTGGCCGTGATCGGTATAGGGATCGAGCGCGACATCGGTCATGATGCCGAGCTCGGGAAAGCGTTTTTTCAGCATCCCGACGACGCGCGGGATCAGTCCATCGGGATTCGTTGCTTCCGCGCCGTCGGGGGTCTTGAGCGACGGTTCGATGGCCGGGAAGAGCGCCATCACCGGCACACCGAGCTTCAGACACCGCTCGGCCACGGCCGTGACTTTGTCGGGCGTATAACGCGACACGCCAGGCATGGACGGGACGGCTTGTGTCCGGCCCTTGCCCTCGATCACGAAGACCGGGTAGATCAGGTCGTCGGGGCTCAGCACGTGCTCGCGCATTAACCGGCGCGAGAATTCGTCGCGCCGCATCCGGCGCATGCGCACCGCGGGGAAGCTGCCGTACACCTGCATGATTGCTCCTTTTCTCCAGGCGGATCAGTCGCTTATATTTCTGAGGATCCGCGACGGGAACCTTTCCGCTGCCGACGACTCCCATGCTGTAGGCGACTTCGGTCGTCTCCCGCTTCTCCTCCCTGAGCGGGATGCCTTAAACCTTAAGGCATTTTGCCCCGGGCTGATTTCCCCTTTTGGCCCGGGGGCTTTTATTTCCATACCCCCGGTCTTGCCGGGGGTTTTCATTTGGCTCCCGGCCAGCGGTCACCCCAACAGGCCTTGGCGCGCTTGCATCCAGCCACGCTCGAAACACTGCGGTGGCCTGCTCAAGTCCGGATTTCTTAAGACTTGAGAATAGCTGCACCGAAGTATTGGGCGCGAGCGCCGCGACTTCCGCTTCGACTCGGCGCAAGATTTTCTGAGCCGCTTCCCGGGACAGTTTATCCGCTTTGGTGAGCAGCACATGCACCGGTTTTCCCGTGGGCTGAAACCATCCGAGCATGCGCTGATCGAGCTCGGTCAGAGCTTGCCGTACGTCCATTACCACGGCCAGGCCGCACAGCGGCGCGCGCGTCTGGAGATAGCCGCCCAGCAATCTCTCCCAGGGCGCCCGCGTCGCGTCGGGAACCCTGGCGTAGCCGTAGCCGGGAAGATCCACGATGAATCGCTCCGCGCCCAACGCGTAGTAATTGATGAGTCGAGTACGTCCCGGGGTCTTGCTCACGAACGCCAACTGGCTCCCGGTAAGGGCGTTGATGGCGCTTGATTTGCCCGTGTTCGATCGACCGGCGAAAGCGATTTCACCGACGCTGACGGGAGCATCCGCCAGCGAGGCTACGCTTTTGAAAAAGAAGGCGCTGTGGAAGAGCGACATGGGTCAGGGCAAGCAGTTTTGCTAGAATATCAGCCTTTTGAGCGAAGGCTCACGGGGGGAAACGGCATGAAACGAGCGTTGTTGGCGCTTCTGAGCTTCGCGGTCTGCGCCGGCCCGCTCGTCGCTGCGGAGCTCGCGGCCCGAGCCGATTCCACCAAGGGCCAAAACATCGCCAACAAGATTTGCGCGGCTTGCCACGGTGTCGACGGCAACAGCCCGACCCCCGCTAATCCGAAGCTCGCCAGTCAGGTGCCTGAATACCTGCAGAAGCAACTGGCAAATTTCAAGCCCGCGGCCGGAAAAAGGGCCGAGCGGGAAAACCCGATCATGGGCGGCATGGCTGCAGGCCTCTCGGTCGAGGATATGCGCGATGTAGCGGCGTACTACGCTGCGCAACGCGCCAAGCCGGGCGCGGTGAAAAACCAGGACGCATTCGCGCTCGGTCGAAAAATCTGGCGCGGCGGCGACATGACGAAAGGGCTTCCCGCGTGTGCCGCATGCCACGGCGCGAGCGGGGCAGGTCTACCTGCGCAATATCCGCGTCTCGCGGGACAGCACGCCGAATACACCGAAGCGCAACTGAAGTCCTTCCGCTCGGGCGAGCGCCGCAACGACGCGAATAGGATGATGCAAGCGATCGCTGCAAGAATGAGCGATCCTGAAATTCGCGCGGTGGCAGACTACATCGCCGGTCTGCGTTGACGTTCTCGTCGCCGAACGGGACTGATTCGAAGGGTGGCACTGCCACCTTTTTTGTTTTTCGGCCTTCCGGCAACGCCCCTTCCGAACGCCACCCGGACTGGAATAGCGGGGCTGGTCTCGTGTTTGCGCAGGCCGCCCGGAAGAATTCCACCGGGCGGCGCCAACCTGCGGAATAAATGCGCCAAGCCGCGCGTTTGTATCGCAGGTTCTCTTCTTTTGGGGGAGGGAGCAGTGAGCAAAGCCGGCATCCCCTGCATGGCAGGAGCTGCGTTCGCGCGGTGCCCAGCGGTTTCCCAGCGAGCGGAGCGTTTCCGAAAAGATCTGTCGCGCGCTAGAATGCGCAGCAGATGGATCGTCGCCTCATCATCGAGCACATTCCCCGGCTGCGTCGCTACGCCCGCGCTCTCGTCGGCGACCGCTACGTCGCCGACGACTTGGTTCAGGACACCCTGGAGCGCGCGTGGAACAAGTTCTATCTCTGGCGCCCGGGAAGCGATCTGAGGGCGTGGCTGTTCACGATCATGCATAACGTGTTCGTAAACCAAGCAAGGCGCCGCCGCTACGAGATCGAGCAGGCGATGGAAGAAGTGCCCGCGGTGTCGGTTCGCGCAACCCAGAGCGAGCAGCTCGAGCTGCAGGACGTGGATCGTGCGCTGCGTTCGCTCCCGCTGGAGCAGCGCGAGGTCGTGCTGCTGGTGGCGGTGGAGCAGCTGACCTACGAGGAGGTCAGCTGTGCTCTCGATATCCCCATAGGCACGGTCATGTCGCGACTGTCGCGGGCACGCGAACGCATGCGCCAGCTGCTGGGCGGACAGGCCGTGATGCCTCTGAAAGTCGTGAAGTGAAGCCGCTCGCCGAGGCTGAATTGCACACCTACATCGACGGCGCGCTTTCCGAAAGCGCTCGCGCCGAGATCGAGGCCTGGCTCGCTTCTCACCCGGAGGACGCGGAGCGCCTGCGCGCGTACGCCGAGCAAAACACCCTGCTGCGTTCGCTGTACAACCCGGTGCTTGACGAGCCGGTGCCGGCGGCGCTGCTTGCAGTGCGCCCGCATGCGTGGCGGCGCTACGCCGTTGCTGCTGCGGTATTCGCGCTCGGAATCGGGCTCGGCTGGATGGTTCGAGGGATGTTGATCGCCCCGCAGGTGCTGCCGGTGTCGCTTGCGCGACTGGCGGCGACCGCGCACGTGGTGTATGCGCCCGAGGTACGCCATCCTGTGGAGGTACCCGCCGGCGAGGAAGAACACCTCGTGAGCTGGCTGTCCAAGCGTCTTGGCACGGCCTTGAAAGCGCCCAAGCTCTCACCCCTCGGCTACGAACTCGTAGGAGGTCGCCTGCTGTCCGGACCGCAGGGGCCGGTCGCGCACTTCATGTATCAGGATGGACGCGGTCAGCGCCTGACGCTCTACGTTTCCAGACAAAGGGGAGAGCCGCGCGACACCGCTTTCCGCTTCAGCCAGGAGGACCGCGTGTCGGTCTTCTACTGGGTCGACGGCAACTACGGGTACGCCCTTTCCGGCGAAGTAAAAAGAGAGCAACTGCTCAAGGTCGCCGAAGTCGTCTACAAGCAGCTCAATCCGTGATCGCCGAGGGTGGTCCCCGGCTCAACTCGTCGAGCCGGTCGCCTAGTCGGCGGCGCCCAACTTTGCCATCGGGCGCGTCTCGCGCCGCTGCGCCATCCATTCCTGGAGGCGCTCGAAATAGAGGTAGATCACGGGCGTGATGTAGAGAGTCAGGAACTGCGACAGCACGAGTCCCCCCACCACCGCGAGGCCCAGCGGACGGCGCGCGTCTCCTCCCGCGCCGAAAGAGAGGGCGATCGGCAGGCTCCCCATCAGAGCGGCGAACGTCGTCATCATGATCGGCCGGAAGCGGATCAGGCAGGCCTGGTAGATCGCCTCGGGGGCGGGCCTGCGTTCCTTGCGCTGCGCCTCGATCGCGAAGTCGATCATCATGATCGCGTTCTTCTTGACGATCCCGACCAGCATGATGATGCCGACGAAGGCGTACATGTTGAGCTCGATGCCAAAGGCCCACAAGGTCACCAGCGCTCCGAGTCCCGCGGTCGGCAGCCCCGAGAGAATCGTGAGCGGGTGGATGAAGCTTTCGTAGAGGATGCCGAGCACCAGGTAGATCACCAGAATGGAAAGCACCAGGAGGATGCCCATGCCTTCGAGCGAGGCCTGAAACGCCTGCGCCGTACCCGTGAATCTCGCGTTCAGCGTGGGCGGCACCTGCAGCTCCTCCGCCGCCTTCTGGATCAGGGCGATCGCCTGGGAGAGGGCCACGTCTTGCTGCAGATCGAATGAAATCGTGACGGAGGGCAGCTGGCCGAGATGGCTCACGCTCATGGGGCCGACGCCGTAAGTGAGCTTCGCCACCGCGTTGAGCGGCACCAGCGCCCCGCTCGAGGAACGCACGTAGAGCATCGACAGCGCCGCAGGATCGCGCTGGTATCTCGGCTCGAGCTCGAGAATCACGAAGTACTGGTTGGTGGCGGTATAGATGTTCGAGACCTGGCGCGAGCCGTAGGCATTGGCGAGCGCCGCTTCGATCTGCTGCGGGCTCACGCCGAGCGCGGAGGCCTTTTCGCGGTCGATCTCGACGTTGACCTGCGGCCGAGCGATCTGCAGGTCACTCGAAACGTCGAGCAGCCCCGGCAGGGTCTTGAGCTTCTCCTCGACGATCGGCACCCAGTGGTACAGCTCTTCGGTGCTCGCGCCTTGAACTACATACTGGTACTGACTCTTGGTGAGCTGGCCGCCGATGCGGATCGCCGGGACGTTCTGGACGAACACCTTGATGCCCATCATGTTGGCGAGCTTCGGGCGCAGGCCCCGCACCACCTCGTCGGCCGACTTGCGCTGGGAGCGCGGCTTCAGGGTCATGGTGGCGCGGCCGACGTTGAGCGAGGGATTGAACGAGGTTGCGCCCAGGAACCCGGTCACGGCTTCGATGTTGGGATCGGCGCGGAGGATCTCCAGCACGGAGCGCTGATACGTCACCATGGCGTCGAATGAAATGTCCTGGGGCGCTTCGATGAAGCAGAAAAGCTGCCCGGCGTCCTCGCTCGGCAGAAAGCCCTTGGGCATCTTCGCGTATAGCACCCCGGTGGCGACTACGACACCGAAAAACGCCGCTATGACGAACCTCTGGCGACCGAGCACCCATCTCAGGCTCGATCCGTAGGCGTCCCTAACCGCATCGAACGCCCGCTCGCTCGCGAGGAACAACCTGCCGTGCTTGACGTCGGCGTGCGGCTTGAGAATACGGCTGCACATCATCGGCGTCAGCGTGAGCGAGACGAAACCCGAGATCAGCACGGCGACGATAATGGTGACTGCGAATTCGTGCAGCAGTCGTCCCAGAATGCCGCCCATGAAAAGCACCGGGATGAACACGGCGGCGAGCGAAATTGTCATCGAGAGGATCGTGAAGGCGACCTCCTTCGACCCGTCGAACGTTGCCTGGAGCGGGCTCTTCCCCATCTCGATGTGGCGTGAGATGTTCTCCAGCATGACGATCGCGTCGTCCACCACGAAGCCCACGCACAGAGTCAGCGCCATCAGCGAGATGTTGTCCAGACTGTACCCGAACAGGTACATCAGCGAGAACGTGCCGATGATCGACATTGGGAGCGCCACCGTCGGAATGACGGTGGCCGGAATATTGCGGAGGAAGATGAAGATCACCATCACCACGAGGCCGAGCGCAAGGATCAGCGAAAACCGCACGTCCTCGACCGATTGGCGGATGGTGGTGGACCGGTCGTACATCACGTTGATGCTGACCCCTGCCGGAACCTCGGCGCGGAAGGTCGGCAACAGCTTCTTGACGGCATCCACGACCTCGATGGTGTTGGTGCCCGGCTGCCGATAGATCGCAAGTATGATGCCGCGCTGGTCCTTGAACCACGCGGCGAGTTTGTCGTTTTCCACGCTGTCGACGACGCGGCCCAGCTCGCTCAAGCGCACCGGCGCGCCGTTGCGGTAAGCGACGATGATGGGCCGGAAGGCGGCAGCCTCGTAGAGCTGGCCCGTCGCCTGCACCGCAAACATGCGGTCTTTGCCATAGAGCGTGCCTGTGGGTAGGTTGACGTTGGCGTTGGCGACCGCCTGCTCGACTTCGTTGATGCCGACGCCGCGCGCCGCAAGCGCGTTGGGGTCGACCTGCACGCGCACCGCATATTTCTGCTGGCCCTGCACCTGGACTTGAGCCACTCCGGAAATCGTCGAGATGCGCTGCGCGAGAAAGGTCTCCGCGTACTCGTTGACGGTGGAAAGTGGCAGGGTGTCGGAGGTAAGTGTCAGGAAAAAAATCGGCGCATCGGCCGGATTCACTTTCCTGAACGAGGGGGGCGTCGTCATGGTCGGCGGCAGCTGCTTTGCTGCGGCCGCGATCGCCGAATTGACGTCCTGCGCCGCGGCATCGATGTCGCGGTCGAGAGAAAATTGAATGGTGATAGTGGAAATACCTTGGCCACTGAGCGAGGTCATCTGGTCGATTCCGGCGATCGTCGAGAACTGTTTCTCGAGCGTCGTCGCCACTGCAGCCGCCATGGTCTCGGGGCTCGCGCCCGGAAGCTGAGCCGAGACCTGGATCGTGGGGAAATCGACGTTGGGCAGCGAAGAAACCGGCAGCAAGCGGTAGCTCGCCAGTCCGAAAATCAGAATCCCGGCCATCACCAGCACGGTCATGACGGGGCGGCGGACGAAGGGTTCCGATAGATTCATGAGGATTTACGACTTGACCACGACCTTCGCTCCGGCCCCGAGGCGCAGCTGGCCTTGCGTCACGACCCGCTCGCCTTTTTCCAGACCGTTCGCGATGATCGCGCTGTCGCCTTCGGTGCGTTCGACCGTAACTTTGCGCACCTCGGTGGTCATATCGGGCTTGACCACGAACACGTACTGACCGGCTGGGCCGGTCTGCACTGATCTGGAGGGCACGACGAGGGCGTCTTTCTGCTCGTAGAGCTTGATCCTCACGTTGACGAACTGGCCGGGCCAGAGCGCGTTTTCACTGTTCCGGAATTGCGCCCGCAATTTGATCGTGCCGGTGCTCGAATCGACGGCGTTATCGACGAAGACAAGCGTTCCGGAGGCTGCGGGCTGGTCCGAGCCCGGCGCGAGCGCCTCGACCGCGAGCGGCCCGGAGGACATGTAGCCGCGAACTGCGCGGAGTTGCTGCTCCGGCACGGAGAAGTTCACGTAGATCGGGTGCACCTGGTTGATCACCACCAGGGGAAGCGTATCGTTCGCCTTGACGAGGTTTCCCATCTGGATCTGGATTTTTCCTGGGTAGCCGTCGATCGGAGAGCGGATCGTGCAGTACTCGAGATTGAGCTTTGCGTTGTCGAGCGCGGCGCGGCTCCCTTGCGCCACGGCCTCCGCCGTCTCGGCGTTGGTGCGTATCTGTGCGTACGCTTCCTTCGAGACGAAATTCTTCGCGAGCAACTCCTGGTAGCGACGCTCCTGCGAGCGGGCTTGATCTTTTTGGGCCGTGTCGCGCATGAAGTTCGCGTCTGCCTGGCGCAATGCCGCTTCGTAAGGACGCGGATCGATCCCGAACAGGACGCGCCCGTGCGCGACTTCTTCCCCTTCTTTGAAGCCGACCTCGACGATTTGGCCGTCGACGCGCGCTTTTACCGACACCGTCGAAAAAGCCTCGACGTTGCCGATTGCGAGGAGGCGAAACGGCACGACTTCCTGCAGGACCGGCGCAACTGACACCGGTATCGCCGAAGGTCCTTTGGGCGCCTTGCGCTCGTTTGCGAGTATCTCGGTGCCGAAATAGGCGAACAGCACGATCGCGACGACAAGCAGGCCGACGCCGCCGAAAACGAACAGGCGCTTGGATGTAGGTGCTGCGACGCGCGACCGCAATGAAGAATCCATGGATTCGCTAACGACGTGAACAAGCCGCGTATTCCATCCGTGGACCCCGGTCCCCTCCCGTTGTCCCCCGATGCCTGGTCGGCAAACGCTTAAATTTACGGCAAAAGACGCTCGGATGCAAAGAGGTCTTCGGTGCTCTCGCGATCCCGAACGAGGTGAGCCGTTTTCCCATCGACCATCACCTCGGCAGGACGCGGCCGGGAATTGTAATTCGAGCTCATCGTCATGCCGTAAGCGCCCGCCGACATGATCGCGAGAAGGTCCCCGGCTGCGACCGTCAGCGCGCGCTCACGGGCGAGAAAATCCGCGGATTCGCAGACCGGACCCACAATGTCGTAACGCTGCGCCTGGCCGTTCCGTCGCGTCACCGGCAGGACCTCGTGCCACGCATCGTAGAGCGCCGGGCGCAACAGGTCGTTCATAGCCGCGTCGGTTACCACGAAGTTCTTTGCGGCGCCATGCTTGAGGTACTCGACCCGTGCGAGCAGCAGTCCCGCGTTGCCCACAAGCGAGCGTCCCGGCTCGAAGAGGACCTTCAGCTTGCGGTTGCCGATGCGCCCGAATAGCTGTCCGAGGTAGTCCTTCAGAGTCGGTGGTTTTTCATCGCGGTAACGAATTCCAAGCCCACCGCCGAGATCGATGTGCTGCAGCCGAATCCCGGTTGCGCCCAGCGCGTCGATGAATTCGAGGGCTTTGTCGAGCGCCGCGACGAACGGCTCGATCTCGGTGAGCTGCGAACCGATGTGGAAATCTATGCCGGTGACCTGCAACGAGGGCATTGACGCCGCCTTCCGGTAAAGCCGCGGCGCATCTTCGTAGGGGACGCCGAATTTGGTTTCGCGCAGACCGGTCGCAATGTGAGGATGCGTGCGCGGATCGACGTCGGGGTTGATGCGCAGGGACACCGGCGCGATCTTGCCCAGTTCCGCTGCAATCTTCGCGAGCCGCTCGAGCTCGTCCTCGGATTCCACGTTGAAACACAGCACGCCCGTCTGAAGCGCCGCGCGCATTTCCGCTACGCTCTTGCCGACCCCGGAGAAAACGGTTTTCGTCGCGCTGCCCCCCGCAGCGAGTACCCGCGCAAGCTCGCCGCCGGAAACAATATCGAAGCCCGAACCCAGCCGTGCGAGGAGGTTCAGCACCGCGAGATTGGAGTTGGCCTTGACCGAGTAGCAGATGAGGACGTCCCGCCCTGAACAAGCCTGACCGAACTCGCGGTATGCGAGCTCCAGCGCGGCGCGCGAATAGACGTAGCTCGGCGTGCCGAAGCGCTCCGCGATCTCGACGAGACGCACGCGCTCCGCGCACAGCGTGTCGTCCTGGTACGAAAAAAAATTCACTGGCGCGGAGCGGGTTTGCTATTCTGCTGCGGATCTCGTTCCGGCGAGGGAAGATAGAGCGCCGCTTTGTTGCCGCAGGCCGAGAGGGCGAGGAAGACGACAATGAGGCCAACGGCGCGGCGCATGGCGATGCCGATAGTTGATTTGTGCAAACGAGTTTATCACGGCGATGACCCCGAGCGAATTTGACAGCCTGGCCGATGCGACGCTGGAGCGGATTGCGCGGGCGGTGGAAGAAAGCGGCGCCGACTGCGAGTGCGAGCCCAAGGGCTCCGGCGTATTGGACCTCGAATTTGCCGATGGCAGCCGCATTGTCGTCAATCGCCACTCTGCGGCGCGTCAGATCTGGGTCGCAGCAAGGTCGGGAGGCTACCATTTCCGCTGGGACGGGTCGGACTGGGTGGACACCCGTGAGGGCGGCGAGCTACTCGCAGCCCTGTCTAAGCTGGTGAGCGAACAATCCAACCGGGCGGTCGTGCTGCGCTAGGTACGCCGCGGGCGAGGTGCGTCCGCGGGAGCTTGCCGATCGAGCTAGAACAACTGGTTCCTCGCGTCCTCCGTAGTCCGCACTCCCGGATCGACAGGACCCTGCTCGGGTGGCACGTTTTCGCGAAAGAAGAACTCCGGCCTTCCGTCGGGCGACTGAAGGCCGTTTTCGTTGACCTTGACCACGACGACGCCCTCGGGATTGCGCTGGACCATTTCCGGCGTACCCTTTAGCGCCTTCCCCATGTAGCTCATCCAGATCGGCAGCGCCGTGACCGACCCGGTCTCCCCGGGACCGAGTTTTTTCGGCTGATCGAAGCCTACCCATGCGATGCCGACCAGGGTCGGTTGGTAGCCGCTGAACCAGGCATCGATGTAGTCGTTGGTGGTGCCGCTCTTGCCGGCGAGATCCTGGCGGCCGAGGACCATGGCGCGCGCCCCGGTTCCATAGCGCATGACGTCGTGCATCATGCTGTCCATGATGAAGGCGTTGCGGGCGTCGATGACCCGCAGCGATTCGTCCCCGGCGCGAGCCGGCTGTGCCTGTGCGAGAACGTTGCCGCGGTCGTCAACGACCTTCTGAATCACGTAAGGCTCGGTGCGATATCCGCCGGTGGCAAATACCGAAAACGCGCGAGCCATCTGAAGAGGCGTGGCCGAGCCCGCACCGAGCGCCATGGTGAGGTAGGGCGGGTGGCGATCGGCATCGAAGCCGAATCGGGTGATGTAATCCTGCGCGTACTGTGGG
>WNGH01004575.1_pt1 | contig 15370 bp, 20 predicted proteins | sample 5400631 | NCBI WGS metagenome assembly WNGH01 (sample SAMN13153373, study PRJNA577476) | soil metagenome | isolation source: 115 cm soil or saprolite under Garry oak tree replicate 1 | place: USA:California | collected 2016-06-15
GACCGAGCCGGGCGACTCCGGCGAAGAGGACGAGGCCACGCTCGGCTGGATGGCTTCGGACGTGGAGGCGCTCAAGCGCAAGTCGTTCTCGGCCTGCACGCCCGAGGAACTAGCCGCGCTGCGCCGGATCATGGCCAGGATCCGGCTGACCCCGCCGCGCCGCCGGACCAGGCGCAGCGCCTCCGCCCGGGCCGGGACCCGTCCCGATCCGCGGCGGACGATCCGGGAATCCATGCGCATGCACGGCGAGCCCGCGCGGCTGTACTGGCGGCGGCGGAAGGTCCGGCTGCGGCCCCTGGTGCTGATCCTGGACATCTCCGGGTCCATGGCCGACTACTCGCGCAGCCTGCTGCAGTTCGCGCACTCGGCGAAGCGGTCCGCCGGGCGCGTGGAGGTCTTCTGCTTCGGCACCCGGCTGACCCGGGTGACCGGGGCGATGGAGTGCCGCCGGCCGGACGAGGCGCTGGAGCGGGCGGCGCGGGCGGCCTTCGACTGGGACGGCGGGACCAGGATCGGGGACAGCCTGGACGCCTTCGTCCGCGGCTGGGCGCGCCGCGGGGTCTGCCGGGGCGGCATCGTGGTGATCTGCTCCGACGGGCTGGACCGCGGGGACCCCGCGGTGCTGGCCGCGGCGATGGAGCGGCTGTCCCTGCTGTGCCACCGGCTGGTCTGGCTGAACCCGCACAAGGGCGATGACCAGGCCTTCCGGCCGAGCACGCTGGGGATGATGGTCGCCGCCCCGCACATCGACCTGCTGCTGTCCGGCCACGACCTGGCCAGCCTGGAGAAACTCGCTACGCTGCTGCCAGGGCTGAACTAAAAGGGAGTGTGCCGGTGCGGTGGAGCGTGGGGATCGAGGCCGAGGGCGACCGGATGCTGAGCCGGGAGCAGGTCGTTGAGCTCGCCGACGCGGTCGCGGTGACCGGCGGCATCGCCACCGGGATCGGCACGAACCGGTACGGGGCGCAGCTGATCGTGGAGGCGGACAGCCGCGAGGAGGCGATCGAGAAGGCGACCGGGGAGTTCTGGCGGGCGGTGCGGAAGGCCGGCCTGCCGGCGGCCCCGCTGGTGCGGACCGAGGCGATCAGCGAGGACGAGGACGCGCTCGGATGATCCGGCTCGGATCGCTGGCCGGGTACCCGTTCGAGGGGCCCCGGGTGCTGGCCGGCTGGACACCGCCGGCCGCGGCGGCCGTGTACGCGATCGCCTACAAGCCAGAGCCAGACACCAAGCCGGACCGGTACGCGGTCATCTACGTAGGCCACGCCGACGACCTGTCCGCGGAGCGGTTCCCGTTCCAGCACCCGCGCGCGCACTGCTGGGTCAAGCGCGCCGGATCCAAGTGGAAGGTCTTCATCTGCACCTACGAGGTGCCGGGCGGCGGCAGGCCGCACCGGGAGCAGATCGCCAGGGAGCTGACCGCGATCTACCGCCCGAGCTGCAATGACCAGCAGTACGACCAGGCCTGGAAGGACGAGTGGATCGGCGGGACCACCTCGTCCTCCCCCAGCCTGGCCAAGGACCCGCAGGGTCCCGGGGTCCCGCCGCTCGGGCGGTAACTTCATGATCGTGGCCAGAAATGGCCAAATAGCGACCAAAACTGGCCAGGATCATGAAACAGTCCGCGCCTTAGTCCTGCGGCGGCTGGCAGGTGCCGGTGTCGCGCTCGAACGAGATCGTGAGCGTTCCGTTCGCGTTGACTGTGGCGTGCGCCACGATCGACACGCTGCCGACGGGACCGCCTGACGGGCCGAGGATCTGGAAGTGCTCGGTATCGGTGAAGTTCTGGGCGCCTCCCGCCGTTGTGTTACCCCCGAACCACGATGCCCCGCCCAGGTGGTACAGCAGGTTGTCGCTGCTGTGCGTGAGAGTGACGTTGCTGGGTGCCACGGTGCCCGTGACGTGGTCGCCGCCTTGTGCGTCGGCGCTTTCATGGAACAAGAACACTGCGTCCCCGCTGACGGCGGTGAAGGTGGTGCCGTCGGTGCAGGTGAATTGTGCGCCGGCGACGGGCATCTTGACCACCTGGCCGGGACTTGCCGAGGCCGGCAGGGCGACTCCGAGCAAGGCCATTAGGCCGAAGGCGAGACCGGCGATTGCCATTCCGAACCGACTACGCGTTCCCATCATTGAGCTTCTCTTCCCTTGAGGGCTACAGGAGTTGTGCGGGCGCGTTTGCCTGGCACGAGGATTACTCTGTCCCGCAAGCTGGCGCTGCGCCAGTAGGCAGTCATGCATGCTACGGGTGGTGGTAGCACACCACCATCTGCCAGCTACCACCCTGGAGGGTTCCGCGTGCGGCGCCTACTGTCGCCTTATGTTCGGGGAGGCGGGCGGGCGCCCGCAGGGCGGCTGACCGGTGCCGCCGCGGCTTACCGGGCCGGGCGGAACCCGACGGCGTCGAGCAGGCGGGAGCGGCGGGTGCCTGAGGCTGGGCGGGCCGGCTCGGGCACCGCGGGCGCCTCGGGCCTGGGGGTGACGCCGGCCACGATGCCCTCGGCCATCCCGTACAGCAGCGGCAGCGCGCCGGCCACCACGCCGCCGGTCTCGTTGATGTGCTCCACGCCGGGACCGATGAGCTTGGCGTGGCCCACGATGGTGCGGACGATCTCCGCGCACTCCTCCAGGTTCCCGGCGATGCGGGTGAGCAGGGTGCCCACCCAGAACAGGTAGAACGCCAGGCCGGCGATCAGCAGCAGGACATCGATGACGGTGAAAACGACCAGCCCTGTCATGATCTGACCTTCCCGAGCACGCGGCCGAGGAACAGATGGTGCTGCAGGCCCTCGGCCAGGACGGCCTCGACGCCGGTGGCGACCTGCGGGATCAGCACGGTGTCCGCGGTGTTCGCCGCCGCGGCCTTGAGCGTGTCCCGGACGGCGACGACCCGCCGGTCGATGAGCTTCACCAGGTAGATGAGCAGGCTTAGCAGGGCGGCGACCGCGACCACCACGACGATGCCGAGGATGTTCGCGAGGGTCCAGAGGTTGTGCTCGGTCGAGGACATGGCCAGGTTGTGCATCGCTAGCCTCCCAGCCTGGCGCGGCCGCGCTGCAGGCCGCCGATGATGATCGTGGCGTGCTCGATGGTGGTGCGCAGCGCGCCGAGCGGCGCGGTGTTGTGCACGGCCTCGGTCAGCGCGTCGTTGATCTTGGGTGCCTCGTTGCCGATCGACCGGGCCAGCATCAGGATCGGCACCACGAGCGCCACCACCACGAGCACGATGACGATGCCGATGGTGTAGCCGACCACCCAGCCGGTGGTGCTTGTGCCCGCGGCGAGGACATGGACATGCGGTTGCATAGCAGCCTCCTCAGACCGTTTCGCAGAAGTCGCGGACGGGCTTAAGGCTCGCGTTAACCGAGGTCAGCCGAGCCGGTACCGTGCTCGTCAGGCTCGCGACGGCCTGTACTCCCCCGGTGGTCGCGACCAGTGTCTTCCGGATCGCCCTGAGGTGGAAGATGACCCGGAGCAGGCCGACCGCGGTGATCGCGATGATCAGCGCGGCGATGATCAGCGTCGCCCAGGCGGCAGCTGGCATGGCCGTTCTCCTATCTGTAACTGGCTTCTAGCTCTGTAGCTGGCTTCTAGCCGAGAAGCTTGGCGACGGAGCCGGCGTACCGCACCGCTCCGACCGAGACTTCCCTGACCGTGGTATCGGTGACGGCCAGTGCCTCCGGCACGCCGCCCAGTTCGCCGACGAGGGCCACCCCGCCGGACAGGATGTCGTCAGTGGCACCGCGGATCCGCTCCACCGCCGCCAGGACGCGGTTGAGCAGGAAGATGACCACGGGCAACACCACGAGCAGCAGAACCGCGTTACCTATCCACCACAGGACCATGACTGGCTCTCCTCTCCCACTGCTCAGCTCGCGGCCTGATACGGCATGAAGAACCGGCGAAAAACCCGGGTCAGGGCCATCAGCGCGGCCCGCATGCCCAGGGTGAAGCCCTTGGCCGGAGTCCCGGCGGCCGCGGCGATCTGCGCTGCGTACTCCTCCGGGGACTCACCCCGCTCGATCCGCTCGATCCGGTCCTGCATGTTCGCCGAGAAGTCGCGCATCAGCACGGCGGTGACGTCGCTGATCATGCCCCGGCCGTACTGTGCCGCCGCGCCCGACAGCTGCAGGTCCTGGGAGACGCCGACCTTGGTGCCGCGGCCCGCGCGGGCCAGGGTCGCGGTCACCATCATGCTGGCCTGGCCGCGGCCCTTCTCATCCGCGCCGCTGGCGTGCACGACCACCCGCTTGGCCGCCTCGTCGCGCTCGGTGATATCCGCGGTGCCCGCGAACTGCAGGCGGACCGGTCCCATCCGGACCGCGACCGTGCCCTTGTACTTGTCGCCGCCGAGGTCCTCGGTGAGTTCGGCGCCCGGCAGGCACGCAGCCACCTGGGGAATGTTCTCGAAGAACTGCCAGACCTTCTCGACCGGCTCAGCGACCTCGAACTCGTTCTTGATCAGCATCGGGTCTCTCTCTTCACGTATGCGTCAGGGTCTTTCTCGAACGCCTGGCGGCAGCCGGCGCAGCAGAAGTAGTAGTCGGTGCCCTCGTACCGCGCCGGGCGGGACGAGTCTGCGGCCACGGTCATCCCGCAGACCGGGTCCTGCGCTGGCCGCGGGGCCGGCCTGGTCCCCTCCGGCCCAGCCTGCCGCGCGGATCCTGTGGCGGCCGTGCTCACCGTCGGTCCCGTCAGTGTTCCGGAGGCCCGCAGCTGGACCAGTTCGGCCAGGATGGCGACCGCGATCTCCTGGTGCGTGGTGCGGCCCAGGTCCAGTCCGGCCGGGACCCGCACCCGGTCGAGCTGGTCTTTCGGCAGCCCCCGGTCGGCCAGGTACCCGAGCACGGTGGCCCCGCGCCGGCGCGACCCGACCAGGCCCAGGTAGGCCGGCCTGGCGGCGACCGCGCGCTCGAGCACGTCCTCGTCGTTGTGACCCTGGGTGGCCACCACGACCATGGAGCGCCCGTCCGCGGTTTCCGGCGTGAGGTCGGGGCCGCGGACGAGGTCGGTCCGCCAGCCGAGGGTCCCGGCCAGGCTGGCCAGCGTCCGCGTCATCGGGGAATCACCCACGATCACCAGGTGCGGGGCCGGCAGCACCGGCTCGATGTAGATCTCGAGTGCTCCCTCGCTCTGGCAGGAGATGGGGATCACGGCCATGCCGTCCGGGACCGCCGCGCCGAACTGCTCCGGGGTCCCGAGCAGCAGCAGCCGGGCGGTGCCCTCGGCCATCACCCGCTGCGCTTCCCGGATCACGACGGGCTCGGCGCAGGCGCCGCCGATCCAGCCGTGCAGCTCGCCCTCGGCGGTGATGAGCGCGCGCGAGCCCGGCTGGCTGGAGGACGGGCTCTGCCGCCAGACCACGGTCGCGAGAGCGAACGCCTCGCCGCGGCGAGTCAGCTCGCCCATCTCCTCCAGCAGGCCCAGGCCTTCCATCAGCAACTCCGTGCCCAGTCGTGTCCGTGTCAGTCGTCCGAGCGCACCGGAGGCGCGCCGGAGATGTCGCGGCGGTAGGTGATCGCCTCCCACACCCGGTCGGGGAGCAGCGGCATGTCGATATTGCGGACGCCCATGCCGGACAGCGCGTCCATGACCGCGTTGACGAAGGCGGCCGGGCCGCCTACCGCGGCGCACTCCCCGATGCCCTTGGCGCCGATCGGGTGGTGCGGGCACGGGGTGACGACCTCGCTGTGCAGCTCGAAGCCGGGGGTCTCCCAGGCGCTGGGCAGCAGGTAGTCCATGTAGTTCGAGCCGACGCAGTTGCCGTCGGCGTCGAACGTGATGAACTGCATGCTGGCCATCGCGTAGGCCTCGGTGAGGCCGCCCATGATCTGGCCCTCGACGATCATCGGGTTGATCCGCACCCCGCAGTCGTCGACCGCCACCATCTTCAGCACGTCCCAGACGCCCGTTTGCGGGTCGACCTCGACGGTGACGATGTAGCAGGCGAACGGCCAGGTGAGGTTGGGCGGGTCGTAATACGCGGTGTTCTCGAGGCCGGGCTCCATGCCGTCTGGCATGTTGCTGTACGCGGCCATCGCGCATTCCTGGATGGTGACGCCGCGGTCAGGGGCGCTGCGGACGTAGAACCGGCCGAGCTCCCACTCGACGTCTTCCTCGGACACCTCGAGCAGGTGCGCCGCCAGCTTGCGGGCCTTGGCCCGGATCTTGCGGGATACCATCGCGACCGCCGCGCCGGCGACCGGCGTGCTGCGCGAGGCGTAGGTGCCCATCCCGAACGGCGCCGTGTCGGTGTCGCCCTCCTCGACCACCACGTCCTCGGCCGGAAGGCCGAGCTCGTGGCTGACGATCTGGGCCCAGGTCGTCTCGTGGCCCTGCCCCTGAGTCCTGGCCCCGGTCCGGAGGATGGCCTTGCCCGTCATGTGTACCTTGAGCTCGGCCGAGTCGAACATCTTGATGCCGAGGATGTCGTACTCACGGCTGTTGCCCGCGCCCAGCGGCTCGGTCATGGTGGAGATGCCGAGGCCGAGCAGCCGGCCCCGCTTCCTGGCCTCTTCCTGTTCCCGGCGGAAGTCCTCGTAGCCGATGGCCTTGAGGCCGACGTCCAGGCACTTGGCGTACTGGCCGGAGTCCAGCAGGAAGCCGAACGGCGTCCGGTGCGGGAACTGGTCGTCCCGGACGAAGTTCATCCGGCGGAACTGCGCCTGGTCCATGCCGAGGTCGTCCGCGGCGGCCTGGATCATCCGTTCCTGGAAGAACATCGCCTCGGTGACCCGGAACGAGCACCGGTAGGCGACCCCGCCCGGTGCCTTGTTGCTGTACGTGCCGCGGGCGGTCAGGTGCGCCGCGGGGATGTCGTAGGCGGCGAAGGCCGAGTGCATCAGGCCGATCTTGAACTTGCTCGGCTGCGCGTCGGAGAAGAACGCGCCGTGGTCGGCGTCGGTGTGGATCCGGACGCCGAGGATCTTGCCGTCGCGGCGCAGCGCCATCTCGCCATCGAGGTAGACGTCCCGGGCGAAGCCCGTCGAGATGAGGTTGCCCGACTTGTCCTCGATCCACTTGACCGGCCGCTCCAGCAGGATCGAGGCCAGGATCGAGCAGACGTACCCCGGGTAGACCGGCACCTTGTTGCCGAAGCCGCCCCCGATGTCCGGGGAGATGATCCGGATCATGTGCTCGGGCAGTTCGGCCACCAGCGCGACCGCGGCCCGGATGATATGCGGCGCCTGGGTGGTCATGTACACGGTGAGCTTGGAGGTGGCCCGGTTGAAGTCCGCGATCGACCCGCAGCACTCGATCGGCGACGGGTGCGAACGCGGGTAGTGCAGTTTCAGCTTGGAGATCACGTCGGCCTGCGCGAACGCCCGGTCGGTGCCGGCCGCGTCACCGACCTCCCAGTCGTAGATGACGTTGTCCCGCTGGCTGTCCTTGTCGTCCCGGATGACCGGCGCGCCCTCGGCGACCGCCTGCCCGGGGTTGACGATGACCGGCAGCGGCTCGTAGTCGACGTCGATGGCCTCGCACGCGTCCTTGGCGATGTACGGGTCGTCGGCGATGACGCAGGCCACCTCCTGCCCCTGGAACCGGACCTTGTCGGTGGCCAGCACGGCCTGGGTGTCGTAGGACAGGGTCGGCATCCAGGCCAGGTTCCTGGTCGCCATCATCTCGCCGGTGAGGACCAGGTGCACGCCGGGGATGTCCCACGCCTTGCTGGTGTCGATCGAGGAGATCCGGGCGTGCGCCAGCGGGCTGCGCAGGATCTCCATGTGGAGCATGCCGGGCAGGGTGATGTCGTCGGTGTAGTTGCCCTTGCCGCGGATGAAGCGGTTGTCCTCGACCCGCTTGCGGCTCGCGCCCAGTCCGCCGATCTTGATCTCGTCCAGTGCCTGTGACACGTTCTGCCTCCCCTAGCTGCCGGACTCGGAGCTGGCGGGCTCGGAGCTGGCGGGCTCGGCTCTGAGCTTGGCCGCCGCCCACAGCACCGACTTGACGATGTTCTGGTAACCGGTACACCGGCACAGGTTGCCGGACAGCGCCCAGCGCACGTCTTCCTCGGTGGGGTCGGGGTTCTCCTCGAGGAGCGCCTTGGCGGCCATCATCATGCCCGGGGTGCAGAACCCGCACTGCAGCCCGTGCTCCTCCTTGAAGCCCTCCTGCAGCGGGTGCAGCTCGCTGGCGGTGGCCAGGCCCTCCACGGTGCTGATCTCGTGCCCGTCGGCCTGGACCGCCAGCATGGTGCAGGATTTCACCGGGCGGCCATCGACCAGGACCGTGCACGCACCGCAGTTGGTGGTATCGCAGCCCATATGGGTGCCGGTCAGCCCGAGCCCGCGGCGGATCAGGTGGGCCAGCAGCAACCGCGGCTCCACTTCGGCGATCTTCTTCTGCCCGTTGACCGTGAACTTGATCCGGCGTACCGGTACGTCCGTGATCTGGCCCTCGGGGTCGTCGTAAACGATCGTCATGATCAGGCTGCCCTCTCCGCCATTTCGGCCGCATCGTTACGGCTCAGCAGGCGCAGCACGAACGTGCGCACCATGTGCCGTTTGTATTCGGCGCTGCCGCGATGATCGGTCCTCGGCCGCGCGGCCTGCGCCGCCAGCTCGGCGGCCTGCCCGATGGTGTCGGCCGTCAGCGGCCGCCCGGTCAGCGCCTGGGCCGCCTCGGTGGCGCCGATGGTCGACCCGCCGACTCCGGTCAGCGCGATGCCCGCCCTGGTCACGTTCCCGCCGCTGGTCTCGATCGCCACCGCGACCCCGACGGTGGCGAAGTCGCCGACCCGGCGCTCCAGCTTGAGGTAGCCGCCGGACCTGGTGCCCTGCGCCGCGGGAATCACGGCTTCCACCGCGATCTCGTCCTGGTCAAGCACGTTCTGGAAGGGCCCGGTGACGAAGCCGGCGAGCGGGATGATGCGGGTGCCGCGTGGCCCCCGCGCGACCACCGAGCCGCCGAGCGCCAGCACCACCGAGGCCCAGTCGCCCTGCGGGTCGGCGTGGCACAGCGAGCCGACCAGGGTGCCGCGGTTGCGGACGATGGGATCGGCGATCAGCGGCGCCGCCGCGGCCATGGTCGGCTGTGTCGTCTGCAGCAGGTCCGAGCGCTCCAGGTCGGCGTGCCGGCACAGGGCGCCGATGCGCAGGGCGCCGTCCGGGTCAGCTCGGTGGTAGTCAAGGCCGGGCACGTTGTTGATGTCCACCACGAGCTGCGGTGCCGCGAAGCGCAGCTTCATCAGCGGGACCAGGCTCTGGCCGCCGGCCAGCACCTTGGCATAGTCCCCGCCCTCGTGCAGCAAGCTGATCGCCTCGCTGAGCGACCGCGGCGCCTCATACCGGAACCGCGACGGATACATATGATCCTCCAGGTGTCGCAGGAGATTAGGCGTGCGGGTCCTGGGCTTCCGGCTCCGGGGCAGCCGCTCGCCGTGATGCGGGGTCTGGCACCGATTCCGGGTCGGCCACGGCCACCGGCAGCGAGTCCTCTTCCGGGTCCGGGCGCGGCTGCTGGTGCGGCGGCCATGGCCCGGCCACCGGCTGGCCCGCGACCTTGAGGTAGTCGATCAGCTCGGGCCAAGCCCAGACGGTCGGGCTCTTCCCGGTCTTCGGAGCGTGTTCGATCAGCTCGTAAAGCCGCGGATTACCGCGGCTGTGCCCGTCGGATTCAATTCGCATGCCGCATGCTCCTGCTCTGGACAAGCGCCATCGCCTGTAACGCGTCACATAATCCGCTGGGCAGGACCGGCTCGCAACTCACGAATAAGTGCTTGCTTAAGGCGGGTGCTAACCGGCCGCTTCGAGGATCTGCGCTGGTTCTAAGCTCCAGATCGTGACGTAGACCGGCGGGCGGAACCGGGAAGGAGGGACCCCGCCGGCCGGCGAGCGCATCAGGTGCATGGCTTCGGGCGTGCCCAGGTAGCGGCGGAACGAGCTGACCGCCGCGCTCTGGTGCTGCCGTTCCAGCAACGTGACGTACCAGCAGGCGTCCAGCTTGCAGCCGGGCAGGTCCACGCGGGACAGCTCGCCGCGGCGCAGCCGCTGGGCGACCAGGTGCTCGACCGCGGGCGCGACGCCCGTCCCGTCGGCGGCCGCCGCCCAGGCGGCGGTCTGGTTCGGGAACACCCGCACCTGGTCCTCGGGGATGCCCAGGCCGGTCAGCAGCTGGCCGGTCTCGCTGCCGGGGTCGGTGCCGGACGGGTCGACGAACCACAGCCACTGCCGCGGGCCGCCGCGCAGCCGGGGCTGGCCGGCGGTCACGACCACGAGCCGGTACTTGAAGATCGGCTCGGTCACCAGGGCCAGGCCCGGATCCTCGGGCATGGCGGAGGAGATCGCCACGTCGGCCAGCCGGTTGGCCACCAGGACGCTCATCTCCTTGGTCACCGCCACGCCGGCCGACAGCTCGACCGAGCCGGGGAAGCGCTTGGAGAACGCCTCCGTCAGCGGGCTGATCACGAACTCGGCGATGGTGGAGGTGGACACCACCCGCAATTGCTCGGGCGCCCCCTGCGCGGCCCGCACGGCGGCGTGCGCCTCGGCGCCGAGCACGACGATCTGCGACGCGGTAGCGAGCAGCCGGGAGCCGCCCGCGGTCAGCGTCATGCCGACCGGGCCGCGGGTGACCAGCTGGTCACCCAGGTGCAGCCGGAGAGCGGACAGGGCCTGGGAGACCGCTGACTCGCTGACGCCCAGCGCGTTGGCCGCCGCGGTGACCGAGCCGAGCCGGGCGACCAGGACGAACGCGTTGAGCTGAGTGAGCGTCATGTCACTGACATTATGCCCGCCTGCCGTGACGATGATGACCCCGCCGATCCGGCGCGGCCCCGCGGCCGTCAGGGCGCCGGCGGCGGGCGTTACGGAAACTGCTGCTCCAGAAACCAGTGGCAACGGCTGGGAAGGCGCATACTGGTGATGATGAAGCCTGTCCGCGCCGCGACCCGGCGCTTCCTGCCCGCGAGTCCCTTCAATACCCGGCCCGCGGAGCCGCCAATCGAGCAGTTTGCCGTGGAAGATCTGGTGACCCACGACAAGTACGGCCTCGGCCGGGTCATCCGCGTCGAGGACGACACCGCCTTGGTCATTGCCTTCGGTGCGCGTCAGGTGCGGATCTTGTCACCGTATGCGAAGCTGACCAAGCTCTGACGTCGTCCGCTGCGCGGCCACGACGATGCGGACCAGGCGCGCGGCGCGTTCCTGCGGCATGGCCCGGCGGCCGATGACTGCTGCCGGAGCGGGACAATGCCCGAAGGGCCCTGGAGGTGAGGCAGATGGACGCGCCGAATGTGTGGGTGGCCAAGGACGACGGCAGCGATATCGTCCGGGCAGCGGCGATCGTCGGTGTCGGCATCGACTACAACGGCAATATCACCGTGCGGCTCGGCCACAGCGACGGGGCAATCGTGACGCTGGCTGATCCGGGCAGGCAGCACGACGCGCATCCAGCGGAGGACTTTCACCGCCAGCTGATCCGCATCCTGGCCGAGCTATCCGACGCGTCCGGCGCGTTCCTGGTGCGGCCGGTACGTGATGAGGTACGCGGCTGGCAGTGGGTCACCGAACCCCTGTAACCGCACCTCCGGGACACTGGCCAGGACGGCGGCGACCGCGGCCGCCGGGGTCCGCGCCGCGGGCAGGCCGCCAACCACGATCAGGATCGGTGCGCCGGCCACCCCGCCATGCTGTCACAGGGCCGCTGTCCCGCCGGACGGGCACCCGGCAGAAACACCCGTTCCCCCGCAAACCCGTCATATCCGGCCCGCGAAGAAACCGCTGCTCACGAGCGTTCCTCGAACCGGCCGTCCGTCATCAGGCCGAGGCGCGGGGCGCGGCCGGCCACGGCGCTGTCGTGGGTGACCAGCACCATGGTCAGGCCGCGGGAGCGCCACAGGTCCTCGAGCAGGGCGATGATCTCGTCCCGGGTGCCCTCGTCGAGATTGCCGGTCGGCTCGTCGGCGAGCAGCACCCTGGGCTCCTTCACCAGCGCGCGGGCGATCGCCACCCGCTGCTGCTGGCCCCCGGACAGCTCGGAGGGCAGGTGCCGGAGCCGGTCGCCGAGCCCCACGGCAGCCAGTCCCTGCTCGGCGCGCGTCCTGCGCTCGGCCGCGCCGAGACCGAGCGGGACCAGCGCCACCTCGACGTTCTCCGCGGCGCTGAGCGTGGGGATCAGGTTGAAGGTCTGGAAGACGAACCCGATCGACCGGGCCCGCACCCTGGTCACCCTGGCCTCGGACAGCGTGGCCAGGTCGGTTCCCTCGAACTCGACCGTGCCCGAGGTCGGCCGGTCCAGGCCGCCCAGGATCTGCAGCAGGGTGGACTTGCCGTGCCCGGTCGGGCCCTGGATGGCCAGCCACTCGCCGTCGCGGATGACCAGGTCCACGCCCCGCAGGGCCATGATCGTGCTGCGGCCCTTCCGGTAGTTCTTGACCACGCCCGAGAGCTGGTAGACGGTATCGGCCATCACGCCACCCGGGCCAGCGCCGCCGCGGGCCGCAGCCGGGCTGCCCGCCATCCGCCGAACGACCCCGCGACCAGCCCTCCGGCCAGGGCCAGCAGCACCGCGAGCACGATGACGCTCAGCGTGACCGGCGCGGTCAGCGTCACCGAGACGGTGTGACCCGCGCCGGCCAGCGCCTGGGCGGCACCCGAGCCCAGGACGCGGCCGGGACCCGTCACCGAGGCCGCGTTGCTCTCCCCCACGGTCGCCGTCAGCTTCGGGGCCAGGGCGTCGATCAGGGCGGTGCCGCCGTAGCCGAGGCCGACCCCGAGGACCGCGCCGCCCACCCCGATCACGAGCGACTCGCCCATCACCTGGCCGACGATCCGCCTGCTCCGCCAGCCCAGCGCCTTCAGCGTGCCGAACTCCCGGACCCGGCGCGAGACCGCCGCCATGGTCAGCACGCTGGCCACGCCGAACGCGGCGGCGAGCACCGCCACCGACAGCCACCGGCCCAGGTTGGCGGCCAGGCTGGACGCGCTGGCCAGCGATCCGGTCACCTCGCCGGCCAGGTTGTCCTGGTCGGTGACGGTGGCCCCGGGCAGCACGCGGCTGATGTCGGCCTGCACCGCCGGGATGTCCGCGGCGCTTGCGGCAGACACGTAGATGGTGTTCACCTTGCCGGTCAGCTTGGCGCTCGCCGAGGCCTGGCCGATGCTCTGCGCCCTCGCCAGCGGGATGTAGGCATCCGGCGGATTGCCGCTCTGCGGCACGCTCGCGATGCCGGTGATCGTGAAGCTGGTGCGCGGTGACCTTCGCCGCGCTGAGCGGCCCGAGCGAGGTGTCCGCCAGGTCCACCCCGTCGACGGTGAACGTGTCGGTGGTGAAGCTCGAGCTGAAGCTGCCGCTGCCCGCGGTCAGGGAGGGCACGGTGCCGGTCACCGTGACGTCGGTGAGCGCGAGGCCGCCGGTCGCCGCCGACACGTCATGCAGCCCGGCCACCTGGGCCACCGAGCCCGAGCTGACGGTCCCGTACTGGCTGTTGACCAGCTGGTTGATATCGATCTTCGTGCCCGCCGCGATCTGCCCGCTGCGCACGCTGTTGATCTGCTGCCGGAACCCGAACGAGGTGCCGCCGCCCGATCCCTTCGCCGGCGGCTGCGTCACGGTGATGTCAGTGCCCACCCCGTACAGCGTGTGCAGCACCGTGGCCTGCGAGTCCTTGACGCCGTCCGAGGCCGCGGTCACGGTGATCACCAGGCCGACGCCAAGCGCCAGGCCCAGCGCGATGAGCACCGCCTGGCGCATCCGCCGCCGCAGCTCGCGCCAGAGATAGGTGAAGAACATGGGTCGCCTCCGTTTCGCCCTGATCCGCGTCCCATGCTGGCCAGCGGCCGGGCCGCTGTCGTCAGCCCGCGGAACCGGGTTTGGCTGCGGCTGCCGCGTTAGCGGAGCCCGCCGGGTACGACCGCAGATGTAGCGCCTAGCCGGGCCGGACCAGCCCGGCCTGGAAGGCGAGGACCACGAGCTGGGCCCGGTCCCTGGCCCCGAGTTTGGCCAGGATCCGGCTCACGTGGGTCTTGGCGGTGGGGACGCTCATCACCAGGCGCTCGGCGATCTCGGTGTTGGACAGCCCGGTGGCGATGAGCGCGAGGACCTCACGCTCGCGCACGGTCAGCTGTTCCAGCGCCCCGGGCGGGGGCCGCAGCGGGTCCGGCTGCCGGGCGAAGTGCTCGATCAGCCGGCGGGTGACGTTCGGCGCGAGCAGGGCCTCGCCCGCCGCGATGACGCGGATGGCGGAGAGGAGTTCCTCGGGCGGCCGTTCCTTGAGCATGAACCCGCTCGCGCCGACCCGCAGCGCGCCGAAGACGTACTCGTCGAGGTCGAACGTGGTCAGGATCAGCACCCGGGGCAGCGGCCCGGCGGCGGTGATCCGCCGGGTGGCCTCGATCCCGTCGAGCACCGGCATGCGGATGTCCATCAGCACCACGTCGGGAGCGGTCCGGCGGGCTACCGCCACCGCCTCCGCGCCGTTGGCGGCCTCGCCGAGCACGGCCAGGTCGGGCTCGGAGTCGATGAGCATGCGGAAGCCGGCCCGGACGATGGCCTGGTCATCGGCCACCACGACGCCGATGGTCATGTCGTGTCACGCCACCTGGCCGACGGCCAGGCCGGCCAGCGGCAGCCAGGCCGACACCCGGAACCCGCCGCCCGGCGCCGGGCCGGCCTCGAGCGTGCCGCCGAACGCCGCCGCCCGTTCCCGCATGCCTACCAGCCCGTGCCCGGCGCCCTCCCCCGGCCGGAACGGCCCTGCGGTGGGTACTGCGGCGGACCCGGGGCGGTCACCCGCGGGCCCGCTGCCGTCGTCGGCCACGGTGATCAGCACCCCGTCACGCCCGGTCCGCAGCTGGACCGATGCCTGCGCGCCGGGCGCGTGCTTGACCACGTTGGTCAGTGCCTCCTGGACGATCCGGTACGCGGTCAGCGAGGCGGCGGGCGGCAGCGCCGCGACCTCCCCGGCGACCGCCAGCGTGACCGGTATCCCGGCGGCCCGGACGGTGGCGGCCAGCTCCTCCAGGTCACCGACCCCGGGCGCGGGGGCCAGGCTCGGTCCCTCGCCGTCGTCGTCGCGGAGCAGCCCCAGGATGCGCCGCAGTTCCTCGAGCGCGCCCCGGCCGGTCACCTCGACGGCCCGCAGTGCCAGCAGTGCCTCCGCGGGCCGGGCGGCGCCGATCCGGCGGCCGACCCCGGCCTGGAAGGTGACCACGCTGAGCGTGTGGGCCACCACGTCATGCAGTTCACGGGCGATCCGGACCCGCTCCTCGCGGACCGCGAGCCGCCCGCGCTCCGCCTCCTGCTGCTGGCGCTGGGCCTCCTGCTGCTGGCGCCGGGCCTCCTGCTCCTCATGCTGGGCCGCCTCCTCGGCCAGGTACCTGCGGCGCTCCCGCACGCTGTCGCCGACGAACCACAGCGCGCCCGCGGCCAG
>WNGH01012754.1_pt1 | contig 15370 bp, 12 predicted proteins | sample 5400631 | NCBI WGS metagenome assembly WNGH01 (sample SAMN13153373, study PRJNA577476) | soil metagenome | isolation source: 115 cm soil or saprolite under Garry oak tree replicate 1 | place: USA:California | collected 2016-06-15
CGCTCTACGTCGGCATGCCCTTCAACTTCTACCTGCTGATGTACACGTCGAAGCCCAACGGCCTGCAGTGGACGCTGTTCACCGTTCTCGCCGTGGTCGCGAGCGACGCGGCCGCGCTGCTCGTCGGCAGCCGCATCGGCCGCCATCCCTTCTTCAAGAGCATCAGCCCGAAGAAGACGGACGAAGGCGCGATCGCCGGGGTGGTCGCCGCGGTGATCGTGATGCTGATCGGAGTCTCGGCCGTGATCGGCCATTCGCCTCTCCACGCCATCGTGCTCGGCCTTCTCGTCGGCACCAGCGCCGAGGTGGGGGACCTGGTCGAGTCGCAGATGAAGCGCATCGCGGACGTGAAGGACTCCTCGAACCTCATCCCGGGGCACGGCGGCGTCCTCGATCGCATCGACTCGATCTTCTTTCCGCCGATACTCGTCTACCTCTACGTGATGGTCTTCCACCTGCTCTAGATGCGATCCCTGAACGTCGCGGTCCTCGGCGCTACCGGATCGATCGGCCGGCAGACGCTCGACGTCATCGATCGCAACCCGCAGCGCTTCAAGCTCTTCGGCCTCACCGAGGGCGTGCGCGCGGCGAACCGCGAGGCGGAGCACATGATCCAGGGACGCTCGGGCGAGGGCGATTTCGACGCCCGCGTCGAAGCGATGGTCACCGACCCGCGTTGCGACCTCGTCGTGGTCGCGATCCCCGGAGCGCGCGCCCTCGCCCCAACCCTGGCCGCCCTCAAAGCCGGCAAGGAGGTCGCGCTCGCGACCAAAGAGGTGCTGGTGATGGCCGGCGCGCTGGTGATGAAGGCCGCGGCCGCCGGGCGCGCGCAGGGCGCATTTCCAGACAAGGTAGGGATCCGGCCCATCGACTCCGAGCACAGCGCGATCTGGCAATGCCTGTGGGGCGAGGAATTGAAGAACGTTCGCCGCCTGGTCATCACGTCGAGCGGCGGCCCGTTCTGGGCGCACCCCGAGATGGACCTCGACCAGGTCAAGGTCGCCGACGCGCTCAACCACCCGCGCTGGTCGATGGGCCCGAAGGTCACGGTCGACTCGGCCACGCTCATGAACAAGGGCCTGGAGGTGATCGAGGCCCACCACCTCTACCGCATCCCGCTCGACCGGATCACGGTCTGCATCCACCCGCAGAGCGTGGTTCACTCGCTGGTCGAGTTCATCGACGGCTCGTTCAAAGCCCAGCTGGGCCGCCCGGACATGCGGCTCCCGATCGCGGTCGCCCTCGCCTACCCCGATCGCCTGCCGGACGCCGTGCCCCCGACGGCCATCCGCGAGCTCAGCGGCCTCGAGTTTTACGACCTCGACGAGAAACGGTTCCCGAGCGTCGGCCTGGCCCGGAGCGCGGCGATGACCGGCGGCGGCCACCCGGCCGTCCTGAACGCCGCCAACGAGGAGGCGGTGGACGCCTTCCTGGCGGGCGAGATCGCGTTCAGCCGGATCATCCCGACCGTCGAGCGGGTCCTCGGAGCCTTCGAAGGCGGCGGCGAGACCCTGGATGAGATCCTGGCCGCGGACCGCTGGGCGAGGGGTCATATCCGGGAAAACTTCGGTAGTGTGAGGCCGGCATGAGCCTCCTCGTGGCCGTGGTCGGCATCGCCGCCATGTTCCTTCTGCTGATCGGGCCCCACGAGTTCGGCCACTTCATCTTCGCCAAGCTCTTCAAGGTCCGGGTGATCGAGTTCTCGATCGGCGCCGGCATGCGCCTCTGGTCGGTGACCAGAGGGGGGACCCTCTATGCGCTGCGGGCCATCCCCGTCCTCGGCTACGTACGCATGGGTGGCATGGAGGCCGGCGATTTCGGCGACCCCAACGGCTTCCACACCAGGCCCGCCTGGCAGCGGCTGGTGATCCTGGCCGCGGGCCCGGCGGCCAACTTCCTGGTCGCGATCCTGCTGATCACCGCGTACGACCTGACCCAGCTCAACGACGTGCCCGGCAAGGTGGTGGCGGTCGTGCCCAACTCGCCGGCCGCGGTCGCGGGCATCCATGTCGGTGACCAGCTGAAGACCGTCGACGGCCAGCCGATCACGGGCTCCGACCAGCTGCGCGGCATCGAGAACAAATCGCCCAACTCCGCCATCGTCCTCGGCGGGGTGCGTGCCGACGGCCGGCCCTTCAGCGCCATCGTCACGCCGCACTGCGTAGTCGGCGACAAGAACGTGACGACCTGCCAGGTCGGGGTCAGCGCGCGCTGGTCCGTGGTCACGGTGCAGGACGCGCTCAAGAACGGCGTCACCTTCCCCTACCGCGCGATGACCAACCTCTTCCAGGGCCTGGCCGAGCTCGTCACCGGCAAAGTGCCCGGCGGCCTGCTTGGCCCCAACGGCGTGACGGGCCCGATCGGCATCGCCGACGTCGCCTACCAGTCGGTCTCGCTCGGCCTCGAAACCTACATCCCCATCGTCGCGTTGCTGTCTGTTGCATTGGGCTTCACCAACCTGCTGCCCTTCCTCGCCCTCGACGGAGGCCGCATGGTGGTGGTGCTCGTCGAGGTCGTGCGCCGCCGGCCGTTCGACCGGACGATGGAGCTCAACTTCCAGCGCGCCGGCCTGGTGGCGTTGCTGGCGCTGGCGGCGGTCATCAGCTTCCTCGACATCCAGCGCCTCGCCAGCGGCCAGTTCCCGGGGTTGCGATGACGGTCACGTTCGTCGACCGCCGCAAGGCGATCCCGGTGAACGTCGGTGGCGTGGTCATCGGCGGCGCGGCGCCCATCGCCGTGCAGACGATGACCAAGACCGACACCCGCGACGTCAAGGCGACGCTGCGCCAGATCCACGAGCTGAAGGAGGCCGGTTGCGAGATCGTGCGTCCCGCGGTGCCCGACAGGGAGGCCGCCGAGGCGCTGAAGGAGATCGTCAAGGGCTCTCCGCTGCCGGTCATCGCCGACATCCACTACGACCACACGCTCGCGTTGATGGCCATCGAGGCCGGCGTTCACTGCCTGCGCCTTAACCCCGGCAACATCCCGGACCGCGACAAGGTCGTGAAGGTCGTGACGGCGGCGAAGGAACGCCAGATCCCGTTCCGCATCGGCGTCAACGCGGGCTCGCTGCCCGAAGAGGTGCACAAAAGCCTGCGCGAGCAGCATCGCATCGACCGCGACGACCGAGAGCGGACGGCCGAGCGGATGGTCGAGGTGGCCCTCGGCCACTGCAAGATCCTGGAGGAGCTGGACTACGGGCCGGGCTACATCAAGGTCTCGCTCAAAGCGACCGACGTGTGGACCAACATCCTGGCCAACCGCAAGTTCGCGACCGCGCGGCCGTATCCGATCCACCTCGGCGTCACCGAGTCGGGGCCGGTCGAGGCCGGGAGCATCCGGAGCTCCGTCGGCATGGGCATTCTGCTGAGCGAGGGCATCGGCGACACCATTCGTGTCTCGCTCGCCACGTCGGACCCGCGCGAAGAGGTGCGGGTCGCGCACGAGATCTTGAAGACGCTCGCCTTCCGGATCGAGAGCCCGACGCTGGTCGCGTGCCCGACTTGCGGCCGGCTCGAGTACGACATGGTGCCGACCGTCAATGCGGTCGAGGCCTATATCGCCAGGCTGCGCGTGCCGATCACGGTTGCGGTCATGGGCTGCGTCGTCAACGGTCCGGCTGAGGCGCGCCACGCGGACATCGGGGTGACCGGTGGCCGCGGCAAGGGCGTGATTTTCAAGAAAGGTAAGCTTTACCGCACTGTGCCCCAGGAGGAGCTCCTACCCGTGCTCCTGGCCGAGATCGACGCGATCGCGGCCGAGCACGCCCCGCTCCCGGCCTAGCCCGGACCTTCCGTCCGGGCGTGCGCGATTCGATCTCAGATCATTGATGCTTGGGAGCTAGAGGCATGAAACAAGAAGTGGAAGAACAGCAGGACTTCGTCAAAGAAGTCACCAAGATGTCGGACGACTTCGACCGCTGGTACACCGAGGTCATCCGCAAGGCAGAGCTGGCCGACTGGTCGGGCGTGCGCGGAATGATGGTCGTCCGGCCCTACGGATGGGCCATGTGGGAGGCGATCACCCGCGCCTTCGACGACATGATCAAGGAGAGCGGGCACGAGAACTGGGCTTTCCCGCTGCTGATCCCCCGCGAGTACCTGATGAAGGAGGCGGAGCACATCGAGGGCTTTGCGCCGGAGGTCGCGTGGGTGACGCGCGCGGGCGGCTCGATGGAGGAGCTGGAAGAGCCCCTCGCTGTGCGGCCCACGTCGGAGACGATCATCGGGCCGCTCATCAAGCGCTACATCCAGAGCCACCGCGACCTGCCCAAGCTGACCAACCAGTGGAACTCGGTGGTGCGCTGGGAGATGCGCTCGAGGCTGTTCCTGCGCAGCCGCGAGTTCTGGTGGCAGGAGGGGCACACGTTCCACGCCTCGGGCGAGGAGGCGATGGAGGAGGCGGCCCTGATCCTCGATTACTACAGGTCGATCGCCCAGGACTGGCTCGCGGTGCCCGTGCTCACCGGCAAGAAGTCGCCGGCCGAGACGTTCCCCGGCGCGGTGTACACGCTGACGGTCGAGGGCTTGATGCGCGACGGGCTTGCGCTGCAGATGGGCACGTCGCATTACTTCGGCCAGAACTTCGCGCGCGCCTACGACATCTCTTTTTCCAACCGCGCGAACGAGCGCGAGCTGTGCCACTCGACGTCGTGGGGGATCTCGACCCGGCTCGTCGGGGCGCTGGTCATGGCGCACGGCGACGACTCGGGCATCATCGTGCCCCCCAAGGTCGCGCCCATCCAGGTGATCGTGGTGCCGATCTTCCGCGACGATGCCGGCCGCTCGAAGGTCGAGGCGTTCGTCAACGGCTGGGCGCCGGAGCTGAAGGCGGCCGGAATTCGTTTCCGCGTCGATTGGCGGGACGAGCGGCCTGGCGACAAGTACGCGCACTGGGAGCTGAAGGGCGTGCCCCTGCGCCTGAACGTCGGCGGCCGCGACGCGGATGCGGGCCAGGTCGAGATGGTGGATCGCCTGACCCGCGAGAAGGTTGCCGTCCCGGTGTCAGGCATCGCGAAGCGGCTGAGCGCCGAGCTCGAGTCGTTCCAGGGAAAGCTGCTCGAGCGCGCGGCCCGGTTCCAGCACGACAACACGTTCGAGCTGCAGACGCTCGACGAGGTGGTCGCGCACTACCGCGAGCGCGGCGGGTTCGTCTGGGCGGAGTGGTGCGGCGACAGCCAGGAGGAGGCGCGCATCAAGGCCGAGGCGGGCGGCGTGACGGTCCGGGTGATCGACGAGGACGCGAGGCCGTCGGGGAAGTGCCTGGTGTGCGGCAAGCCGTCGAAGTTCCGGGTGGCGCTGGCGAAAGCCTACTGAGAACCCCGGATAGTCGCGACTGACAACCCAATTTCGCCACCCAAAAGTGTCGATAGTCCGGACTATCGCCTGTTCAGGCTAGGCGGTCGGGTTCTCGAACGCCCCGATCTTCGGCGCGTCCGGGTGTATTGACTCCTGCGGCACGATCTTCAACGCCCCGCTCCGAACAGCATCGAGGACCGCCTCCGCCACGTCAGGGTGAAAGTGCGTCCCGGCCCCCTCGCGCACCTGGTCGAGCGCCACCTCCAGCGACATCCCCCTGCGGTACGGCCGGTCCGACGTCATCGCGTCGATGGCGTCCGCCGCGGAGACGATCCACGCGAAGATCGGCAGCTCGTCGCCCTTCTTTCGGTCCGGGTAGCCCTTCCCGTCGTACCGCTCGTGGTGCGATCGCACGATCACCAGCTCGTCGGTCAGCATCTTCAGCGCGCTCAGGATGTTGTAGCCGACCGTCGTGTGCTCCTTCATCTTCTCGAACTCTTCCACGGTCAGCTTCCCGGTCTTCCGCAGGATCTCGTCCGGCACGCCGATCTTGCCGATGTCGTGCAGCCGCCCGCCGCGTTCCAGCCGCACCCACGCGCTCTGGTCCTGCGGCGCGTACCCCATCTGCCGCGCGATCATCAGCGAGTACTGCGTCACGCGCTGCGAGTGCCCCGCGGTGTAGCGGTCGCGCGCGTCCGACGTGTTCGCCAACGCGACCAGGGACTGGAAGATCACGTCCTCGCGGTCCTTGAACAACCGCGCGTTGTCGATCGCGACCGCCGCCTGCGTCGCCAGCTCGGTCACGAGGTTGCGGTGGTCGGCTGTGAAGGCGTGCCCAACCTGGTAGTTGGCAAGGAACAGGACGCCCAGGGGCTTGCCCCGCAGCGTGATGGGCACGCACAGGACCGCCCTCGGGTTCAACGGGCTCTCGGCCTTGGACTCCTGCTGCCGCGCCTCCATCACGGGCTCGTCCGACTCCATCACGCGGCGGCAGATGTCACCGCCGATCTCCAGCGCGAGCTTCTCGGCCGTCTGATGGTCCGTCCCGAACCCGCCTTTCAAGACCAGGCGCCCGTCGTCCTCCAGCGCCAGGCAACCGATCTGCGCCGACGACGCCTTCGCCGCGCCGGCCAGCACCTGCTGCAGGACCTGGTTCAGGTCGAGCGTCGAGGTCGCAGCCTGGAGCGCCTCCTGCAGGTTGCGCAGCTCCCAGATGCTCCGCTCGTTCTTCTCGTAGAGCTCGGCGGTGCGCACGGCCACCACGCCCTGGTTGCCGAGCGTGGCCAGGACCCGCTGGTCGTCCGCCGTCCATTCCCGCTTCTTGTCGTCGAAGACGGAGAGGGTGCCCCACAGCTGACCCTCCTCGAGCATCGGCGCGCATATGGCCGCCTTGATGCCGAAGGCGATCAGATCTGGGGGCGCGGCAAGGTCCGGCTGCGTCGTGAGGTCGGCCACGGCGGTGGCACGGCTGCTCAGCATGGTCGCGCCGACGATGCCCTGGCCGTTCTGAACCAGCAGCCCGTCGCAGTTCGGCAGGCCGACGGACATGATCGCCGCCTGGTGTCCATCCTCGTTCGAACGGGTCAGCAGTCCCGCCGTGCCGTCCACCACGCGGATCGCGGCCTCGAGCGTCTTCTGCTCGAGGACCTTCGAGCCCTGCGTCACGCTGGTCAGCGCGGCCGACACTTCCCCGAGCGCGTCGAGCGCCGTGTCCAGTCGAGTCGCCTGGCCGGTGACCACCTGGAGGATGCGAGAGTTCTCGACCGCCACGCCCGCCATCGACCCGAGATCGTCGAGTGCGCTCACGTCTTGCTGGCTGAACCCGGAAGCTCCGTGCCGTCCCAGGCAGAGGGCGCCGATGACGCCGGCCTTGCCGCGGATGGGGGTCAGTGCTTCGTTGATCGTGCCGCCGAACTGCTCCGGGTGCAGCCCGCAGTAGATCCCTTCATCCTCCGTGACGAGGTTCCGGAGCATCGTCTCTCCGTCCCGCGCCCGAGCAAGCGGTCCTTCGATGGATTCGAAGGCGTGCGCGCCGTCGTCGAGAGAGACGTAGGTGTTGTCGGGCTGGAACATCAACGCCCGCCCGGCGTCGTATCGGATCACCTCCGAGCCGCGGTGGATGACGAGCTCGAGCACCTCCTTCATGGTCTTGCCCGACGCCTCTCTGACGAGCTCTTTCATGAGCGAGTAGCGCGCCGACTCGTGACGCGTCTGGGCGACGAGCTGCGCGCCCGACACCTGCTCCCCCGCACGAGCGGCAAGGGTTGCGGCGAGCCGCCGGTCGTCTTCCGAAAACTGGCCATCGGTCCGACCGAGGACGATGAAGCCGCCGATGTGTTCTTCCATCGGCATCGGAACGGCGATCAAGCTCTGCAGGTGGAAGTCGTTGGGGAGATAGCTGATGAGCTCGACGAGCCCATTCTCATCGCGCGCCGAAAAAGGGGCTCTGCTCTCGATGGCCGACAGCAGAGGACCCGAGTTGGCGTGTGGCCGGTTGACGGCTTGCGGCCGCAGGCGTTCGACACCGATGCCCGGCGGCTGCGGCACGAAACGCCGGCCGTCCGCTGACGTCAGGTAGCAGCAGGCGAAGTCAGCGCCTATGTTGGCCGCGATGCCTGCCGTGATCGCCGTGGTGTCCCTCGCCGGCTCTGCGGTGAAGCTCGCCTGCGAAGCTCCGATAGGCGACCAGGGCGCAGACGCCGCCGATGAAGAGCAGCACCACCCCCCCGACCTGGATCGCGATGTCACCCTCCCGCAGGTTGAACTGGGCAATGACCAGGGTCAGGACGAGTGACCCCGCTCCCAGGGGCGCGGAGATCCGCCAGGAGCGCACGGTCGCGCCCGCGGTGACGGCGAGCAGCCCGGCGACTGCGGCGAGCGCCATCCCGCCCTCGTCACGGCCGCTGGCGTTCATCGTGGCGCCCACCAGGAGCAGCACCCCGGCGGCGGCCGAGGAGCCGATTCGGAACCGCAAAACCGCACGTGCCGAGTTCATGGGGCGGCTGGTTAGTCTAGGTTCGGGTTCCGCGGGGGAAGCTAGATAGCGAATCTAAACTTCATGCCAACCCCGAAATGACGGTTTCAGAGCTCCTCAGAGTCGCCGACCACCTCGACCAGAAGGGCCAGGTGATGGTCCGGAAGGCCTACGAGCGCGCCGCCGACGCCCACCACGGCCAGCGCCGCCTGTCCGGCGAGGACTACGTCAACCACCCGCTCGAGGTGGCCGCCATCCTGGCCGACCTGCAGCTGGACGCCGAGACGATCGCCGCGGCCCTGCTCCACGACACCGTCGAGGACACCAACCTGACCGCCGAGGAGGTCAAGCGCGAGTTCGGCCCGGAGGTGGCGCGCCTGGTCGACGGCGTCACCAAGCTGGGCCGGATCTCCCTGCGCACGGACCAGCAGCAGCAGGCCGAGAACGTCCGCAAGATGATGGTCGCGATGGCCGAGGACCTCCGGGTGGTCCTCATCAAGCTGGCCGACCGCCTGCACAACATGCGCACCCTCGAGCCGCTGGCCGAGGCCAAGCGCCGCAAGATCTCGCGCGAGACCCTCGACATCTACGCGCCGCTCGCCCACCGCCTCGGCATCGGCCAGATCAAGTGGGAGCTCGAGGACCTGGCGTTCCGCAACCTCGAGCCGGACGCCTTCGAGGACGTCGTCGCCCGCATCGCGCGCGAGCGCGTCGACCGGGAGCGCCTGGTGTCGGACCTGCGCGAGATCCTCGCCCGCGAGCTCGAGAAGGTGGGCATCCAGGCCGAGATCACCGGCCGGCCGAAGCACATCTACTCCGTATGGCAGAAGATGACCCGCGAGGGCAAGGACTTTTCCGAGATCTACGACCTGTCCGCCATCCGCGTCCTGGTCGAGAGCGTGCGCGACTGCTACGGGGTGCTCGGCGTCGTCCACTCGTTGTGGAAGCCCATGCCGGGCCGCTTCAAGGACTACGTGGCGATGCCGAAGTCCAACGGCTACCAGTCGCTGCACACCACGGTCATCACGCACACCGGCGAGCCGATCGAGATCCAGATCCGCACCGAGGAGATGCACCGGGTGGCCGAGTTCGGGGTCGCCGCGCACTGGACTTACAAGGAAGGCGGCAAGGACGCGAGCTTCGACCAGAAGCTTTCCTGGCTGCGCAGCCTGCTCGAATGGCAGAGCGAGGTGGGGGACGCCGAGTCGTTCCTGAACACCGTCAAGGTTGACCTGTTCGAGGACGAGGTCTACGTCTTCACGCCGCGCGGCGACGTGATCAACCTGCCCGCCGACTCGACGCCCGTCGACTTCGCCTACCGCATCCACACCGAGGTCGGCCACCGCTGCATCGGCGCCAAGGTCAACGGCCGCATGGTGCCGCTCGACTACGCGCTGCAGAACGGCGAGATCGTCGAGATCCTCACCTCCAAGGGACCGCATGGTCCAAGCCGCGACTGGCTGAACTTCGTCAAGAGCGCGTCGGCCAAGGAGCGGATCCGCAAGTGGTTCAAGAGCCAGAGCCGGGAGGAGAACGTCGCCAAAGGCCGCGACCTCCTCGACAAGGAGCTGCACCGCATGCATCGCGTGAGCCTCGGCGACCTTCCGGAGCAGAAGCTGTCCGAGGTCGCGTCGTTGCACAAGTTCAACACCGTCGACGACTTCCTGGCCGCGATCGGTTACGGCGACCTGTCGCCGCACGCCGTGGTGATGCGCATGGCGCTGAACCTCGAGGTGCCGGGCGGCGATCTTCGCACCATCCCACTGATCCCCCAGGTGCAGCCCACGCCGCGCGTGCTCGTGCGCGGGGAGAAGGGAATCCTCACCACGATCGCGACGTGCTGCCAGGCCGTTCCCGGCGACGCGATCGTCGGCTACACGACCCGCGGGAAGGGCGTGACCGTGCACCGCGCCGACTGCATCAACGCGGTCAACGCGCAGGACTCGGCGCGCGTCGTGCCGGTGGACTGGGAATCCGACGCGACCCATCTCTATCCGGTCGCGATCAAGATCGAGGCGTTCGACCGCCAGGGCCTGATGCGCGACATCGCCACAGTCGTCGCCGAGAACCGCGTCAACATGTCGGCGTTGGAAGTGCACGTCTATGACGACAAGACCGCGGTCGTGTCGGCGACGGTTGAGATCGACTCGCTGGCGCAGCTCTCGCGGCTGATGGAAAAGCTCGAAGGGGTGAAGGACGTGCACACCGTGGCTCGCGAAGCCTCTTGAAGCGCGGACACCGCAAAGTCCACCTCGACACGCCCGCCAAGACCGCCTGGAAAGCGCTCGTCTCGACCGAGCGACACCGTTGGTACTACCGTCTCGCGCCCGAGGGCGAGTTCGCGGAGGGCAACAAGGTCCGGTGGGTCGACACCACGGGCACGCCCGCCGAGGAGTCTGAGGTCGTCGAGGTCAAGGCGCCCAGCCGGCTGGTGCTGCGCACGAGGTTCGTGTTCGCGCCGGTCTTCGCCCAGCAGGCGCCGCATACGGTGACGTGGGAGGTGACGCGGTCGGGCAAGGGATGCCAGGTGACAATGTCGTGGGAGGCCGACGACATCGTGGCCGGCCTGTTCGAGGCGGAGGCGGACAGCATCATGCAGGCCCTCCGCCTCGAGCACGACCCCGCGGCGCAGGCGGAGCTCGCGCGCCTTCCTGAGATCGGCGAGATCCAGGTCCAGGACGTCACGGACGACCGTGTCGCCGAGTACCAGGCGTTCTTCGACCACGACGCTTTTCGCGACTACCCGGCGTGGCAGTCGTGCTACTGCATGGAAACGCACCGCACGCAGAACGACGACGAGTGGGCCGTGCGGACGGCGGGCGACAACCGACGGGACATGAGCGCGGGGATCGCGGAAGGAAAGGTCACCGCGCTGCTGGCGTATGTCGACGGCAAGCCGGTCGGTTGGTGCAACTACGGCGAGTCGACGCGACTCAACGGCGTGATGCACCGGTTTGGCCTGAACGTGGCCGAGCAGCAGGGCGTCGGCTCGCTGGCCTGCTTCGTGATCGCGTCGCCGTACCGCCGCCACGGAGTTGCGAGCGCCCTGCTCGACGCCGCGCTCGAGCGACTTCGCGCTCGCGGGGTGAAGGTGGCGGAGGCCTATCCCTCGCGCAGCTCAGACTCTTCGCAGAGCAACTATCGCGGGCCGTTGCAGATGTTCCTGCGCGCGGGCTTCGAGCCGTACCGCGAGACCGAACGGCACCTGATCGTCCGCAAGACTCTTTGACTCGTCTTCGCGTCGAGGTCACCGCCGACAGGCGGTTCGGCACCAACTCCTACCTCGTCGAAGATGAGGACACGCACGACGCGGTGGTCATCGACTCCAACCTCGAGCCCGACCTGATCGTCGAGCTGGCGCGAGGCCGCAGCGCCAACGTCAGAGCCATCCTTCTGACCCACACCGACCTCGATCACATCGCCGGCCTGCACGAGCTGCGCGAGGCGTTTGGCGACGTGCCCGTCGCGGTCCACGACGCGGAGCGCGAGGTGGTCGCGGAGGGCAAGCCCCTGCGCCGCGAGTTCGGCCCGATCGCGACGCAGGTAGACAACGTGGCAAGACTCGCCGAGGGCGAGCCGTTTCGCGCCGGGTCGCTGGAGTTCGAGGTGCTGCACACTCCGGGACACAGCCCGGGAGGCGTGACGCTGAAGATCGACGGCTACCTGTTCACGGGCGACGCGCTCTTCGCGGGGTCGATCGGCCGCTCCGACTTTGCCAACTCAGACGGCCAGACGTTGATCGACGGCATCAAGTCCAGGCTGCTCTCGGAGCCGGACGACATGATCGTCTACAGCGGCCACGGCCCCGCGACGACGATCGGCCGCGAGCGGAGGATGAACCCCTTCCTGACCTGACCCTGAACCCGGATAGTCGCGACTAACCGCTATCCCCAACGCCGGCGATGGCCGATAGTCGCGACTAACCGCTATCCCCAACGCCGAAGGTGGCCGTTAGTCGCGACTATCCGTCAGCGACCCAGGGTAAGGACCACGATCAGCGCAGGTCCGAGCAGGATCAACCAGAGCGTGGGGAACACGCACCCGACGGTGGGCAGCAGGATCTTCAGCGACGCCCGCGCGGCCTCGGTGCGGATCTTCAGCCGGCGCCTCACCCGCATCTGGGCCGCGTGCGCGGCGATCGTCCGGGCGATCGGCACGCCCGTGCGCTCGGCGTAGAGGATCCCGCGCACGAGCGACGCGAAGTCCTCGACCCCGGTCGCCTCGGCCATCTCTTCGAGGGCATCGGCGCGAGGGCGTCCCAGCTGGATCTCGCGAAGGGCGCGCGCGACCAGCAGCGTCAGCGAGTCGTCCTGGTGGCGAACCAGCTGCTCCAGCGCTCGGTCGAGGCCGAGGCCGGCCTCCATGCTGATCGCCACCACGTCCAGGGCGTTGGGCAGCGAGCTCTCCAGCTCGGCGCGCCGGTCCCGCACGAGCTGGTCGAGCCACACCACCTGGCCCAGGCCGACCTCCTGGCGCGCGAGCCGCTCGCGGGCCAGCGCGGTGGCGTCCGTGGCGCGCGACGCGATGATGCCCATGGTCACCAGGTACGCGCCCGCCGCCGCCACGATCCCGATGACCAGGGGAAGGGCGTTGTTCATGCGATCGCCGTCAGCCTACGGATGATCACGTTGCCGACGAACAGCAGGAAACCGGCGAGGAGCAGCATCGCCCAGCCCAGCGGGTTGACGAGCATCGGCCGGAAGTAGTCGCGGACGATGAAGTAGAGCAGCAGCGCGGCGACGATCGGCAGCAGCGTGATGATCAGCGCGGTCGCGCGCGACTGCGCGGTCGCGGCGAGGATCTCGGAGCGCATTTCTTCGCGCTGCCGCATCGTGTCCGCGAGCGTGATCAGGATCGCGGGCAGGTCGCCACCGACCGACCGCTGGATCGTGATCACCATGACCATCAGGCGCAGGTCGTTGCTGCCGATGCGCCGCACCATGTTGTTGAGCGCGCTGTCCAGCGACGCGCCGAGCTCGATCTCGCGCCGCGCCAGCGCAAACTCGTCGGACACCGGAGGACCGGCGTTGTCGGTGACCGCGGTGAGCGACTGCGCGACAGACTGCCCGGCCTTCATCGAGTTGGCGATCAGCTCCATCGCGCGCGGAAGGTTGGCGTCGAACTGGCGCAGCCTGTGGCCGCGGCGGTTGCGCAGATAGATCGACGGGAGCACATAGCCGAGAACGCCCAGGATCAGGAACTCGGGACTGATCCCGAACCGGAGAAGGCCGATGATCGCGAATACGAGCGCAAAACCGACCTGGATGAGCCTGAACTCGTACGGCCGCAGCTCCAGGTCGGCGCTGACCAGGTCACGCTGCAGGCGGCTGACCTGCTGCTCGCCTCTGATCCACGACGGAGTGCCCGTCGGCTCGAAGCGGCGTCGCAGCTGCTCACGGACGTCGGCGAGCGTGCGATAAGAGGCGCGAACCCCGGTCTCGGGACTCCTGTCCTCGGAGCTGACGATGCCGAAGACGACCAGGCCCACGCCGAGAGCCGCCGCGACCGCGACCAGGATGATGACTGTGCCCATGACGGATCAGTGAGTGGTGAAGTGCCAGCGCTTGTCGACGTCTTTGGGCCCGACACCGGTGGCGGATTGCACGCTGGGGCAGCTGGAGTCGGATCCCGTCGGGAGGTTCCCATAGTCCTTGAAGGACTGGAGCTCGTACTTCATCGACGCGTTGTTGAGGAGCCAGAAGAGGTACTCGGAGTCGCACGTCGTCATCAGCACGGTGAGGCTGCTCGTCACCACTCCGCTGGTCGAGGCGCCGTTCGCCGGACCGACGCGCAGCACGTCGACGTCACGAAAGACCGTCAGGACCACGTTGCGTCCCGGGCTCTGGCCGAAGACCGACGTGTTGATCGTGGCGAGCATCGTGATCCGGTCGCCGACCTGCACGTACCCTCCGACTCCGACCTGCTCGCCCGTCGGGACGGTCACCGCGATCCAGCCCTGGGGGATGGGGAGGTAGGCGACGTCGCTGCCGTTGATCAGGTCGCCAGATGAGGCGACCAGGTTGGCGGTGACGGCCTGGCCGGCCGGGATGTCGACACGGGCGCCCTTGCCCGTGACCTGGGTGACGGAGGTGAAGTCTTGCGGCGGGGTGGGGCTGAGGCTGGCGAGCGTTAGGTCGGACGCCTGGATGACCGTCCGGGCTTTGATGTCGTGGCTGGCGACCACGACCCTGGTGCCGCCTGTCGATCCCTGGATCAAGGGCAGGCTCGCGATCCCGGCCGCGAGCGCGAAGGCGAGCACGGCCAGGACGGCGCCGACGACGATGTACAGGCGCCCGCGCCTGGGTCTGGAAAGGGCCGAGGAGGCTATTGACACTTAACTGCGCGCGCTAGCTTCACAAAATGGACGCCGCAAAGCAACTCATTCGACAAGAACGGCCTCGGCGACGGCCGTGTTGATCCCGTAGTCGCCGCCCACTGCGGTGCCCGAGCCGGCCGCCGCGGACACCGTCAGGGAGCCGCAGCTGATCGTGCCGGCGATCATGCTGCCGCCGTTGTCGGTGTAGGTACAGGTGCCCGGCCAGTAGACGGAGCCGAGCAGCCAGGCCTCGGCCACCGTGCCATTGACCGTGATCTGGCCCGTGTTGCTCGAGGGCGCCCACACGAGCAGGTTCCAGCACGCGCGGTCGCCCACCGGGCACCAGGCCGAACCGGGGCAGCTGGCGTCCCCGGCCGGCGCCAGGTTGCACGGGCTGGCGAACCATGTGTATCCGCCGCCCGCGGAGTCGAGCGGTGCGTTGGGCGGGCAGGCGTCGATCGAGCAGGGGTCGGAGCCGATCTGGCAGGTCGACGCCGCGCACGACGCCCCGCCGCCGGCCGCGCAGGTGCCGGTCGAGAAGCCGGCGGAGTTGACGAACTCGATCGTCACGTCCCGGGCCAGCAGCTGGCCGCCGTTCAGGCAGATGCCGCCGCCGCCTCCGAACCCTGAGCCGTTGAAGTAGTAGAACCCCGGGTCGAGCACGGCCCCGGCGCTGGCAGCGGCCGCTTTGAAGGTGGCGATCGTCAGCGACCATGACGTCGCCGGGTTGCCCGTCACGGTCTCGCTGGCGGAGCCCGCGGCCAGGTCGAGGCGGTACTCGGA
>WNGH01022822.1_pt1 | contig 15368 bp, 6 predicted proteins | sample 5400631 | NCBI WGS metagenome assembly WNGH01 (sample SAMN13153373, study PRJNA577476) | soil metagenome | isolation source: 115 cm soil or saprolite under Garry oak tree replicate 1 | place: USA:California | collected 2016-06-15
TTGATAACAGAGCTGCTGTTGCGGGAGAAGGAGTTCAGGGGCGTTCCGGATTTGAAGGCGTTTTACATTCGACGCCTCCTGCGGATTTGGCCGCTCTACTTCTTCATGATCGCGCTTGCTGGCTTCCTGTCTATCTTCGAGCGGAGTCAACCCCTGGGATGGGCTTATGCGCTCTCGTTCCTGCTATTCGCGGGAAACTGGATTATGGTCTTCCGGGGCTTTCCCCACGCCCAGATCATCGGCCCTTTGTGGAGTGTGTCCTTCGAGGAACAATTCTACTTATTCTGGCCCCTCGTCGTGCGAAGGGCGTCCAAGAGAGCTCTATGCCAAATCGCGGTCGGATTGCTGATCGTGGCCGCTTTGGCCCGTCTGATTCTGCTGCTCAAACACGAAGGAGGAGAACCTATTTGGTATAACAGCTTTGCCCGACTTGACTCCATCGCCTGCGGGATATTGCTGGCTGTGATTCTTCATGGGTGTCCGACGCTTCGCGTTGGACTTGCCGCGAGGCTGTCCTTGCTTCTGGTGGGAATTTCTGCGTGGCTCATTGTCGGCCGGTATTGCGGATTGCTCGATGCCGTGCCCACGTTGCCTGGAGGCCTGATCGGATATCCCCTGATGTCGCTTGGAGGCGTCGCGATCTTCCTTTCGGTGTTGGGAGCTGCCCAGGACGGGCTTCCGTTCCTCAAACATACCTGGCTTGTCTATTTGGGCAAAATTTCATACGGTCTTTACGCGTATCACTTTCTGGGCTTCCAGCTCTCCCAGCGTCTTCTTACCGGATATCATCATTCACATGGCTGGACGCTTTCTTGGCTATGTGCGCTTGCGATCACATTCTCGCTGGCCGCTGCCTCTTTTAGGTGGTTGGAAAGCCCATTCTTGCGTTTGAAACGGAGCAAGTTCACGTACATCCCTTCCGGAGCTGCCTCCTAAATTCATCGTAGCTTCGTGCCATCAGTTCGGCCATGCCCCAACAAACTTCTGGGTGCTCGGAAAGAAAGAACATGAGGGCTATCGATTACCGCCGCATGGTATTGCGCCTAATGGTGTGGCTTCTGCCCTTTCTTGCCCTAGCTGGCTGTGCGGGGTGTTCGCGTAAAGCCAATGTTCCAGTAACCGCCAGCACTCCGGGCCTCGGGGTCCTGTGTGGGCAGAAGGACGACGGATTGATTCACATTCCACCCGGCTACAACAGCTTCATTCCTCCTCCGACGGGGCACAGCTACGTAGACCCGCAATACAGCTGTGGCATCACCCGGCTGACGACCTTTGGAGAGTTTCAAGCCAATCAGTCTAGCCACCACAACTACTCGACCATCACCCCTTTTAATGCCGACAGCAGCAGAATCATGCTGTCCCTTACCAACGGGAGCGTAGTTATCGTTGACTTGCAGGGGAATGTGGTTGTGCCCCTAGCCAAGATGCCGGCCATGAACTCACCCGATGCTCCGTGGGACCCGAGCAACCCGGCCGCTTTCCACTTCACCCAGGGGAACCAGTTGTTTGAAGGAACAATCTCCGGCAGCACTGTCCAGAAAACCCTTCTGCATACCTTCTCTGGCTACACTTCAGTCGTGGCACCTGACCAAGAGGATTTATCCGATGACGGCTGCAAATACTGGCTGGTCGGGACGCCCTCTACTGGTGGGAGCCCGCTCGGCATCCTCTACAATCTCTGCACGGACACCATCATCTCGCAAAGCCTAGTGGTCGGCGTGAAGGATAGCGCTACCGGCTGGCACAAAATCCAGATTTTCCCATCCGGCAAGATGCTGATGACTTGGAACCGTAACGGGACGACGAATGGAACGGGTGGAGAAATTTACAACACCGACGGAACCCTCTACTGGCACCTCTACGACGAGACGGCGCACAACGACGTGGGCATCGACCTGGCCGGCCGCGAGGTCGTCATCGGCACGGCGAACGGAAAGCTTTCCATCAACGCCTGCGGGGATGCTTGGAAGAGCCTGACAGTCGTGGACATCAACGCTGATCTTCGACCAGGGCACCTGCCCGGATTATTCCTGCTTCACGCTTGCTTCAAACTGGCAGTCAATATGGCCTCTCTACGGCGAGGAACTACTCCTAGTTAAGATTGACGGCACGGCTGTCTATCGCCTGGCGCATCACCGTTCACGCAGCGCGGAGGCCTATTGGGCAACGCCTCGTGCAGCCATCGCCCGGGATGGGAGATATGTTATTTGGGACAGCAACTTCGACATCAGCAATACAGGCGACGCAAATTACGCGGACGTGTACCTTATCAAGGTGCGATGACAAAAGGAGATCGCCATGCAGGCATTGGAACTCAAGGAAAGAAGGAAAAGCGGAATTCGGGTTAGAAAACTCTGCGACCTGATCGAGAAGCTCCGTTGCCCTGAGTGTTTGGGTGAGTTGCACGACCAACCGTCCGGGGTTTACTGCTCAAACTGCTCAATCCTCTATCCTGTCGCAAATGGGGTCATCCAATTTGTTTTGTCTAACGACTACACAGAATGCTTCGGGTTCGAGTGGAACAAATATGCACGGACGCAGCTCGACCAAAATGGCTCCTGTAGTTCAGAGGAAGCTTTTCGACGTAAGACCGGTTTCAGTGCGAACGATCTCGAGGGCAAATGGGTGCTCGATGTTGGGTGTGGAATGGGACGCTTCGCCGAAATCGCAAGCCGATGGGGTGCTAATGTTGTCGCCGTGGATCTCAGTCGAGCAGCAGAGGTGGCAGCACAAAACCTGGCTGATCGAAACAACGTGTGGGTGTGCAGGGCGGACCTATTCCATCTGCCCCTCGCGCCCGCGAGCTTCGACTACATCTACAGCGTGGGCGTGCTGCACCATACGCCGGATTGCGAACGGGCGTTCAAGACGCTCACACGGTTCCTGAAGCCGGGTGGAACAATAGCCATTTGGGTTTACAGCGCATACAGCAAGTGGTATCGGATGAGCGACTTCTACCGGCATTTCACGACTCGGCTGCCCAACAAGTGGCTTCATGCGTTGTGCCAAATCGCAGGACTTCTTTACTACGTCCATCGAGCTCTGCGCTGTGTGCCTGCTATTGGGCGAATCTTGAGCGGTGGTTTACTTAATCTATTTCCCATGTCGACCCATCCGAAATGGGACTGGCGAGTTCTGGATACTTTTGACTGGTATTCGCCTGTGTACCAGTCGAAGCACACGTACGAAGAGGTGTTTCGCTGGTTTGAGGACTGTGGTCTCCGTGATTCACGCGTCTTATTCGAACCGGTGGCAGTGCAGGGCAAGAGACCCTAGAATCCAGCTAAGGCCAAGTATGATTCTAGCGGACTCAAGCCAGCCTCTACGCGATCAGCACCCACACAACAGACGCAAGTGTGAGCATCGCCATCAAGAGACATTGGCCGCGGCTGGCACAGAATTCAAGCTAATACAGGGGGCCAATTATATACACGTCGGCATAATTGACGCCCCCTGACGTGTTGGATCGATTGTAGTTGCTGTCGAAGATGACGTACTTCCCGCTCCGGCTGACGGACGCGCGAGTATTGGCCCAGTAGTTTTCATTGGTTCTCGACCGATGGTGGGCCAGACGGACGGTGTTGCCGGAAGTGTCCCAGATGAGAATTTCTCCGGAGTACAGGCTCCACCCCGTCATGTTCGTCGGATTGTTGAAACAGTAAAAGGAAGAAGAGGGACAAGCGCCGCCACTGTCGATTGAAAAAACAATCCAGTGCTGTGACTGGATATCCCGGGCGCTCACGTGAGAGGCGTTGCCGATGTTTTGAATGCCGTCGTTAAGGCAAGAACGCACGGCGTTGCTCGCCAGATCGAGCAGGCCGTACCCCCAATTGCTGGGGCATCCGTTCTGGGCCGTTCCATCGAAAAAGAGACCGGCGGCGACCATTTTGCCCGAGCTATCGAGGCCCCAGTCTGTGTGATTGCCCGTCCCGCCTCCCGGCACTTCATATACGGTGCCGTTGGTATTGTAGATCGTTCTCGGGCCGCTCCCCTCGACGCTCACGCCGTTATTGGGCACGATTTGAAGCTTGTGGTGGTTGATGCTCGGCACAACCGCGCCCATCGCAGCGCTCGTCGCCGCGCCGTTGCCGGCATTCAGGGTCACAAGAAAAACATTACCTGTACAATCTTGAAAGCAATCTGCAAGCCATATATGGAGGCCGTCATCGGAGATATCCATGTCGGCTGGGACTACGACGCTGCTATAGCTAGAAAAGGTGGCTAAGACGGTCGGAGTGACAATCGCATTAGGCGGCGTTCCGGTGATGGTCCCCTTGATGAATTGATTCCCGCTCGTGTAGTAGAAAACTTTCGGATTCGTTGTGTCCCAAACCTCGATAGCGGAATTCGAGCCGGGCATATTAGAGGAGGAGATAATCGCATTGCCGCTCGAATCCACTATCATAGGAGAGCTACCCGTATAGCCGCTAAAGAGAAAGAGATAGGTGTCATCGGCGTTGAAGGGGGTCACCGTGTTGTAGAAATGATTCGTGCTCACCAACCCCATTGCCGCAGCATCAGTGATTCGCGCGATCTTGCAGCCGAAGACCGGATCGGTATAGCTTTGGCCTTTTGCCGGAGGAGCGAAGTTGTCATAATTGGGTGGCACATAGATACTGGCGTCGTTTAGCTTCCCGCACGTAGGCAAACTGCTGGTTGACGCCACGCCAGAGCCGCTGAGGGTCGCGATAGCTGGGGAGTTGGAGGCATTGCTGACCACGGAGACGCTGCCCGTCACGCTGCCCGTTGCCGTGGGGGCAAACGAGACGCTCAGGGTAGCCGATTGACTTGGCGTCAGGATGGTATTGGCACTCACGCCGCTTGCGCTGAACCCCGCGCCCGTTATAGTGACACTGGAAACAGTTACATTCGAGTTTCCAGTGTTTGTCAACATGACGTTCTGAGAAGTGCTGCTCCCCACAGTCACATTCCCGAAACTCAGATTCGTTGGGCTTATGCCCAGAGTAAGGGTGGCAGCAATAGCAGAACCGCTTAGACTGACGGACGTTGGTGAAGTCGGCGCGTTGCTCACAATCGAGATGTTGCCCGATGCAGAGCCAATCACGGTCGGCAGGAAGGCCACTGTGATTGTCGTCTGTTGTCCTGCGTTCACATTCAAGGGCAGCGAGAATCCGCTGACGCTGAAGGCTGAACCAGTCGCCGTCACTTGAGTAATGGTCAAGGTGGCCGTTCCCATGTTCTTGATGATCAAGGCTTGGGACAAGCTAATGCCTACAACATCGTTTCCAAAGTTGATGGAGGTCGGATTAACCTGAATAGCAGGCGCGGGCGCTGGGTTCACCGTCAGCGTCGCTGAAGCGCTGGTCACCGTCCCTGCCGTATTGCTCACTACCACCCGGAACGCCGATCCGCTGTCCGCTGTCGTGGTTGCCGGGGTCGCGTAACTCGCTGCTGTCGCTCCCGCGATGTTCGCCCCGTTCTTCTGCCACTGGTAACCGAGCGGTGCGGTCCCTGTCGCTACCGCCGTGAACGTGGCCGTTTGCCCCGCCGTCACCGTCTGATTCCCCGGCTGCGTGGTGATTGCCGGCGCTACCGGCGCCGGATTCACCGTCAGTGTCGCTGCAGCGCTCGTCACCGTCCCGGCCGTGTTCGTCACCACCACCGCGAATGCCGATCCGCTATCTGCTGTCGTGGTTGCCGGGGTCGTGTAACTCGCTGCCGTCGCCCCCGCGATGCTCGCCCCGTTCTTCTGCCATTGGTAGCCGAGCGGCGCCGTCCCTGTCGCCACAACCGTGAACGTGGCCGTCTGACCCGCCGTCACGGTCTGATTCACCGGCTGCGTGGTGATCGCAGGCGCTACCGGCGCCGGATTCACCGTCAGTGTCGCGGAAGTGCTCGTCACCGTACCGGCCGTGTTCGTCACCACCACCGCGAATGCCGACCCGCTGTCTGCCGTCGTGGTTGCCGGGGTCGTGTAACTCGCTGCTGTCGCTCCCGCGATGCTGGCCCCATTCTTCTGCCACTGGTAGCCGAGCGGCGCCGTCCCCGTCGCTACCACCGTGAACGTCGCCGTCTGTCCCGCCGTCACGGTCTGGCTCACCGGCTGCGTGGTGATCGTGGGGGCTACCGGCGCCGGATTCACCGTCAGTGTCGCGGAAGCGCTCGTTGCCGTCCCGGCCGTATTGCTCACTACCACCGCGAACGCCGACCCGCTGTCCGCTGTCGTGGTCGCCGGAGTCGTGTAACTCGCCGCTGTCGCTCCCGCAATGTTAGCCCCGTTCTTCTGCCACTGGTAACCGAGCGGCGCGGTGCCTGTCGCTACCACCGTGAACGTGGCCGTCTGCCCCGCCGTCACCGTCTGGTTCCCCGGCTGGCTCGTGATTGCCGGCGCTACCGGCGCCGGATTCACCGTCAGTGCCGCGGAAGTGCTCGTCACCGTCCCGGCGGAGTTCGTCACTACCGCCGCGAACGCCGATCCACTGTCCGCTGTCGTGGTTGCCGGGGTCGTGTAACTCGCCGCTGTCGCCCCCGCGATGCTGGCCCCGTTCTTCTGCCACTGGAAGGCGAGCGGTGCCGTCCCGCTCGCCACCACCGTGAACGCGGCCGTCTGCCCCGCCGTCACCGTCTGATTCCCCGGCTGGCTCGTGATCGTGGGCGCTACCGGGGCCGGATTCACCGTCAGTGTCGCTGAAGCGCTGGTCACCGTCCCGGCCGTGTTCGTCACCACTACCGCGAACGCCACCACTACCGCGAACGCCGACCCGCTGTCCGAAGTCGTGGTTGCCGGTGTCGTGTAGCTCGCTGCTGTCGCCCCACTGATGTTGGCCCCGTTCTTCTGCCACTGGTAAGCGAGCGGTGCTGTGCCGGTCGCGGTGACCGTGAACGTGGCCGTCTGTCCCGCCGTCACCGTCTGATTCCCCGGCTGCGTGGTGATTGCCGGCGCTACCGGCGCGGCATTGGCCGTGAAGTTCACTGTTGAGACGTTGGTCCCATTGACTGTCGTACTCTGACTGGTTGGAGTAAACGTAAAACCCGCGTGACTCGGAACAACCGTGTACGTCCCATTCGGTTCTCCGGCAAATGTGTAATTCCCCAAGCCGTCTGCCGTCGTCGTGGCATTCGCCGCCCCGCCCAGTGTCAACGTCGCCCCGCTTCCTCCGGTTGCAGGATTAATCGCGCCCGAAATGCTGAAACCCGCTGTCTTGACCGAATGGCCGCCACTGTTCCCGTGGTTGCCTTTCGAGTCGGTCGAACTTACTTGGTAGTAGTAGGTGGTGCCCGCGGCCAGCCCAGAAAGAGTTACCTGATGGCTCGTGACCATTGCCGAATTGACCGGCGTGCTGGATCCATACGAAGTGCTGGTTCCATAATCGACCGCTGAATCGGCAGCGACGTTCGTTGTCCAAACGACCTGAGAGGCAGAGGTTGTGGTGGATGCGGCTTGTACGTTGGTAATGTACAGAGCCGAGGGCGGCGGATTGCCAGTGCTGCTGGTGCCGCTAACCAAGCCCGCGCAACCGGAGAGTGCGGCGCATACCAAAATGAGTGAAAGGGCAACAAAAAGCGTCCGCAAACCGTGGGAACTTGAATGGCCTCTATTCGCGAAAGAACGCACTCCTCGCGTCTTATTTATTTTCATCCGTTCTTCTGGGCCCGAAGCAGCCTGGAAGGCGCAATAGGTAAGTCGCCGCTCCGCTTCGCCCAGCCCCTTCTTCCCAAATCCTTCAAATACGTTAGAGGGAAAGGGGTTTTAGTACTACTGGTGAGGGGGTCAGTTTTAGGACAGCGTGCGCGCGCTGCCCTTTGTGTCGGTGAGGTCCTACTTAGTTCCTTCCGAGAGCCTACGAGATGAGCCAGTAAAAGAAAGGCGTCCTTGCAGACTCAAGGGGAGGTCAGGTTTCGGTCACTGTAGCGAATTCGCCCGCTGTAAGACACGTGTAGGGAATGCCTTACGCGTCTATGTCCATGAGTCCGACGCGTGGGAGAAAATCGAGAGGGTTGTTCAGCGAGGAGTTGTAGCGGTGCCTTATCTCTGCGTGCGGCCTGCCGCAGAGGGCATGAAAGAACGGGCGGGATTATGTCCCATTCCTGAGCGTTCGATTACTGTACTTTGACGACGTAGACGTCGGTGCAGCCGGTGGTGGATTGGAAATTCGCCGGGCACCCGGTGTGGGCGTAGGCCATGTTGCTCTGGAACGCCACATACCGCCCGTCGTGGCTGATCGCCGCGTGCGGTTGCGCATAGAAATCTTCATTGCTCCGCGAGTACGCCCGCGCGACCCGGTAGATCTTCCCGCTGTTGTTGTTCGTGTCGATCCGCGCCAGGATGATTTCATCCTCATATAACTGCCAGTTGCTCGACGTCGGCGCCGCATAATTCCCCGTGTTGTCAAACCACTCCGGGCTGGGCGAAGGCCCGCCGTCGAAGAACGACAACCCGACCCACGGCTGCTGCGCGTTCCCGCGATAGCCCACATGCCAGCTCGGCGCTTGGTCCAGCAAACACACCGCCGACATCGGGTTGTAGATCTGCCGCACATCCAGCCCCCAGCCACTCGGGCACGGATTCGTGAGCCCGGGCGTATACGTGGAGTTGCCCACCTCGATAAACACCGCATTCCCGTTCAGGTCATACCCCGCATCCAGATGGTTCGTCGTGTCTTGCAACGCCGGCAGGGGGGTCACCCCGCTCCACAAGCGGTTCCCCTGCTCCGGCCCCGAACCGTCACCGGCGAACTGGATGATCACGTTGTTGTCCGGCGTCTGGATCAGTTTGTGCAAACACCCGTTGTTCGGCCCGCCCACCGATCCCGTGCATCCCGTGGTGTACACCGCCCCCTTCGTGTTGGTTACAAAATCGTAGACAAACACATTCTCGGGGCTCGAACCGCTGGTGTCCCCGCCCACAATCACCACATGGGCCCCTGACCCGCTGATGCTCCCCTTCATCAGCGAGTTCCCGTAGGTGTAGTAGAAGACGCTTGCGTTCGTGGCGTCCCACAATACCCAGGTGTTATTCATCGGCGGCATGTTGGACAACGGCACGATCACGTTGCCTGAGAGATCGGTTACGAAGTACCTTCTCCAGCCATCCGACAGCATCAAGTAGCTGTCGTTCGCATTGAACGGGGAAACCGTGGCATAGCCCATGTTCAAGGGAAGAAAGAACGACCCGCTCCAGACCTCGCTGGAGGAGTCCGTCACCCGCGTCACTGTGCATCCAAACGTCGGATCCACATAGCTCTGACCCTTCCCCGGCGGCAGGAACGTCGTCCAATCCGTCGGCACGTAGTTTGTGCTGTCTCCGGACTTCCCGCACGTCGGTGTCCCAGTGCTCGAGGTTGGCGTTACCCCGGTTCCGATCAGGGTCAACGTTGAGGGCGAGTTGGTGGCATTACTGGCGACGGCCACGCTCCCGCTTGCGCTCCCCGATGCTGCAGGCGCAAAGGTCACACTGAGGGTCGCTGTTTGCCCAGGGGTCAGCGTCTGTCCCGTGGACAAGCCCGTCGCGTCAAACCCGGCTCCGGAGACGCTGACATTCGAAATTGACACATCCGAATTCCCGGCGTTCGTAAACGTTACATTCTGAGCGCTGCTGCTGGTGGTGTTGACGCTCCCGAAATCCAAGCTGGTTGCGCTCGAATTAAGCAAGAGCGTCGCGGCGTTGACTGTCAGCGTCGCTGCTGCGCTCGTCACCGTCCCTGCCGTATTGCTCAGCACCACGGCGAACCCCGAACCGCCGTCCGAAGTCGTCGTGGCGGGCGTCGTATAGCTAGAGGAAGTCGCCCCGCTGATCGCCGCGCCGTTCTTCTGCCACTGGTAGCTCAGCGGGGCTGTACCCGTCGCCGCCGCCGTAAACGTCGCCGTCTGCCCCGCCGTCACCGTCTGGCTCGCCGGCTGCGTAGTGATGGAAGGAGCTACTGCCGCGGCAATCCCGCTGCCGCTCACGGAAATCGACGCGGGTGAGTTGCTTGCATTGCTGACAACCGAAATGCCGCCAGTAACTGAGCCCGCAGTCGTCGGCGCAAAGACCACGTTCAGGTTTGCGCTCTGCCCGGCGTTCAGGTACATGGGGACCGAGAGCCCGCTGGCGCTAAAGCCCGCGCCCGATGAAGTCAACTGCGAAATGCTGACGGTGGCATTTCCAGTGTTGGTCAGTACAACGGTTTGTGAACCGCTGCTTCCCACTGTCACGCTTCCCAGATTCACACTCGCCGGGTTCGCGGAGATTACCCCGGCGGAACTGTAGCCAGTGCCGCTCAGCGAAATGTTCGTCGGTGAATTGGTCGCGTTGCTCACGACCGATACAGTGCCCGTAACGCTCCCTGAATTAATCGGGAGAAACTGAACGCTCAGCGAGGCGCTTTGTCCAGCGGCCAGGCTGGTGGGAAGCACAAGAGCCGTAGCGCCAAATCCGGGCCCCGTTACATTCACCTGGGAGATACTCACGCTTGAGTTCCCCGTATTGGTGAGTGTGACCGCCTGCGTGCTCGTTGTCCCTAGGGACACGTTCCCAAAGCTCAGACTGTTGGTACTTGCGGACAGTAGATACGAGGATTGAACTCCAGTGCCCGCTACACTCACGCTCAGGGATCTTTGGGTGGATCCCCGGACGTAAGTGAAGGACAGAATTCCCGAAAAGCTTGTCGCTGAATTGGGTGAGAACACCACTTCGAAGGAGGTGCTGTGGCCGGCGGGCACGGTGATTGGCAGAGCCGAGCCCGACACACTGAACTGAGGCACGAAACTCTGGACTCTGGTCACGGTGATTTTTTGTGGGGTCCAATTTGACAGGGTCACGACGGTCGCCGTGCTGTTAGAACCGACGCTCACCGAGCCAAAATTTGCCGAAGATGGGCTAGCCGTGACGGCCGCATGCGCGTCCGCGACGAGTAAACTGCAAGTTAAATAAAAACAGATTAATAAGAGAAAACAAAAATATAACCGCCTGGTCGCCTTGCTCAATCCTATTCTCCCTGGTTCGTGCAGCGCTACGACCAGAACCGGGTAGGGTTCGCTCGGGCCAGCTTGCGCCGAAGGTTTTTTTCTTTGTGATCCTGACTGCGTTGTGGAGGATAGTTGTTCACCCGAATGAACTGATGCCAGCTAAACCATGATTTTGGGGTCAGACTGTCTGCACAGCATTTGTCCAAGAATGTCTTACAGTGGTACTAGCGGGATAACGCTTGCAAAAACAGACGCGCGATTGATTTCGGACAGCTGCCTCTTCATTGAGAAGACACAATTGACATGACGGCACAACGCTGGAAAATTGCCCCCTCGTCAGCGCGGCGAAAGCCAAGAATATCCACCGGCTTGGAGTGCCGCTAGAAATAAGGAGGGGGCGACTGCGGATGGTGGTGCCATCCAGAATCGCCCCCTCTGTTTCCTTCTTCTTCGGCTAACCCTTGTTTGTTTCTTCTTCTTTCGCCTACTGCACCTTGATGACGTACACGTCCGTGCAGTTGGTGCTGGTTTGAAAGTTCGCCGGGCACCCCGTGTGCGCGTACGCCATGTTGCTCTGGAACGCGATGTACTTCCCCGTTCGGCTGATCGCCGCGTGCGGCTGCGTGTAAAAGTCCTCATTGCTCCGCGAGTACGCCCGCGCCAACCGATACACAGAGTTGGAGTTGTTGTTCGCATCGATCCGCGCCACCACGATTTCGTCCTCGTACAACTGCCAAGTGCTCGTCGTCGGCGCCGCATAATTCCCCGTGTTGTCAAACCACTCCGGGCTGGGCGAACGCCCGCCGTCGAAGAACGACAACCCGACCCACGGCTGCTGCGCGTTCCCGCGATAGCCCACATGCCAGCTCGGCGCTTGGTCCAGCAAACACACCGCCGACATCGGGTTGTAAATCATCCGCACGTCGAGCCCCCACCCGCTCGGACACGGGTTGGTAATCCCCACAAGGGTAGAAAGGACAGAGGAATTGCCAACCTCTACGAAGATGGGATTACCGTTCATGTCATAACCGGTGTCCAGGTGATTGGTCTTGTCTTGCAAAGGCAGAAGCGGCGCCACACCTGTCCAAACCCTGTTGCCCTGCTCCAGTCCTGTCCCGTCATTGGCGAACTGGATGATCACGTTGTTGTCCGGCGTCTGGATCAGTTTGTGCAAACACCCATTGTTCGGCCCGGCAACCGATCCCGTGCACATCGTGGTATACACCGGTCCCTTCACGTTTGTCGCTAGGTTGTAACTGAAAACATTTTCTGGGCTTCCGCCGGAAGTGTCGCCACCGACGATCACCACGTGCGTCCCGTCCTGCGACACGTCGGTCTCATCCATGAAGTTGATAGCCGCGTATTCGCTGAACTGGTGTACCGTGGCGGGGGTCACCGAGGAACCACTGATCGTCCCCTTCATCAGCGAGTTGCGGTTCGTGTAGTAGAAAACGTTCGCGTTCGTCGCGTCCCACAAAAACCAAGTGTCGTTCGCCGTGGGCATATTGGCAATCGACACGCTGATGTTGCCTGAGAGATCGCTTACAAAATGCCTGCCCCAACCATCCACGAGCATCAAGAAGGTATCATTCGCGTTGAACGGCGCCACCGTGGCATAGCCGTGCGAGAGAGGAAGAAAAGCCGTCCCGTTCCAGTCCTCCTGCGACGCGTCGGTCACCCGCGTCACCGTGCAGCCAAACGTCGGATCCACATAGCTCTGACCCTTCCCCGGCGGCAGGAACGTCGTCCAATCCGTCGGCACGTGATTGGAACTATCCCCGGACATGCCACAGGCCAACAATCCCGAGGGTGGCGTAAAGCCGCTTCCGCTCAAATTCACGGTCACTGGGGGCGCTGAAGCATCACTTACAATCGAAATGCTGCCGGTTTCGCTGGCGACTGACTTGGGAGCGAACGCCACGCTGAGATTGCTGGATTGCCCTGGTCCAAGCGCAAGCGGAAACATGAGTCCGTTGACACTGAAATCAGATCCGGTCACTTGCGGCGGGGAAACTATCAGGCCCCCGTTACCCGAGTTGCTGAGCGTGACGATTTGGGTGCTGATACTGCCCACGACCACATTGCCGAAGTCCATGCTTGTGCGGCTGACGCTCAAATGGCCCGCCCCAGAAGGGGGAGGCGGTGTTCCCGTCGTTGTACCGGTTTGCGAGACCGAACCGCACTCGGTCAGCGAAAGCCAGGAAAGAAAAGCCAGCAGCAGAGTAAGACTGTTTCTGCGCAGGAATTTTTCTTTCAAAGAGTTGTGGTCCGTACGCGGCCAGGTGGACTTCCATTTGAAGAGAACATCTTTTCGGCGGGCGAGGTGCTGCTTTCCAATTGAGTGGTAGCTCAACCTGCAATCCTCCCTGAGGCTTCAAGTGTGAGGGGCTGAGCTGTGTAGGGCGGCGGAAATCCCAAGCACTAAACATTACACCATATCCCTTTTCCTCGTAAAGTGAGTCGCTTGTCACGAGCTTCTTTGGAGCCCACATTCGGCCAGCAGCGCCCGAAGCGCCTTCCGACCGTACAGCATCGCTCCAACTCCAGTCCCAAGCGTGTTCGTGAAAAGATCGGTCATACCAGAATTTCTTGTTGGCAGGTACGCTTGCAGAATTTCGATGGCAAGGCTAACTGTTGCGCCCAAAATAATCGTGACAATAACTGCCTTCCGGCCAGGCCGACCCCTCGCATGAGCGGCGCAAAAGAAGAACCCGAAGGGGATGAAGCCGACGATGTTGATGAGGATATCTTGAAGGTAAGCCCAATTGGGATAGAACTCCTTCCATGGAACCTCCAAGAATGGCTTGTAGGGAACATCATAACTTTCTGGAATGTTGAGGTCCGGCCCGGAAGCGACCTGGTTGTGCACAATCTCTCCGGCTCGCTCATTAAAGGGAAAGAGCGCAATTGGGTGATCGTGCCTGATTACCTCGAATTGGCCGTCGGTCCAGGCTTGGCAGTGGCCCGCGACTTGAGGCGCAGTTAGCTCGTAGTGGAAAAGAGCAAGTCCCCGCAATTTTCCAAGCCAGGTATCATAGCGCACCGGAGAGCTGCCCAGGATAAGCTGCCCCGAGAGATCCTTACTCGCAAGTCTGAAGCTGGGAGATGTCTTGACAGCGAAACCATCCAAGTACACTGTCGTGCCTTGCGGACCTGAAGTAATGGTGATGAATCTTTGTTTTTTTGAATGGGCGGCGTGTTCAATCCAGAGTCCTGCCGTTCGGGAGCGGTGGTCCCGATCCAGAATCTGATGCAGGAAGAGCCAACTATCGAAAGATTGCCGAAGTCTGAATTGCACTGGACTCTCTGGGGACGAGAATGCCAGTACGTTGGTCGAACCATTCTCCCCAGCAGGTTCCAGCCATAGTTCCAGGCTAGCGCTCATTATCCCTTCCGGGCCCGGTAACTCAAATGTGCCAGAACTCAGGATGACTCCGCGCCCACCGAAGCTTATGCCATTCTCATCGTTCAGCCAAGTAACGCGATTCTTGGGGTACGGGTTGAAAGGCCAAAGCGCCACCGCCAAAATGGCGCATAAAACGGATACACAAATCGCGCCCAAGCCCTTTTGCTGCCATGTTCGCTGGATCTCTTCGCGGTTCATTCGTTCGGCGTGAGAGTCGTCAGGCGGCAGAAGTCAGAAACCGCTTCGCGTATCGTGGGTCTCAAGGGTAGCCGAGGGCCGCGGCTTCATTGCAGCCGCGAAAAACGCCCGAGGGACCGCCCCTTGCTCGCAACTCCATGGTAAGAGTATCGCTGCGTTGATGAGTCACGTGCTCGATTTCTACGGCCGCGTTGTCACCGGGCTTGTCACGAACCAACACTGCTTTGTACTGGCCATCGCCTAGAAATGAGAGCGGCACGCGTATCGTTTTTGCCTGCGGGCCGCACATAACGGCCAAAAACCAAGTGTCGCCTTTGCGCCGGGCGTAGGCCGCCAGCTCACCGATCTCGGAGCCAGGCAAGACAAGCGTTTCGTCCCTTTATTCTGTATGTGTTTATCTCTCGGCCGGACATATTTTTCGACACTCGCGTGAGTTCACACTCCCTCGCGCGGTTTTTCCTTGCGGACGAAGATGTTGTCCTGAGTGGGTTCAGAATCACATTCCAAGGCGATCGTCGTAACCGGATGATCCGGCGCCTCGGCCGGGAGGCCGGTGAGCCGCACGCGGAAGCGATCCTGCTGGAAGTTTATTTTTTCACCGGAGGCGAAGAAGCGAGCGGATTTCACCTGCACCTGCAGGCCGGCTACGACCACAGAATCGCCTGGCCAGAAATGGACATGCGTATAGAGCGTGTTGCCCTTGCGGGTGAAGCTCGCGTAATTTGAGCGGCGCGGCTGGCAGGGGTCTGATGCGTAGATGGTGTTCCCGTTGCGGCGCATCCATTGTCCGACTTCCGTCAGCACGCGGACGGATTCCTCGGGCACGCTGCCGTCGGCGCGCGGACCGATGTTGAGC
>WNGH01003341.1_pt1 | contig 15361 bp, 10 predicted proteins | sample 5400631 | NCBI WGS metagenome assembly WNGH01 (sample SAMN13153373, study PRJNA577476) | soil metagenome | isolation source: 115 cm soil or saprolite under Garry oak tree replicate 1 | place: USA:California | collected 2016-06-15
AATTAGTTCGGCTCCTTCTTCTAACTTGCAGCATCCTACCCGTGCTGGCGGTGTCCCATAGATTCTCACTGGTGGCCGCGTTTAGAAAAGGTTTTCAGATAAATGACTGCATCGCTTGAAAGGCTCCCGTGCATTGAAAGCATTACGCGCCGTTTGTTGAAGTTCCCTGGCCCACACCGGAGCAATGGAATGTCTTGCTCGGGATGAGTTGGCGGTCATAACCGGCGTGGCCTGAGATGACGATGTTTCTAAGCCAAGGGACTTGCTCTTCGACTTCTGATTTTTCTTCAAAAACGCGCGAACCTGCACCTAATTTTTCCCTCCCCAAGGACCCGCAGCAAAACTGCATCCCACACCATAACGCAATGAGTCTAAACGAGAAAGATTTGTTGCGTCCGAAGGAATTTCAACAAAATGGTGCGTGGTATACAAAAAGGATTACAGCAGAATTTGGTCGAGGCGAATGGATTTTGAACCATCGACTTCCTGGTCCCTGAGCAGGGGAGTCGAAAAATCGAAAGCCTGCTAGGTATCGCACGTACCGCGAAGAACACCTGGAATCCTGCCTAACCTGGGTACGAAGCGGCCACAAGACCAACGGGACGCTTACCGCAAACCAGCCAAAACAAAAGCGCACTTATTCGGCCACGGATCACACACCACGGGGGCGTTCAGTAAAATGGACTTGGCCTCTGATTGCCTCCCTACTGCTCGACGGGTTCAATTCTCGCGTACAAATCGGATGGGTCTACATTCAAGACCACCTGTTTGGACGGCGAAATGATGTATATCGTGGGGCCCTGCGTCAGCATTAACTTCCCATCGGGGCTAACCGCATACGTATAGGAGAAGGTCTGGTCAGGTTTTAAACTGGGATTCGAGGAGGTTGAGCCCACTAACGTCGTGTCACTGGTTCCAACAACTGTTCCTATGCCGTCGTAGGTGGCCACGCCAGACTCGTGAGTTATGTTCTGGTGCGTCACCCCGATTGAGCCGAAGACGTACGTCCCGTTCGCGGAATGATTCGTGAACGGGCCTCCGGTTTGCGGCTCCGCGAAGCCCGCGTAGACCCCTCCGTCCACCAGCATCACAAACGCCCTAAACGGGCTCACCAGATAAAAGAGCGGAGGTCGCGCTGCCCCCTGTGCAAGTACCCGGCCATTAGGAGCTACGTTGACGGTGGCCGTATCATTGACCGATGAAATGCTCCCGGCTTTGCTTTCGTCTCCATTAAAAGAGTAGCTGCCGGAATTCGAGACCGTGAAAATGCCGGCGATCAGGTCCGAAGCTATGGTCGAACCCGCCCCGCAGTTTACACAGAGTCCACTCACGTAGAGAACGCTTGGGCCGCTCATCGACGAATTCGAAAATGGCACTCCGGTTTGCTCTAGCGCCGACCCCATAAACGGAGCGACGCTGGACTGCGGGTCTACGCTGATAAACAGTGCTTCGCTTGCGGAAATCATGTACAAGCTCATGTTGACGGTTTGCGATCCGACCGTGAAAATCATCGTGCCTCGGCCATTCGATGACACCGTATAGCTCCCCGTAAAAGGCAGACCGCTTGTCGGATAATTCAGGCCACCACTCTTATTAATGTCGCCGTTATCGTTGGCGTCCAGCTCGCCGTTGGTGATGCTCCCGCTTCCGCTCGCGGCAAACGCGCCTACCATGGCGAACCTGTTTCGCATGCTGGTGATAAGAGTGCTTGTCGAATCTGCGCCAAACGCGTAGGCGCGGTTAAATTGAGACGTCGAGAAGGCGCTGGGATCCTGCTTCTCTAAGACCCCCGACCCCAGCGTTCCCGTATTATCAAACTCGATGAAGCGACCCTTGCTGGCCACACCGGAGTTGATCACCCCGAGGGCAAAACGATAGATCGATGTCCCGGCGGCAGTCGTGATGGCCATACACCCGCGGTTGTCTGCTCCTACGGAATACGAGCTGCTGGCACTGTTTATGGGAACATTTGTTTGCACCCCTCTGTTGCTGTTAACGTCTTCTACGCCTACGCCCCGGGCGATGTGTCCCGCGCCGTCGGCATCGAACATGCCGCCCAGCGTCAACGCCCCGTTTGCATCGAAACCTTGCATGGTGAATGCGTATTGGCCGTTCAAGAGCGACTCGCGACCAGATCCACAAGTCATGGCTGGCACGGAGCCGTTGATGGTGATGCTCAGATTCCACTGGGAGGACTGCGCGCCCGCGCTGCTGGAGTCCCGGGCCATTACCGCGAAAGCGCTAGTACCGCTAGGTCCCGTTGGCGTGCCCGTGATGTGCCCCGAAGAATCCATGCTCAACCCCGCGGCCAGGCTTCCGCTGCTGACCGTGAGCGTCACCGTCCCGGCCCCTCCCGAAGTTGCCACCGTCTGGCTGTACGCCGTGCCTTGTGTCCCTGCAGGAAGCGAAGTTGTGGTCACCGACGGAGGGGGTGTGACGTTGATGGTTACCGACGCGGACTTTGTGGAATCGGAGGCGGAGGTAGCAGTGACGGTTGCCGTTCCCGCATTGCCGGACGTGGGTGCGTTATAAATGGCGGCAGTTGGCGTCTCTCCCGAAAGGGAGCCTGCACCACTTAGCGTCCAAGCGACACCTTTACTCGAGTTGCCGCTGCTAATCGACGCATTAAGAGTCAGGCTCTGCGCGAAGTCGATGGCCTGAGCGCTGCCCGGCGTCACAATGACTCCAGAAGGTGGATTCACGGGATCTGGTTTGACGGCGCATCCTCCCAATAGTGCAACTACGGCAAGCAACAGGCACACGGATGATACTTTCATGACCTTTCCCCTCGGCGGTCGAATTCTTCGATTGTTTTTTTTGGACTAACCGCGCCCTCGAGTGGGATGAAGGCGCAACAGTGTCCACGGGCCGGTTTACGCTACGACACTTATCTAAGGGCGGGAGGAAGTCAAAAAAATAGCCCAGACCGGAAAAAACCCTATCCCTGCCTGGAAACACGGAACAGTATTTCCCGTTGAAATGGAAAGCGCTTCCATGCCCCCCAAAATGGAGGGGAGGGCAGGAAGCAACCAAACAGTTGGACGTTGCACGTTAGGCATCCATTTGGGACCGCGAGTCGTTCCGCAAAGGGATTTTGCCAGGGTGATCGCCATCGAGTAATCTCTGGGCACCTTTTTCTATCACCATCCGCGTTTTCTTACTGAGAAGAAGGTTGTTGGCCAGGGCCGCTGCACGGGTGTTCTGGCAAGACCAATTCCGGATTGGCCTATTGGACTTGACAAGAATCAGCAGGTCTGGCTTGACTTCGAAACTCTGTGAATGAGAGCGACAGGATTCTTGGAGCGAATGATCGATTCTTTTCAAATGACTATAAAGAATGATGGAGATGGAGAAGCCATCGTCGGGCCAAGACCTTCTCGAAGGACCTTTTGTGCGGCCGCGGTCGGCGCGTTTGTGCTGTTACTGGCAAAGCGCAGGCTCCTCTTGCCAGCCAGGGAAGACCCGCATCTCCCGGAGATCGATGTAGCCGCGATTGATCGAACGCGCATTCTCCGGGCCGCGAAGCGCTATCTGCGCGAAGCACCGGTCACGATCACGGCTTTCCCGGCTGTTCGCAGTGCTGGCGGCAAGCACGACTATTTTTCCGAGGGTGACTATTGGTGGCCGGACCCGGCAAATCCATCTGGCCCGTACATCCAGCGCGATGGCCTCTCAAATCCGGACAATTTTATCCAGCATCGCCACGCGTTGCTCCAGCTGAGCGTCCAGATGCCGGCACTTTCCGCGGCGTGGCTCATCACCAGAACAGAACGCTACGCCGCTCACGCCGTAAGGCATCTGCGTGCTTGGTTCGTTGACGAATCAACCCGAATAAATCCGCATCTCGAGTTTGCCCAGGCAATTCACGGACGGACCACCGGGCGGGGAATCGGAATCATCGATACCCTCCACTTGGTCGAGGTTGCTCGTGCTGCGGCAGTGCTCGAGGGATCGCGATCTTTGGCAAATGATGTGCGCGATGGCGTGAAAGCTTGGTTCGCTGCGTATCTGAATTGGATGACCACCTCATCGCACGGTATTGAAGAGCGCGAAGCGAAGAACAATCACGCTACCTGCTGGGTCTTGCAGGTAGCCGAGTTTTCGCGTTATACGGGGAATGCCGATCTAGCGAGCTTCTGTCGGCAGCGCTTCACGGCTACGCTGGTGCCAAGTCAGATCGCCCCGAATGGAGTTTTCCTCTGGAGTTGGCGCGCACCAAACCGTACGCGTACAGCCTGTTCAATCTTGATGCGATGACCGCCGTGTGTCAGATTGTTTCCACACGTACAGAAAATCTTTGGGCGTTTGAAACCTCCGACGGCCGTGGTGTTAGAAAGGCGGTCGAGTATATGTTTCCTTTCATCGCCGACAAGAGGGGTTGGCCCCTGGCTCCCGATGTGCAGTATTTCGATCAATGGCCTGTGCGGCAACCGAGCCTGCTCTTTGCGGACCTGGCTTTCTCAAAAGAGGAGTACCTCAAGCTCTGGCTCCGTCTCAATGCTGACCCTGGGACAGAAGAAATCATCCGCAATTTCCCCATCCGCCAGCCAGTGCTCTGGACGCTATGACAAATCCTTACTGCGCTACCGGATGCCCAAGGGCCTCCAGTGAGGTCGCTTTCTATGCGGGTGAGGAGCGCGCCCATCATCTTGGAGCCGGCTGGGTAGTTGACGGTTCGCCTGTTTCGCCCTAACAGAAATATCATCGCGGCATTCTGTTGCTGGCCATGTCGGCTCCAAGACCTTTGCGAAATGTCTTGGCAGACTCTACCGGAGGTGTTCGCAGACCGAGATAGGGCGTTCGATGTCGGAGATGAACGCATCCCTTCTGGCCAGGATCCCAAATTCGCCTTCAATATTATTTGACCGAGACTTGAAGTGACCCTTTGCAAGGTAGGCGGGCAGCGGCGGTCTCTGCCAGAGCGAGAATGAGATACGTGCCGGTACACCGACAGTTTTGAGAAAGCACCGATAGTGGCGAGAACTTCTGCGATTCCTTGCTGTCGATCGATGCCCGCAGGGTCACTTTTTCCGAGCCGGTCTCCGAAAACAGAGCGCAGACCTACCCATTTAGGTCTATTTTATCGAACTTGTTGGGACCAGGAGGGGGTTGCGTTGTTATCTATATTGCTCATAAACGGAAGCGATATTATATAGTTATTGTTCCTCCGTCAATCCTTGGCCCGAATCACGAAAAACCACGTGCGATCAAGTACCTTCCGCCTTCCTCATGCGTGATACCAGCGGTGGTCGGCGAGGTCTTCCAGTTCGCTCCGCCGCAACAATTCTAGGGAACGCGCGGTCTGTGTGTGTGCGCAGGCGATCAGAATTGTTCCCAGCAAACTCAATGGAGCGACGTAGGAGCCGCCAAAGGAGGGGCTGGCGACTGACGCCATACAGCTGTCATCGCAAATGCGAGCAATGGGAGTCGTTTCGCTGTCGGTGACGCCAAACGTTGGCACCCCGAGTTTCTTGGCGCGCAGCGCTGCCTCCACCGTGTCGCGCAAGCACTGGCCAAAGCTGATGGCAATGAGCAGGTCCTCCCGCGTCAGGGTTCTTACTCTTCTCTGGACATTTCCGGTGCTGCCGACGGGTGCCTCGGCGGCGAATCCCAGGGTCATCAGGCCGTAAGCCAAGTGCCAGCTCAACCCCGCGGCCAGGTCGATTCCTACAATCAGAATCCGGCGGGCACGCTTCACTTGCTTGGACAGGGCGATAATTTTTTCCGCATTGAGCGACGACTGTAGGGCTTGTAGATTTCGCAAGTCCATATCCATGGCGTGGCGAATGCGGTCCGCAACGGTGCGCTTCTCCTTCGATGCCGCTTTCAAGACGGCGTAGGGAGTAATCTGGGTTACAAAATGCGCGCGTAAATCGGCAGTGAATTCCGCATATTTCTTGTACCCCAGAGCCTGGATGGTTCGGACGATGGTTGCTGCGTCTACTTCGTAGCGTTTGGCCAATTCTCGCGAGGACAGGAAAAAGGTATCCCCAGTATTTTCGAGGATTAATCGAAGGAGTTTTCGCCGACTGGCATTTAGATTTTCTCCTGCGGCTGCAAAGCGCCTTTCTAGCGTAGTCTGGGCTTGGCGGCGCTCGGTGGACGGCCGCACCGTACTCGCGAGACGAATTCGATCTGATCTAATCAGGAACAAACCCCCTGAGAGAAACCTGATTTAAGGAATAATCATCGCTAGTATCGGCTAAGCGAATACAACGAATGTTGCATGTTGTCAAGAGATTTCAATATTTGTTGCATAGCCTCGATGCCTGCTTCTGGATAACTGCAGCGCAGACGGTGTGCGCGCCGTGAACGGTATCAGCTAAAGGAGAAATGCTGGCAAAACGAAAGTAACAGGACTGCGGGAAGGGCCAACTCTTCTGGCTATCGCCGGCCGGGCCAGAATTTCCGAAATGAGGAATGCCAGATTTTTCTGATGATGTTCGACTCATCAGTCTTAGGGCGTTGGCAAAATAGGAACCGCCGGGGCTAGACGGCTTGTGTCGAAGGGGCGCTGCTCGAATCCCGACGATTTGGAGCCCGGTCACCATAAATTCTTTCCGGCGTAATTTTCCCTTCTTCAATGATCACAATGCGATCGACACCGGGGACGGTCGCTTTCTGCCGTGTCCCGCTCGGCCAATGAATCTCTATTTTGTCTACCTTGGTAGCCGAACCCAATCCGAAGTGCACACGAGGGTCGGAACTCGAACTGTAACTTCCACCACTCACTACCTCTGCTCGCTGCCGGACTCCCCCCGCAGTAAGGAAGACCTTCGCTCCGATTGCGTCCCGCGGGCTCTTTGGACCACCGATAAGTTTCAGGGTCAGCCAATGATTTCCGTTCTTGACAACATTGCCGAGAAGCGTCGGCGTTGAATCAATATTGTTGATGACCACGTCGATTTGTCCAGTATTGAAAAGATCTCCGAATGCTGCTCCGCGGCCGGTGATGACATCGGCCAAACCGCTGCCGGTTGCTGGCGGCACTTCTTCAAATCTGGAACCGTCAAGATTCCGGAAGAGCTGCGGCCGTTCCGCCCAGGTTGTTCCCCAATCTTGCCGGTCTACTTCCGGGTACACGTGACCGTTGACGATGAAAATGTCCAGCAAGCTGTCATTGTCAAAATCGAGAAAACCAGTTCCCCAAGCCAAAAAAGCGATGGTTGGGCCCGCCAGACCGACCCGATAGGTAACATCGGTAAAATTGTTCGCGCCGTCATTCCGGTAGAGGGTCTTGTAGTCATCGGAAAAGGTAGTCGTGAAAAGATCGACTTTTCCGTCGCGATTGTAGTCACCGACGGCGATACCCATGGAAGCTTGCTCGCGTCCGTCCTCGCTTAGGGCAAATCCGGAGGCATAACTTATATCTTCAAATGCGCCGTTGCGCCGATTGCGGTAAAGATAGTTGGGTACGGAATCGTTGGCCACTGCCAAGTCCACCCATCCGTCATCATCCACATCCACAAAAACAGCGGCCAAGCCGTAGTAGCCGCTGGGATCAGACACCCCCGCTTTGACGCTCACATCCGTAAAAGTACCATCGCCATTGTTATGGAATAGATGATCGGGCTCTCCCGGCAGACCTCGCGGCCCACACATCACGGCAATACCTCGAAATTGGCAAAAATTCGCAGGAATGAGACCCTGTCCTGCGATCGGTGGATGTTCCAGATCAAACTTCAGGTAACCTGGAACAAACAAATCGAGCAGCCCGTCGTGATCATAATCACCCCAGGTAGGTCCGGTCGACCATCCCCCCAGTGCTACCCCGGCGTGCTCGGCGACGTCGGTGAAAGTGCCGTCGTGGTTGTTGTGATATAGGCGGTTCTTGCCGTAGTTGGCCACGTAGATGTCCGGCCAACCATCATTATCGTAGTCCGCCACGGCCACACCAAATCCCCAACGTTGGTTCGCAACACCGGCTTTTTCGGTGACCTCGCTGAAAGTGCCGTCATGGTTGTTGTGGAATAGCATGGCACGAGGCGCAGTCTCCTTCCCTTTTAATGCCGCTATCGTGGAGCCGTTCAGGAGATAAATGTCGAGCCATCCGTCGTTGTCATAGTCGAGCAGCGCCACACCCGAACCAACCGTTTCTAAGATCGTCTTCTTGTCTGGACTTCCAGAGCGATGCAAAAACTTTTCGAGACCGGCTTGTTTGGTTATGTCGCTGAACACGACCGGGGCATCGTCCACGAATCCGCCTGCCGTGATTGGCCGGGAATGGGAATCCTTGATCGCGGCATGCGCAGCGCCGGTTGCCACACCCATACTGGTAGGCGCCTGTTTGGTCTTCGGATGGGAAGCCTGTTGACCGGGTACGCCAATCGCGGAGAGCAAAATCGCAAGTAGCAAGAGGATCTGGGTGCCAGCAAAACCCAGCGCCAGATACCAGGCGCTACCCTGCTTTCGATGGGGTGAGATCATGTGATCATATTTTGGTCAGGAGGACAGCGCACGAAGTATAGCATCGTCAGCTTCGACAGCTCCGATTCCTCCTTTTTCTTTCCTGCAGGGCGAAATCCGCGGCGTTTCCCGAGCAACGATCAAAAATCTGCTTGACAAGTATCGATGAAAAGAATAAAAGCAATCTAACCGTTAACGTTAACGGTCGGCTTGTAGTTGGGTGTGTGAGAAACCTTGTCATGATGCAAGAGGAGTGAAAGATGCAATCTCTCACGTTGAAGTGTGTGGGGAGGTCTATGGTCGCCTTAAGAAGGACGTCCAAGCCGCGCTATCTGCTGATTCTTGTTGTGCTTCTGGCCGGTTTGCCATTCCGCGCATCTGCCCAGGATGCCACCGTCGTTGGGACCGTCACCGACCAATCGGGATCGGTTATGGCGAACGTTAAGATTACGATTACAAATGCGGAGACTAGTCTGGCACGCACGATTACCACTAACGACTCGGGCCAGTATGTCGCGGTCGATCTGCGCATTGGCCACTACAGTGTTAAGGCCGAGGCTTCGGGATTCAAAGTTGCCGAAGAGAAGGGCCTGGTGCTGAACGTTGGCGACCGTAGACGCGTGGATTTCCAGATGGCGCTGGGCGCAGCACAGGAAACGGTGACCGTCGAAGCCAACGTCGTCCATGTGCAAGCGGATTCTGGCGAGGCCAGCAACCTCATCACCGGCCAGCAACTGTCGCAGCTTTCTGTGAACGGCCGCGGCATTTACCAGCTTGCTGCTCTGACGCCGGGAGGGTCGAGTCAGATCAATGCCTCCGCCCCCAACGTACCAGTCGGTGGAGATGCCGGCGTGGAGTTTAACGGCATGCGTCAAAACCACAACATCTATTTGCTCGATGGTGGCGAAGATGACGATCGCGGCGGTGCCGGCGGCATGAGCATTGCGCCATCCTTGGACGCCATCGCAGAGTTCCGTGCGCTTACTTCCAACTACAGCGCCGATTATGGTCTGTCCTCCGGGGGCACCATGACCATGGTCCTCAAGTCCGGGACGACCCAGCTCCATGGTTCGGCGTGGGAGTTCGTGCGTAACGACGCCTTGGACGCCCGCAACTTCTTCAACCCGCCCCCACAAAAAGTCGCTGAGCTGAGACAGAATGTGTTCGGCTTCAACGTTGCCGGCCCGGTCACATTCGGCAAGCTGTACAATCCAAATAGGACAAAAACCTTCTTTTTCTACAACATGGAGTGGCGCAGGTATATCAATGGTGGCCTCACCAACCAGACGGTTCCAGATCCCGCCTCATATGGCGGTGATTTCAGCACCAACTCCACGGTGATCAATGTTCCGACTAGCGCACAAGTTACACCGAGCGTTCTCTTTGCCAATTGCCCGGGTGGCGCTGCTCCCTCGGGAGTCGTGCAAGGATCGCCGTTCCCCGGCAACAAGATTCCGTCCTGCATGATCGCTCCGAACGCCACGGCTTTGCTCAGCGCAGGAATTTTCCCGAAGAGTAATGCCGTTGATGCCAACGGACATCCCACATTTATCGGTGGCAACAACTCTCCCACGAATCTGAAGGAAGAGATCGCTCGAATTGACCACAACTTCACTAGCAAGTTCTCCGTTTTCGGCCACTATGTTGCGGAACAGGTCACGCAGAACTACGGGATCAGCCAATGGAGCGGCGCCAACGTTCCGACCGTCGGCGACACATTTGGCAATCCCTCCTATAGCGGCGTAATCCACGCGACGTACACCATCAGTCCAACACTCCTCAACGAGACCGCGTTCAACTACAACGGCAACCGCATCAACATTCTTCCTTTTGCAGGTTCTGGCTTGGCCAGCTTGGCGCTCCCCACCGGCTACGTCAGTGCGAATTCAAGACTATTCACCGGGCCAAACAACCTGAGCCGCATCCCGAATATTGATTTGAACGGAGGGATTAACTCGCATTTCGAAATCTCCAGTTGGCCGTGGCGCAACAAGGCGGACGATTACCAAATCCGCGACGACATTTCGCTGACCAAGGGAGCGCACCAGCTTAAGTTCGGGGCGAGCTGGGCGATCTACAAAAAAGTCCAGGACCTGTTCGGTACGACCCAGGGTTCCTTTAACTTTGACGGGACGTTTACCACCCCTACCGGTCTCAAGTCCAAGCCCGGCAATGACCTTGCCGATTTTCTGCTCGGCACTGCCAAGAGCTATTCAGAACTCGCCGTGCAAGACAAAGGCTTCTGGAACAACGTATCTTGGGCTGCGTACGTGCAAGACAACTGGCGCGTGAACCGTCGGCTTACCCTCAACCTCGGCTTGCGCTGGGACGGTGTGCCACACACGTACGAAGCAAACAACCGCATGGGTAATTTCTATCCCTCGCTCTACGACCCAGCCAAAAGGGCTATCATGCTCCCGGATGGCACGGTTAGCCCCCTCAGCCCGGGCTTAGGGACCAGCCCAAATCCGATTCTGGCAGGCGTTCAGCTGTACTTGAACGGGATCGGCATCCCCGGCCAGAACGGCGTGCCCAAAGGTCTGGTGAACAATCATTGGGCGGCCTTCGGACCACGACTTGGATTTTCCTACGATGTGAGCGCCAATGCCAAGACTGTCGTCCGTGGCGGATTCGGCATCATGTATGAGCGCATCCAAGGCAACGACATGTACGACGCCGGCCCCAATATCCCGTTTAGCTTGGGCGTCACTAACAACAGCGTCACATTGGCTGACCCGGGCATCTTGCTTGCGACCGGTGCGGCAGCGAGCCGACCGATTAACCCCGCGGACCTAACTGGGCTTGCCGTGGACAATTACAAGCTTCCCGCGAGCTACCAGTACAGCGTTGGCGTGCAGCACTCGCTGAATGCTAAGTCTGTTCTGTCCGTTTCCTACGTCGGAAACCAGAACCGCCATCAGAACGACCGGAGCCAATACAATCTCCCGGATCCCAGCGCGTTGCCAGCACTCATCGGCGGTGGCCAATACACCTTGGCGCCTGGCCTCACTTATCCCGGTTTCCATGCCATTCGGCTGACGGCCAACGAGGCTAACTCGCATTACAACGCATTCCAGGTTGACCTCAACTCGCAGGTAGGCCGTGACCTTCAGCTGCGGGCCTACTACACGCTGTCGCGCACCATCGACCCTACCACTGCCGGCAACGGCGGAGGCGACTTGGGCAACGTTGCGAATCCTTACGCAGGGTGGCGATACGACGTCGGGCCGGGTGGCTATGACCGCACGCACAACGTGGCATTCAACTTCATCTACGACATTCCGGTTTTCCGGAGCAGCCAGAGCCGGCTCGTGAAGACCGCTCTAGGCGGATGGCAAGTGTCGGGAATCGTGACTATGTCGTCCGGTCTGCCGATCAACATCGGACTCAGCGGCAACCAGAGCGGCAACGGCCTCCCTGCTGCCACGAACCGGGCAAACCTGACCGGGAGTATCTCCTATCCACACACCGTCGGCCAGTGGTTCGATACGACAGCGTTTACTGCTCCGGCGGTTGGTGCCTTCGGCACGCTGGGCCACAACGCCCTGCGGGGACCGGGCCGCGATAACTGGAACATGTCGCTCTTCAAGAGCTTCCTCTTCAGCGAAGCGCGCGGCAGTCGGCTGGAGTTCCGCGCGGAAAGCTTTAACACGTGGAACCACACCCAATTCCATGACGTCAGCACCAACCTCGGCGACAGTAAATTTGGCCAGGTCACTTCTGCCTTCGAACCTCGAATCTTCCAGCTCGGGATGAAGATCGTCTTCTAGAAACAACGCTGGAGGATTGCACCTTGCCCCGCTGGTACGCCGTGCCAGCGGGGCATTTGTTTTGTCCCATTTTATTTATGCAAGTTCCGCGAAACTTCTAACCTCGCTCACTTGCAGCTCCTAGGCAGCTTTTATTTGCACCCAGGAGATCGCGCTCTTATCCTGAGGCAATCCGATGAGGATTGCGGGTGTCCTCGAAGCACAGCGTAAGGGTCGAGCGCTTCATCGAACATTTTCACGCGACATATCCCGCCGCACTGTGGTGCACACCACGCAGGGGCTGGTCAGGAATCGAGACTAATTGTTCTCCGACCAGCGGCGTCGGGTTACCATATAACTCAGCTGTGATTCGCTTATGAACGACTGGAGACGTCAACTGCTCGCCATCGCGCTGTTCTGGCCGGCGAATGCGGGCGCGCAAGCGCCCAGCCCCTCCGAGGCGCTGACCCTCGAACAAAAGGGAGACCTCGAACATGCTGCGCGGGTTTGGCAAGCCGTCACGGAGCAAAATCCCCGCGACGCCGGGGCATTTGCGAGTCTGGGAGTGATTCTTTCCAAGGAACAGAAGTATCCGGAGGCGGCTTCAGCTTATAAAAAGGCTCTCGCCCTGAATCCAAAACTGCCGGGAGTTCAGTTGAATCTGGGCTTGGCGGAGTTCAAGCAGGGGCGATTCGAGGCAGCCGTGGCCCCGCTCTGCACTGCTTTAGCGGTGGATCCAAATAACATGCAGGCGCGTACCCTGCTGGGCTTGAGCTACTACGGAACGAAGCGGTTTGCCGAGGCATCGAAGCATCTCGAATTGGCCGCGAATTCTGATCCGGCAAATACCGAGCTGCGCCAGGTGTTGGCACAGAGCTGCTTGTGGGCGAAGAAATATTCCTGCGCCTTGGACCAGTTCCGCCAAATCCTCGAACAGAATCCCGATTCCGCCGCTGCTCATGTGCTGACGGGAGAGGCTCTGGACGGTCTGGGTAGAACTCCCGAAGCAATCGTAGAGTTCCAGGCTGCCGCGAAGGCTGCGCCAGCCGAAGCAAACGTAAATTTTGGACTCGGCTATCTGTGCTGGAAGCTGCTTCAATATGATGACGCTAAACCCGCGTTCGAGAGAGCGTTATCGGTCGATCCTGAGCATGCCCAGGCGCTGGCCTATCTTGGCGACATCGAAATGAAAAGAAACGACTTGGAGAGAGCCCTTACCCTGCTGAAGAAAGCTGTCCAACTGAAGGACGACATGCGCATCGCCTATGCTGACTTGGGAGCTATCTATAGGGAGCAGAAACATTATAAGGATGCACTCGCCTCGCTCCAACGCGCCGTGAAACTAGATCCCGCGCAGCCCGACACCCACTTTCAACTGGGGCGATTGTATCAAGCCATGGGCAACACGGCGGCCGCCCAGCAGGAATTCTCCAAGGTTCGCGAACTGCACAAGAAGACGGACGACGATCTCCTTGAGAAGATGTCGGGCTCGCCTCCACCCATCCAACCCTGATGGCCTCCACCTTCTTCACATTTCCAACTTTCAATCGAAGATCCCGACTTGAGCGGTGCTTTCGAACCCTTCAATCTATCCCATTTCTTTTCACACCCTTCGACACTCTCTGGCAGTTTTTTGCGCTCAGGAGAAATCAAGCATTTTCAATCGTTTCCGCACTCCGCGTCAAAAAACACGAAGGTGGGTGGGGAACCCCTAGGTTTCCTCGTCTCCTTCGTTGCATCCCTACTTCCTCGTGCTTCCAGCACGGCTTTCTCGAGCGCCCCGCAGTTCTTGACGCGCCGAACGTGCGGGACTACTCTTTCACCAGATCTTCACGAACGTTTATGTGCCTTCCCAAGCTACACGCGCCGCTTCGGATCGTGCGGTTCCTTCTACCTATCGTTCCCGGCCTTTTCTGGCCTCCTTCGCCAGCCCTATGCCAGGACAGCGCAAGTGAAGGAACCGTTTTCCGGGGAGACAAAGCAGAAATCTCGGTGACCGTGCGCGACAGTTCTGGAGAGCCCATCTCCGCGCCCGCGAGCGTGAAGGTTTACAAGCAAGGGATGCCAACCGATCGCAAGGAAGCGTCACACGGACGCGCGTTCTTCATTCTGCGGACTCTAGGGGATTATACCGTGGTCGTGGAGGCGACCGGTTACAAGAGCGCCCAAAAGGAAGTGTCGGTACCTGTCAGCGTGAGGGCCGAAGTCGACGTCTATTTGCAAAAGGAATCGGCTACGGGAGATCACACGGGTATCCCTGGTAAGCCGCTGCTCGCGCCGAAGGCGAAAGAAGCTCTCGACAAAGGATTGCAAGCGCTAAACGCGAACAAAATGGCGGAGGCACAGAGGTTCGTGGGCGAAGCGATGACGCTGGCGCCCGGGCACCCGGACGTGCTCTTTGTACAAGGGGTGCTGTACCTCAGCCTGCGCGATTGGACGCAAGCACAAAGCGTTCTTGAAAAGGCTACGCAGATGGATCCAAGTAATGCGCGCGCTTTTGCCGCATTGGGAATGACCCTCACCAACCAGAAGAAATACCAGGCAGCCATTCGACCGCTCGAGAAATCGCTGCAGATGGACCCTGGCGGGTGGGAGACTCATTGGGAGTTGGCCAAAGCCTATTACTATCAAGAACGATATGACCAAGCGCTGAAAGCGTCCGAGCAAGCGCTCGCCGAGTCAAACGGCAAGGCGCCGCAAATCGAGCTTCTTGTCGCGCAGTCGCTCACGGCAGTGGGGCGGTACGAGGATTCGGCCGAGGCTCTGCGTCAGTTCTTGAAGAGCCACGGCGATCGTCCTGAAGCCATAACCGCGAGGCGCTGGCTGGAGGGCTTAGCCAAGAACGGAAAAATTCGCCAAAATTAGAATCTGTCTTTGGGGTGGCATTCGCTCGCGACCTACATTCCGCTCCGGAAAAGTGCGGACACAGACTTGGCGATTGGTTCGAGGCGCGTCATTCCCTGGAGGCGTGAATCTCCACATAGTCGAGTGGCGCATGCTCTTCCCTGTCTGGAATCCCCACAATGCGAATGTCGTCACCCGGGCGCAGCGCCAATCCAGGAATGTGCCGTCGCCTCGAAGCATCACCTCCAATTTTTGTGGCGGGCAGGGTGTCGTTGGCCATCCATTCATCCACTACCTGATCGCCCACCACGACCCGAAAATCTGACCTGCCATTGTTCTGATCAAAGTACACAACGTCCATG
>WNGH01003342.1_pt1 | contig 15358 bp, 23 predicted proteins | sample 5400631 | NCBI WGS metagenome assembly WNGH01 (sample SAMN13153373, study PRJNA577476) | soil metagenome | isolation source: 115 cm soil or saprolite under Garry oak tree replicate 1 | place: USA:California | collected 2016-06-15
CAGGTTTCTGAGGTTTAAGTAAGCATGTTATTGACGACTAGAAACGATTCGATCAATACCAGGAGTCCTAGGTCATGAACCTTGACATTGCAGAAGCTAACGTCAACCGCAACATCACTCTGGCTGGAACAAGTGTGGCGATCTTCACCTTTCTGCTCTTCTTCCTATATGACCGATACACTTTGGGCGAGATCAACGCAGCACTCTTTCAGTTTACCATCGCGATAATTGTGTCGGTAATCTTCTCTCTGGTCATCTCAGCTCTATACTACTACGGGACCACTCTTACCTTGTCTGTTGCACCCGGGCAGGTTACGAACATTTTTGGAAAAGCTGAAGCCTTCTGGCTCGTCGGCTACAGCCTGCTGCTCCTGGAACCAAGCCTGATTCTGTTCACCGTGAACCTGCTAGTAGTTGGGCTCTATGCCTTGGCCCTCTGGTTTTCCTACCTGCTCCTCACCTGGCTCCAGTTTAGGAAACAAACAAAGAGAAAATGAATTAGTGCGAGATAGTATGAACTCGCCATAAGACGATCGTCAACGATCTCTGACGGTACGTGAACTAGCCCACGTACTTTGCCTTGCCGGGTTCAGCAGAAGGGGAGCTTTTGTCGTTGCCCTTCTTGAGAGCATCATCAATCTCCTTCGCCTGCTCCTCTAACTCTTTCATCTCAATCTGTAACCCGAGCTTACGTATCAGAACCCTGAGAATTATCATGGCTGCTCTTGGGTCTACCATGAAGCCTGAGGTTTCGCCAGAGAGGAATAGTCCCTTGAGGTTTCGGACTTTGGCGAGGCCTGGGATTAGTCCGTTCATCCAGGTTACTGCGCCGCTGTCTATTATCTGAACGTCTAGAGCTTTGAGTTCCTTGACGAGATCGGACTCACTGGCTGCTCCGTAAACCTTGGGGTTGTCAGAGATTCTTCCAGTAATGAAGGCACCGACAGTGATCAGCGTGCCAACGCCTAGTCGTTCTGCAAGATCCACGACGGCCTCTGAGAGGCGGAAGGCCCCTTCGGGAAGGATGGGCTGAGCGTCTCCAGTGTAGAGAACTAGATCGTTGCCAGCCTCATCGCTGTTGATCCAGTAGTAGAATTCATGCTTCATCAGTTCCGGAGTCCCGTCAGGCTTCAAAAGGACCCGTGGCGGCAGATAATCGGAGTGAAGGTAGCCTAGCGGAGCTGCTTTAAGGGTCTTGACGAGATGATCGAGGACAATCTTCGCGACGCGTCCGCTGTCTGGTAGTCCGGCGATGAGGATTGGACTGTGGAGCTTCGGAGCCTCGTTGAGATGAAGTTCGATAGGATCTCTCATGGGAAACGCGATCGAAGGGACGCTTTATCCTCGAAATGGAGAAGCGAGCACGGATTGATAGGTATTCCTCCGTATGTTTTTACTCTCTTGAGAGGAAAATCTTCTGTACTTTTTTTCGGAATCTTTATATCAACTGCCGCCGTTGGAACAACTCCCCATTTGTACAGGTGACTTTATGGCAAAATTCATGCTCTCCCTCCGCGACGAGAACTTCAAACTCCTAACAAACGAAGCCGAGGACCGCGGCATAACGGTCCAAGAGTTGATTCGAGCCGTTATCATCCCAGACTGGGTAAAGCTCAACCCCACATCGAAGGTTAACGGCAATGGAAACGCACAGAAGATCCGCCCATTCCAGCAGATCAGCAACCGGGAGCCCATTATCCAGGCGATGGGCCGACTAAGAGACTAACTAGTCGCGCGGAACTAGACACCCTCAACCATTCTATTTTTCAGATGCGCACCAGAATATCGTGCGTTACCAGTCAATCCCACAAATGGTTTCTTGGAAAACAAAAGCCATGTCGTTGTTTTCAACAATCGACTGTAGAGTGTGCCAGAGAAATCGATGCAGGAGACCCCATCCCTCAATCTAGGAGGACCCATGATTTTTCCTGTAGAATGATGCGCCTTGACCCCAACACTAGAAACAGCCCGTTTGGCGCTCCGACCTATGGAAAAATCGGACATTGAGGATTTTGTGCGAATATTTGCTGATCCAAAGGTCATGGCCTCGTTCGACCTCGCGTCCTTCGATCGAAGACAGTTAGAGCTGTGGATTCAACGAAACTTGACTCACCAGAAAAATTTTGGCTATGGACTCTTCTCGGTCATCTTGAAAACCAATAGCTCATTAATCGGTAATTGTGGGCTTCAGCGCATGGGGATTGGAGGAGTAGAGGTTATCGAACTCGGCTATGAGTTTCGCAGCGATTATTGGAATAAGGGCTATGCTACGGAGGCAGCTGCTGCCGTGCGGGACTTTGCTTTCCTACAATTGCACCTGCCACGGCTGACCAGCCTTGTTCGGGTGGGCAATTTGAGAGCTATGCGAGTCTCCGAAAAGATCGGGATGTCACGCACCGCTGATGTTACACACAATAATCGGCAGTACTGGCAATACTCTATCGATCGCAAGCGAGAGCCGTCAAACGCTAAACGCGGCACCTAGTTACCCACTACAGTGATAGTACATTTTATATATTTCGTAGGGCGTCGGTTTCCATCCAATGTACAGCCTTAGAAAGAAGGCGACTACTCTTTCAAAGACGAATTCAGAAAGATTCTACAGAAGCAAGGCATTCAACCGAGCCGCGCTAATCTCGATCATCTTGATACTCACGCTGGTCACTGCATTCACGCAGATCTATGCCGGTCACGCGGCATCTTCTAAGCCCAAACCTCCGCCCCCGCCACCGTCACCGTCTAATTCGACAAGCTGGGTGAAGGCGTACGCTTTCCAGTATGACTACTCCGCGGCCTATAGCGTCAGACAGCTACCCAATGGTGGTTTCATTGTGGGAGGATCATGCGAATCAGGGACCGCCCCCACAACCTGCAATGGATATGCGACTGTCATCAGGGTCGATGCGTCTGGAAACCTACAATCGCAGAGTCAGTACTCCTACCCGGGACACCCTGAATCCACAGCGTTGAACCTTATCAGGCCGACCACGGACGGAGGCGCGATCCTGGCCGGCCAGCCACAGTCCGGATGCCCAGAGACGGGGCTGACTGGTTGTGCCACGATCGTTAAGACAGACTCTAACGGCAACATTCAGTGGGCAAAGGACCTTCAGTACTCCGTTACTGGTCCCTATTCGACTCCCGCCACCTATCCCGCTGACCTCCAGCAAACCTCGGACGGAGGATACGTCCTGGCCGGGTACGCTATCGCTCCGGACAGTTACAATCCGTGGATTGCTAAGCTCGGCTCAACCGGACAAATACAGTGGCAGCACGTTTTCGCGGATTCGAACAGCCAATACAGTGCCGCCTACGCAGTGAGACAGACCCTTGACGGTGGATATGTTCTCGCGGGCGAAATCTACTCAGGCCAAATATTCGTGCTAAGGCTCGACTCGACTGGCGCGCCAGTCTGGCAACATACCTATTCGGCCGGGACAGATACGTACGATAATTCGTTGGAGTTGACCTCCGACGGCGGGTTCATACTGGGAGGCTCTGTATACAACGCGGGCAGTTCGGGTGTCCTGCTTCTCAAGCTCGACTCGGCTGGGAACGCGCAGTGGGCTAGGAGCTATGTTCCATCCGGCAGTATCAGCGATCTCCAACTTACCATGGCGCAGCAGACGCGGGACGGAGGCTATGCGTTCTCCGGCTACTACTTCCAGAACACGGTCTACGACGAGCGGGCATGGCTGGTCAAAACTGACTCTGCTGGTAACGTGCAGTGGGACAAGATCTATGGGGCGGATGTCCAGTATTCTGACAGAAAATTCCTCTCTTTCCAGCAGACGAGCGATGGGGGATTCATTGCAGCAGGCTTCACAAACCAGTTCAACAACGGCTACACCTCGCTCTGGCTTGTAAAGACAGACTCGAACGGCAACATCTCAGGCTGCAGTGATGTGAAGAACTCACCAGACGTCTCCAGTTCAATCACGGTGACTGTTTCTAACTCGGACCTGAAGGCTAACGGGGATGGTTTCGCCTATCTGGCTGATTCTCTCTCGACCTCCCCGGGTCCCCTCGCCGCGACAAAGGAGTGCTAGCAGGGCCGGCGGTGAGAGAGATGGGAAGATCTATCGAATGGAAGTTGGTGCTGTTCATTCTTGCAACCGGACTCGTTGTCTCAGCCGCTGAAGTCCTCCCCGCGTACGCCGCAGACTTTTCACTCGGAGTCTCTCCGACGAGCGCAACAATTCAGATAGGGTCTTCCGTAAGGTTCACGATAACTGTGACGAGCCAAGGACTCACAGGCACAATCAACGTCGGCATCCGCGGCGTATCCCCATCCTTCAGCAAAGGGCTTACGTTCACTCAAACCAGGTATGACATTTACATTTCAAAGACCTCACCAACAGGAACCGCCCTCCTTACGTTCAGCGCGGCCAAGGGTGCAGTACCGACCACTTACACAATCACAGTAGTTGGAAAAGACATCACAGGCGGCTGCTGTTATGGCCTTACACACTCCGCAACCCTGACCTTGACCGTAGTCTAACCGGAAATCAATAATCCTCCGATCCTTCGTATCAGCCGGTGCGCAGTTTTCGGCCTTGTCATACGAGGAAGACGGCGTAGAGAGTCCATAGAACCGTAGCTATGATCCCGACACCTGGGAGCCCGAGCGTGAAAAGGATGAGGGCTGGTTCCGTGGTCGCGAGAAGCAGGCTCACCACGAAAAACAGATCATCTCTCCGGACCAATTGCATCTTTGTCTCAACACTCGCCTTCGCCATAGCAACAACTTCGAAGTAAAGAATGCCAGAGATGCCGAAGAGGAAGATTGCTAGCAAGCTCGATGTTAGCGTTGCCTGAAAGAGAACACCATTCAACTGGTTAGAAGCGTAGCGCGGAAAGAGAAAGATCAAATACGAAAGTGAATATGGCTAGTTTCGAACCGATTAGAGTGACGCTGCGGTTCAGGTTCGACGTAACATAGTCAAGATCTGTTCCCGTCTTATCCATGGCTGATGACGAAACCTATCTTTCCCTCTAGTGTTTTCCCAATGGATGGCCCTGGATTATTTAGGCCATCGACGCGTCGGATTCGCGAAGGACGCATTGTTGTGATTAGTTTGCGTTAATCGTACCGTTTTCATTCTACGCGGCTGTCGGATCCTTTTTTTCGAGAGGGTCCTTGCGCTCAGGAGCGCTGACTATGCCACGTTTCATCTGAAAGCGTGAAATAGTCAGCCGGCAAAGAGAACAATAGAGACAAAATGCCTGTTGGAAAGATAATTGAGCTCGTAGGAACGTCTAGTAGAGGATTCGAAGATGCCATCAATGAGGCTGTTAGGAGGTCGTCGAAGACGGTCAAGAACATTCGCGGAGTAGACATAGTGGCGCAAAAAGCACTTGTCAAAGATGGCAAGGTCGTCGAATATAGGGTCAACCTCAAACTCTCATTCGGAGTAGAATAGAACCAACCCCCTCCACTCGCTCGCTAGTTTCGGTCTCAGATCTCGTTCCCGTTGAAAACGAGACTAGGCTCCGACTCTAAGAGCTGTTGATCATTTGGAGCATCCCTACCCGAAACGGTTTTTCGAGCGCTTTCTACTTTCTTTCGAAGACCCGGTTTGCTGAGGAACGGAAGTATCTATATGAATACCATTATCGTAAACGTGAATGATATGAAAAAATTTACGTGTAAAGAAATGGGTGGACCCTGCGAAGAAGTTCATGAGGGAGCGACAGCAATGGAAATAGCACAACAAAATTTTGCTCATGTAATGGCTACTACTGACAAAGCGCATAAGCAAATGAGAGACCAAATGACAAAGCCAGGCAAGGGACCAAGCAAGGAAGAGTGGTGGGCGTGGTTCAACAGAGAATGGGACAAGAAAAAATCCGAGGCCTGACTACGAGGCCTATCCAAGGACAGATTTTCTCTTAGCCCGTTGCGTGATCAAGAATCGTCGACTGTAGGGCGTCGGATGTGATTCTCAGAGTTCCAATCAAGAAGAAAAGGGGAAGTGTCGGTCTCGCGCTCGTGAGAGCGACACTAATTGTTGAGGTGGTAGAGCGTGTTTCCACCGGTCGGTACGGAGAATAGGCCTGGAAGTGTTGTTCCTTCTTCAGGAGCGTTTGCTGGGGCGTTGATGTGGCAGCTTACCTGTAGCGTTAGCCCTGAGAAGGTGGCTTCTGGACCGATGATGCTTACTGTCAAGAGAAGAACTCCGCCCTGGACCCCAGGACTTGGGCCGGCGTAGCTCGTGAAGCTCTGGAAGCCGGTCACGACCCAGAGGCCTCTTGCGAAGACGGATCCATCTGGTTTGTAGTGGGTGAACGAACCGCCGCCGTTAGCAGCGCTCTTTGAAAGGTCGAAGGCCCCAGCCCCCGTGAGTCGGAGCACATCTCCCGCTGCTATCGGGGTTCCTGGAATGGTGTTTTGGGCCATGGCTGTGTTGGGGCCTACGAGGTTGAAGGAGTAGGATATCGAGCTGGTAGCGTGAGCAGTGCCGAGTGTGGCTGAAGCTAAGGCGAGAATTGTCAGAACAGAACTCAGTGTGAGGAAGGCTGTTTTCTTTGTCGAATTTTTCATGCCCATGTACTCCCTTGAAGCGTGATAATAGACGCACGGGAGCCTAGCGCCCATTGTCAGCAATCGATGAGACACTCGACTTATAGCGCGCAACGAGGCAGGACGAACAAATTGGACGCCAAGGACGTTAGAATATTCTGCGAGATGGCGTTCAAGAATCCCAAATTCAACGCCTTCCGCGACCGGCACATCAGCCCATCTGGCATCGGAAGAAGCATCGGGCTTGACGAGAAGACGGTTCGCGTCAGGGTCAGAAAGATGGAGGATGAGGGGTTCATCAAATATTACCAAGCCGTCCCCAGCCTCGCCCTCTTTGGACTCAGGACCGTAGGATCGTATCGGTTCGAGGCCCTCAATCTTCAGACGAAACAACGTGTCGCTGAACACATCCAGCACGTGCCGTACGTTGTCGAAGCGTTCGACTACATCGGGCCCCATATCTCAATCAATATTGCAGGAACCTCAAACGAAGAAGTCCAGACGGTCGCCGATTCAATCGCGGCCAGGTACGAATTATCTCAGATGAGGCTAGGGGACCAAGACGTGACCCGGGCGATCATGGTCCCCGATAAACTCGACTGGCAAATAATGCGGAATTTGAGGTACAACGCTCGAACCGCGACCAAGGATGTCGCAAAGGCTCTGTCGATAACACCGCGGATGGTTGAGTATCGAATCAGGAAATTGTTGAGTTCGGGCGCGATGCTGATACGGGCAATGATTGACCCTGGCAAGCAACAGGGGCTCATCTTCTACGAGTTGGAAGTTACTGTTCAGGAAGAAAAAGAGTCCTCTCTCGCAAAGCAACTAGAGAAGTTGCATGGGGAGAAGCTCTGGCTAATGAGAGAGTCCAGAAGAGGAATCCTCCTCGCAAACCTATTCGGATTCAATCTCGGCGAACCCGAGGAGGCCGCGTTGAACTCTCTCAAGATGGAAGGAGTGAGCTCATGCTCACTCTACATTCTCAAAGAAGTGATAGAGCCTCAAGGCCCCAACTGGATTGACAGCATCATGAAAGAAGAGGTTGCTGAGTCGTAACGCTCGTCCGACCGCTTCGGACGCCTAGTCTACACGGTTTTGATTGTCTTTCCAATCTCCTCTTCGCTCATCACAGCGCCAGGATGAGCATCGTGCAGGTGGATCATCATATGCTTCTTCACATCTCCCTCGCCCTGCGGTGATATTATCGTCCAACCGCATGGGCAGGTACTCATCTTTCCCATGATGACCACCGAAGCCAGCATTCAATATATTCCTTCCCCAGCGGTCTTGGATTTTTCTTCTATCGAGTTAGACGGGAGAAAGAGGCTTTGGTTTCTCGCAACTAAGTTAATGCGCTTTCCATTTTGCCAGCTTTGATTCCAACGAGATATCGAAGAACAGGTGCTCACTTGTTAATGAGGAAACCAGTTTTTCTAAGCGATTTCAACTCTGAAGGGATCAAGGTATAAGGTGTTAAGTACGAATACAGCGCTGCGCGAATTCGAGTGAGGATGACGAAAGAAGTTGCTTGCTCTCAATGCGGCTTCCGAGTAAGGGCCGATTCCGACGACGAGTTGGTAGAACATTTCAAGCAGCACACCAAAGCGGCTCATAACATGGAGCCAAGCCGGGACCAAATCCTGGCTATGGCCAAGACCGTCCAAGTAGCAACCGCTTAAAGAAGACTGGGCAGCGTATAGCGAAACATTCCTTGACCTCAGAGCAGTAGCTACTTACGCATCTGTTGACCGCTTTCATATTTCCTCTTGTCTTCTGACTAGCGGGACCTAGCCACGAAAACGCCCGCATTATGATCACGGCAAACCGGTGCCATCGCAAACGAGACCGTATAAAACTGGAGATAGACTCGTCCTACTAGTCTCGATAGAAAAGTTAGGAATGCCCCGGCATTTTGGGGGCCAGGGCTCAAGTTCTTCGACTCGATGTTATGGTTGAACGGGGCAGAGAAAGTCAGCGGCAGCATTTCGAGTCACAGTGACCATTCCGGCGTTCTGGGCGGAGAGAACCGCCTGCTCCGACGTCAGTAGTACGGGTGTGATTTCTGAGTTGAAGGTCACAGTGAATACCTTCCAGTGACCACCGTGATAGCCTGAACTTCCAGGAGCAACGGCCACAATCCCGAGCTGGCCTGCGGCACCGTTTGTCACCTTGTAGAAATTGTCCCGGCCTTCATTGGGAAAAGCCGCTGGGGGAACCACAGTTCGGACTATGGTCCCGTTGTAGTACAAGTTACCGAAGCCAGGCGTAGCGGCAAAAGCCGATGTTACTGGGAGGACCAGTGCGATAGCAAGGGCCGAAAAGATCGCCATGGTGAGAGTTTTCATTCTTACAAATTCACCTCCCGGATTCCTTGTAGGCAGGTTTCTGGGACGGATACTTTACAGGTTTAGCGAGATTAAGTGTAGATTTGGTGTAGTTTTCACCGCGTTGTTGTTCGGAGGAGAGCGATGATGGCCAGGGTCTCGGCAACGTTGATGCCCAATAGGTAGGGAAGAAATGGGTCTTGGATGTAGGAAGCCATGGTGACGAACGAGAAGACTGCGAGAATGTTCTGGGCGAAGAGGATCGATGCGAAAACACTCAAGCCTAGGCTGAACTGGGCGTGAGTCTCCTTGTAAACGCGAAGGTAGACCGCGACTAGGATCAATAGGAGAACCGCACTTATCGCAGCGGTGTACATGCTAAGGTCCATGAGGAGAGACATTATCCCTTCACTTCCCGCTCAAACTGTGGTTTGATCTGGGCCCATATTTCGTCGAAGAGGGGCAGATGTGCTTCCATCTCGGGCGATAGAAAGTAGAGCTTCCCGTACTTCTCTCCAGCAGATGAGACGAGATGATTCTTCTCGAGAGCCCGAATATGATGCTCGGCAACCCTGTAGTGAACATGGAGAGCTTCTGCAAGCTTGTTGATGTTGCAGGGCTCTCTTCGTAGGAGGTTGATGATTCTTCCACGGTTGGGACCTCCCCGCGACCCAGCAAGAACATACCACAACAGACGCTTCCAGGATGTTTCCGAACTGGACCCGGACATCCCCACGTTTCTGCCGTCCTAGATATCATCCCAAACTACAACCTGCATTAAGACTTGGCCAGACTAGGAGTAGACTATCTTCCTTTAGAAGATAGGTCAGGATTAGGTCAGGATTACGTCCAATAGACTGCGGACCTCTGAAAGGCGTCGAGGCGCAGCGTGACCATTCGGATTAAGGCCAATCCCAGGTCACCTTTGGACATACGCAGACTTACTAGGATACCTGATTAGGGCAATAACTTAAGTCCGGTTCGCCATCAGGGCTGGAAAGTGGAAGATGAGAACAACTAAAGGCGTTCTCCTATTGCTATCGGCTCTTTTGCTGACGGGGTTTCTACCAGCGACGGTCTTCGCTGATAGTGGCCACAAGACCTACCAGTACCTATTGGGTGTAGATCCTCTCTGCACCCTTGCCTCGAATGCTTGCCCTGATGTCTCACGCGCTCCGAACGGTGACATGGTGGCGGTCGCGGGAATGGGCACCTTCGACATTCGCTCAATGACAGCGACAGGAGGCGGCACATTCGTCCATAAGATGACCGATGGGACCATACGCTCATCGGGCACATGGGAAGCGACCAAGCTGCTCGCGTTCCACTCCTTCGGAAGCGGGTCTGCTCAAGGACTACCATCGAACTTTGAAGGCGGGCTAGCGCTCATACAGGTGACACTGAAAGTTCACGACACGCCCGTGTTCAATGCTGTCCTCAAGGTGGGCTGTGAACTCGGAAACCCGCCCGGAGGATGGCATGAAGGCATAGAGCTGACCGTGCAAGGAGCAGGAATCAACTTCAACGAAAAAGTCAGCGGATTCACGCTGTTCATACTGCAATAGAATAGAGCTCGTCAATCCAAAGTGACCCCCTTTTTTTGGTATAGTTTCCTGACCTGAGACTTTCCCTCGTAAACATAGAACACACTCCTTCAACTAACATCTATCCGCGGGTTGGATTTCAGCATCGACCTATTGGAGAGCTGGTCGTCAAGGAACTAAAGCCTTCTTTGAGAGACGACTACCCTGGAACGAAACAATGGTTCTTCGAGGAGAACCGTCCCAAGGAATACGCCCCCGGCCCGGCCAATCAGGCCTGGAATCGGACGCTGGAATTCCTGAACAACAGGCTCAGACGATCAAAATCGAATCTGACCCTCTCGTGAAGAATCTTCTTGCGGAATCTCAGAAAAAAAGGATGACCACGTACTTCGATGCGAGATTAGTCGTATCTGCGTACGTAGCCTCTGTAGGTAGCTGAGCCCTTCTCTTCGTCGAACTGACCCTCCCAGAACCCGAATGCTTTGTTGAGCCACTTGTAGCGCTTGTCCGTAGTTGAAAACTGGACCGCCATGGCTAGTCGCCAGCGCTTGGGAAACGACGGGTCGGCTCCCCGCAACCCATAGCCCTTTGTATCAAAGGTTATGCGAGCCCCGTCCTCCGTTTCTATCACTCCGCCATCGTTCTCCTTGCAGAGATGCTGGCCGGGTCCCGGATCGCGGCCTGCTTGTACGAGGAGGTAAGCGCAATCGATCGCGAAGAAGGACATCCTGATTTTACCATGTATCGTTTCGCCCTTTACTGTTCCGATTCCGTTTACGATGAAGGCCCCCTCCCTGTTGTTGGTCGAGACGAAGGGTTCTTTGCCTGGAGCGGCCTGCAAGTCAAAGTCAAAGGCATGTTCAAGTCCACCGTTTCTAGCTGCCCCGAGATTCTTCGTTCGGCTGATTGTTTGCGTCATTTGCGTAAGGATAGATGGACCACGCCTGTTGGATGAGTCTTCTACCGCATAGGTACGGCAGTCTTTATACGGTCGGGCCTGTGGTTTACTGGACGTCATGAAGCGTCTGACCTTAGAGTTTCCATATCAGCAACTGTGGGGTCGGTTATTCGGACCGAATCACGACAGGGTCGAAGTCATAGAGGCGACAAAGAGTCTCAAGTGCGACTTTGAAGGCCTAGCTGTAATCTGCCGGATACGGTTCAAAGACAAGAAGATGAAGGCGGCGGACCTAGTGGGGAAGGGGGCGGTTAGAAGCGTCGAAACACTCTATGAACACAAGGATGGGTCTCTCGTTGTCTTCATACAGGGCAAACCCGTCGTCCATGCTCCAAAAGAGCTTCGTAGAAAGGATCCCAACGTTCCCCGTCCCGGTCTGGTTAGTGCAGGCCCACCTGAGTTCGTAGACGTAGATAGGATGAAAGTACAGTTCCTCTGCAGGGACGAAGAGGTGCCTAAGATTCTCGACTTCTACGAAAAAACCAAACTACCCCACAGGCTTGTCGAAATATCTTCTCTCCAATCAGCATCAGAATCAGACCTCTTCAGACTTACCGCAAAACAACGACAGGCCCTTCTAGCAGCGTATAGCCTAGGCTACTACGATGTACCAAGAAGAATTTCTTCCGAAGATCTTGCAAAGCGCCTCAAGCTCGGAACCTCGACTTATGCCGAACACCTAAGGAAGGCCGAAAGAACATTGCTCGCCAGCATTCTGTCGAGGTAAAATCAGACCTACGAAGGTGCAAATCTCTCCAGCGTAAGAGAGAGCTGGGAATTTTCTTTTCAGCGGTCCAGTGTTTTGCAGGTTCGAAGGTTAACCGCGTATTTTGAGATGTGTTTGTCCGCTAGGCGAAGAATTGGTTCGACTGTTTCTCGGTTGAGCGTGTACTCGATTGTTTTTCCAAGTCTCTCGCTTGTTACTAGTCCGCAGAATGCCAGGCACTTGAGGTTGTGGGAGGCCATGGTTTGCCCTATCTTGAGAGCTTCTGAAATCTCTCCCACGTTCTTCGGACCGTTTCTGAGCAGGTTTAGGATGCCGACTCGGTACTCGTTCGAGAGGGCGCTGAACAGCAGTGCGACGGCTGTAAGGTCGGTTTTTCGTAGGATAAGCTGCTGGCTCATGATCGGTCTACATAGACATGGGGCTTTCTACAATTAAACTAATCGAGCCATCCCAGGCTTGTAGCAAGCTTATATGACAACTATGTCATATGACAATCGAACCGTATGTTTGATCTGGTCATTCTAGGGTCTGGCTCAGCCGCATTCGCGGCCGCGCTCAAGGCGGCCGACCATGGAGCAAAAACGGCCATGATAGAGAGAAGCACTCTAGGTGGGACGTGCGTCAATGTTGGTTGCGTCCCTAGCAAGAACCTTCTCCGGGGGGGTGAGCTTCGATACTACGATAGTCATCGCGAATTCCCCGGAATAACGGCCGGAACTACAACTCTCGATTTCAACAGAATCATCGACCAGAAGAATCAGATCGTAAGAGCACTCCGGAAAGAGAAGTATGCCAACGTTCTAAGGTCACTACCCTCAACCAAACTCTTTCGCGGAAACGCAAAATTCGTTTCTCGGACTCGAGTGAAAGTGGACGGCATCAATGTTGACGGTAAGAAGTTCGTGGTCGCGACGGGATCATCACCCCGGATACCTAGTATTCCTGGCATTGAGAGTGTGGACTATCTGACGAACGTCGAGGCTCTCAGCCTGAGGAACAAGCCCGCGTCGATGATTGTGCTCGGCGGTCGAGCCCTAGGCCTCGAGTTCGCCCAAATGTACTCCCACATGGGAACCAGAGTGACTCTTCTGCAGAGAAGCGATAGAATAATTCCTGAAGAGGAACCAGCAGTGTCTGACGCACTACGCCAATACCTAGAGGCGGAGGGAATAAAGATCAAGACGGGAGTACAGATCAAACGTGTCTATCAGACTCAAGGCGAGAAGGTTATCGTCGCCAGAGACAAGAGTAGAGAGTTCGAAGCTCGAGCAAGTGAGCTTCTAGTGGCCACTGGTCGCGACCCTAGCACGAGCCTGCTGGGGCTAGAGACCGTGCCAGTAGGACTAAGGAAGGATGGCGCGGTTAAAGTTGACCGAGAAATGCACACGACGGCCCGTCACGTGTGGGCCGCTGGAGACGTGATAGGCGAACCGATGCTTGAAACTATTGCGGCGAAGGAAGGAGCGACAGCGGCGGAGAACGCCCTTATGGGGACGCATCGGAAGATAGACTTCCTCCCCGTTCCAAGAGCCATATTCACATCACCCCAGGTAGCATCAGTCGGCCTTACTGAGAAGCAGGCCCACGAACAAGGCTACGAATGCGCCTGCAGGACCATTCCAATGTCGAAGGTTCCGAAGGCCATCGTCATCAGAGACATGCGAGGTCTGATCAAAATGGTTGCTGAGGCCTCGACTGGAAGGATATTGGGAGTTCACATCCTCGCAGACGGCGCTGCTGATATTATCCACGAGGCAGTTCTGGCAGTTAACTACAAACTGACTATCGACGACATCATCGACACGGTGCATGTCTTCCCGACAATGACGGAGTCGATCAAGCTGGCCGCGACGTCTTTCCGGAAGGACATAGACCAGCTTAGCTGCTGCTCAGAGTAGACGCCGAGGTTTGAAAGAGTTGTCGTTTTATGGTCCCGTAAGACTGGTCGGATTCTCCGACACCCCAACATTATACCGAATGATTCTGCCGGAAAGAGGAGATGTCTATGTCATGTGTGGAGCGGACATACTCATCAACGGACTAAAGACAGACCTCAGGGCCGAAGCTCGATGCCCCATATGCGGGACCGTCACCCGTTTCCACGTCGACAATAGACGAATCGAAGATCTTGCCCCGAAGGACCCAGCGCTTCACGTCGTCGAACTCGAGCAAGCACCGGGACGTATGAGCATCAAGTGTGATTCGACCCATATTTTTGACAAGAAAGATTGCCTCACAAAGTGGCTATCAAACTATACCGGAAAACCGGGACTAGTGATCTCGCTGCCGGAATACATGGATTCTCTGAATAACATGCCTCCAAGAAAAGTATCACCAGCATAGATCCAAATCGATTAGGGAACAATCAAGAATTAAGGATGACCGAAAAACCGATCATCATTTCTTTAGATAGATGTTCTAGATGATGTAATTCGGAAACGAATCCATGCCTCGACGGAAGAAAAGTCATGTAGATATTCTCCCCGGATCCCCCAAGCATTTTCGGGTCGAGTTCGAGTACGATGTCATAGACACACTTGATGAGGCTAGGCGAGTACCTGATACGTACGCGATCTTGGAGGGGGACTATGGTGGCCAAACATACGTGACTGCACCGGCTAAGATAATCCAATGTGACGAACAGACCCTCCGCTACCTCTTGCAAGATCTCGATGAGCTTGCATGGCACAACCCAGATGGCCAGCGATTGTCATATTGGAAGCATAAGGTCGGAGATCACCTCGGTGGAGGAATGGGAGGGGCCGACGCAACAGGGGATGTGTGGGTTCACGAAGAGTTACGCGAACTTGTGATAGAGGGCCGGATTCGCAAAGTGACCTCTGGAGAAGCACTTCGACTAGGTCTATCTGCAGAAGAGGTGAACCGGATCAGGGAAGCCCGCAGAATCCGAAACCAAGGCGGCCAGGAGTTACCATAATGGACCCGCGATGGTCCATTTCTGAGCATCTTTTCCTCTGGTTCGAATCCGCCGCCCGGTTACGCCGGCAGAAAACAGATATCGAAGAGTACGCTATCACGCTCCTACTTTGAAAGAGCTGGTCGTCAAGGAACTGGCGCCGTCTCTGAGAGACGACTTCCTACACTTCTTCGACAATATCGCTTTCGCGGACAATCCTGACTGGTCTGACTGCTACTGCTCAGCCTACCATTTCACAAACAACAAAGGAAAGGCCGAGAGTCGTCGAGAGGCCTCAAGCCTCGTCGAGGAGGATAGGATGCACGGATTCCTCGCCTATGATGGTGGGAAGCCTGTGGGCT
>WNGH01003343.1_pt1 | contig 15357 bp, 9 predicted proteins | sample 5400631 | NCBI WGS metagenome assembly WNGH01 (sample SAMN13153373, study PRJNA577476) | soil metagenome | isolation source: 115 cm soil or saprolite under Garry oak tree replicate 1 | place: USA:California | collected 2016-06-15
AGATTTCGGCCTCATGCGTTGGGGGGTGCCGCTCCAGGTACTCGCCGTAGTTGGTCAGCTTCGCAAGGTTGTTGCTTTCAATGTGGTGCAGGGCATAGGCGAGGGCCATTTCGCCGCGCTTGTGATGGTGGCCATAAGTTTCACCATCCGTTGCGATATGAACGATTTGCGGCCACGGCCGGCTGTCGGAAAACGCGGAGACGAGCCGTTCGGCGAAATTTTCGCCCCGCTCCAGCAAACGTTCGAATGCGATCGCCTGGGAGATGGGACCGTCGTAAAAGAAAACGGCGATTCGCCTGCCCGAACGCAGCCGAACTTGGTAGGGCATCGAGGGATCCACACGCCCGCCACTGGCATCGCGCCACGCGCGACCTCGGATCTTGCGCGTGCGCTTGGCCTGGTACGGCGAAAGAATCGTGAATAGAATTCCGAAACCGGCGAGAATGTCGAGCACTTCCAGATCGACCGCGGTTTCGGGCAACCACATACCTTCAGGTTTGCGTCCGAATCGAAATTGGAAATCGCGAATTCCCCAAAGAATCTGTGTGTACTTATCCCGACTTGTCGATAGGGGGAGGATCGTGTGGTTGTAGGACTGCGCGATTGCCGATCCGTGCCCTGAAAAATGGGCCTGGCTTTCCTTGTCCGCCTCGAGAATCAAACGATACGTGTCCGGCTCCTCTTCCGCCATCCACGCCAGCAGCGTCGGACCGAAGTCATAGCTGATGCGCGTGTAATTGTTCGTGATCCTTTCAATGTTTCCGTCGGCACCTATTATTCGTGATCTCCCGTTGGGCGCATAACATTCGGCCGTGATGCGCTCGTTCCAGTCATGGAACGGATATGCCGAGTCTTGCAGCTCAACAAATTCCAGCCACGCGTTCTCCCGCGGCGGTTGATAGAAATGACCGTGAATGCAGATGTATCGTTCCATCAGTCGGAGATCTCCTTTTCAAATACCACCGCAGCTTGAGGCTCAAGCACGAGACCACCGCCTGATGCCGCATCGATGATGTCCGGCGCGGATGCCCCTTTTCCCATCCAGCGCGTATCTTGTGAATCGAGCCGCTTGTGCCAGACGCCGTACGGGATGTTCTGTATCGGCCGAACTTCACGATCGTTAAAGTTGAAGACGACGAGCACTTCGTTGGCTCCATGCCAGCGCCGGACGGCAAGGACGCGATCTTTCTCAAAACTCACAACGTCCATTTTTTCTTTGCTCAGACAACGCAATGCCGGCAGGGACTTTCGAAGCCGAATCAACTCCGCGTGATATTCGAGAAGCGTCCGATGACGGCCTTGGTGCTTCAGCGGATGATTCAACTTCGAGGTTCTGAAGGTTTGCTCGTCTTGTGGGTCCGGCGGCTCATCGCTCCAATTGAATGCGGCGAACTCCTCTTTTCGGCCGCGGCGCACGGACTCGATTAGTTGCGGATCGGAATGGCTGACGAAATACCGGAACGGAGCGGTTTCGCCGTATTCATCTCCCATAAACAGCAGGGGAATGAACGGCGAGAGCAGGACCAGGCTTGAGGCGAGCTTACAGCCTTCGAATGAAACAAGCTGGCTCAGACGCTCGCCCAGCATGCGATTTCCAATTTGGTCGTGATTCTGGGCGTAGACGACAAACTTTACCGAGGGTATGCCGCGGGAGGAGGTTCCATGCCGCCGTCCTCGATTTACCGAATAGCGGCCCGAATAGACGAACCCTTCTGAGAAAGCTTGTGCCATGTGCTGAAAATCGCCGAAATCAACATAGTAACCGGCTCGTTCTTTGGTCAGCAGCGTGTGCAAAGAGTGGTGAAAATCATCGTTCCACTGCGCGTCGAGCCCGTATCCGCCAAGCTCTGTGGGCCGGATCAGCCGGGTATCGTTGAGCGTGCTTTCAGCGATGACATAGACGCGGCGATTGAGCGCAGTGCCTTGTTCATGGACGGCTTTCGCCAGTTCTTCCAGAAAATTCAGCGCGGAGTGATCGAGGATGGCATGAACCGCGTCGAGCCGTAAGGCGTCAAAATGATAGTCCGTGATCCATTCGAGTGCGTTGGAGATGAAGAAGTGACGAACTTCATCGCTGTGCGCGTCGTCAAAGTTCAGCGCCAGCCCCCATGGCGTTTTATAGCGCCCGGTGAAGTAGGGCCCGAACTTCGCTAAACCATTCCCTTCCGGCCCGATATGGTTGTAAACCACATCGAGGACCACAACCAGCCCTCGTTGATGACACGCGTTGATAAGCGCCTTGAGGCCATCGGGCCCGCCGTACGAGTTTTGAACCGCGAAGGGAAAAACGCCGTCATAGCCCCAGTTTCGCGTTCCCGGAAACTGCGCAACCGGCATTAGCTGAATGGTTGTGATCCCGATCTGGGCGAGTTCGTCGAGGTGCGGGATGATTGCTTCGAATGTTCCTTTGGGAGTGAACGTTCCGACATGTAGTTCATAGATGATGTAATTTTCAATCGGTAGCCCGAACCAGTGGCCGTCCCCCCACTCGAAGCGCGGATCCACGATTTCGGACGGACCGTGCACACCTTCGGGCTGATGCCTGGACGCGGGATCCGGAAGCTCTGTGCCATTGCTCAGCCGATAAACATAGCGCGTCCCAGGCGCCACATGGTCGAGGGTGATCTTGTGATAGCCGCCATTGGCTTGCATCCGGATCAGCCTCTCCTCCGGAGCAACAATATGAACATGGACCTCCTTGGAAAACGGCGCCCACACGCGAAATCGGTATCGGTTATGGTCGAGCCACACGGCTCCCAGTTGGCGAGACATGACAAATTCATCCGCGGCTAAAGTCTTATCCATTTTTGAAAAACAACGCAGCCAGCGGCGGCACGATGAGATTCAGCGAATACGGGCGTCCGTGGGTTGCGATGGGTTGCGCCTCGGCGCTACCCAGGTTTCCGAAGTCTGTACCGCCGTAGTCCTTCGAATCGCTGTTCAAGATTTCTTTCCAGACACCGCCGCGCGGAACTCCTACGCGATAGTTGTGCCGGGGCACTGGCGTGAGGTTGAATATTGCAGCGATGACTTCCTCGCTGCTTTTCGCTTTGCGTAGGAAGGTGAGCATGCTCTGCTGCGAATCGCTGCCGTCGATCCACTCGTATCCTGCTGGCTCGCAATCCAGTTCGTGAAGCGCCCTCTCATTGCGGTACACACGATTGAGATCGGACACCCATTGCCGCAACTGGCGATGCGACTCGTACTGGAGCAGGTGCCACTCGAGGCTTTGCTCGTGCGACCATTCCGCCCACTGGCCGAACTCGCCGCCCATGAACAGCAGCTTCTTGCCGGGTTGGGCATACATATACCCGTATAGCAGCCGCATGTTCGCAAATTTTTGCCAGAGATCGCCGGGCATCTTTGATAGCAACGAACCCTTGCCGTGGACAACCTCATCGTGTGAGAGAGGCAGCACGAAATTCTCATGGAATGCATAAAGCATCCGGAACGTCAGCTCATTGTGGTGAAACTTGCGATAGATCGGATCGTGGCTCATGTACTGGAGCGTGTCGTGCATCCAACCCATGTCCCACTTGAGCCCAAAGCCAAGCCCGCCTACATATGTCGGCCGCGAGACCATCGGCCAGGCCGTGGATTCCTCCGCGATGGTTTGTACATCGGGGTGCGCCTTGTAGACTTCAGAGTTGAAGCGCCGGAGAAAGTCGATCGCGTCGAGATTTTCATTGCCGCCGTAGGGATTGGGAATCCATTGACCTGCCTCGCGTGAATAATCGAGATACAACATTGAAGCCACGGCATCTACGCGCAGCCCGTCGATGTGATAGCGGTCCAGCCAGAACATCGCGCTGCTCAGCAAAAAACTGCGCACCTCGTGGCGGCCATAGTTGAAGACGTAGCTGTCCCAGTCCTTGTGAATGCCCTCTCGCGGGTCGGAGTGCTCATAGACATGCGTGCCATCGAAGAAACCGAGCGCCCAGTCGTCAGTTGGAAAATGTGAAGGCACCCAATCGAGAATCACGCCGATTCCACGCTGATGCAGGTAGTCGATCAGATACATCAAATCCTGTGGGGTGCCGTACCGGCTGCTGGGCGCGAAATATCCGGTCGTCTGGTATCCCCACGATCCGTAGAACGGATGCGCGGTCAGCGGCAGAAACTCGACATGCGTGAAGCCCATCTGCTCGACGTAGTCCGACAATACGGGCGCGATCTCGCGATAGCTCAGCCCACGATTGTTGTCCTCGGGTACTCGCCTCCACGATCCGAGGTGGACTTCGTAGATCGAGATCGGCGAGTGAAGCGTATTGTGGCTGCCACGCTCCGACATCCACGCCTGGTCGTGCCACTCGTAAGCGAGATCCCAAATAATCGAAGCGGTGTGCGGTGGAGTCTCCGTGTGAAACGCAAACGGATCGGCCTTGTCGACCTCATAATGGTGGTAACGCGATACCACATGGTACTTGTAGACATCTCCCTTTCGGGCGTGCGGGGCAAAAGTTTCCCAGACCCCTGACTGACCACGTGGATGAAGCTCGTGACCGGTCTTGCTCCAGCCGTTAAAAGCTCCCATGACGTAAACTTTTTTCGCATCCGGCGCCCAGACGGCAAAGTTCGTCCCCTCCGTGCCGTCAACAACGGCGGGATGCGCGCCAAGCCGTTCGTACAGCCGGGTATGGCTGCCTTCGTTAAAGAGGTACAGGTCGTGATCGCTGAGCAAAGACATTGGAAAGTACCTCGACCACAGCGGCCATCCCGCACATCTGCTCGATACTTGGCCGAATGCGGCGGCGCCAGTTGGGCCGTTCTTTTTGAGTTGCTGGAACATTTTGAGGGAAGACCTCTCCCCAGAGGTCTTCGAGATTCACTAGCACGATGTTCGCCATACTTTCGGCTAAAAATTGTGTGGCGGCACGGAAAAGGGAATGGGGATTTCGGATTTCGGATTTCGGATTTCGGACTTTGTGAATTCGCATGTCCCCGGGCGCTTGCCCGAAATCCGAAATCCGAAATCCGAAATCCGAAATTGCCTTCCTCTGCTTTCGTTCCTTCCGTGCCGTCTTCGCGTTCAGCAAACCGAGATCCAGCCGATCCTCGATATCCAGCCCCTCCAGGAATGCGCGGAATGGCGGCATGTCGTGTGTATTGAGGCTTGCCACGCATTTTGCGGGGACCGGCCGAAGCCTGGGTTTTTGGGGGTCTCCCATAATCTCATATTGCAGAACATACATCGGCCGGATGTTGTGCCGTGCCAATGCCGCATTGACTGCCGGAGGAACAGTCCCAAGATTTTCACCGACGATTCCTGCCTGGTAACGATGCGACTCGAGGGAAAGGATCGCATACAACTCTTCGGCCGGATAATCGACATAGACGCCCTTGTCACCAGTTAGCTCGTCAGGAATCCAGTAGAGCCGATGCAAGCCCATCACGTGATCAATACGGAGCAGGCGCGCGTATCGCAGGTGATTGCGGATGAACGCAATCACGTACTGATAGCGATTCAACCGCATGGCCTCCGGATGCATTGGTGGAAAACCCCAGTTCTGACCTTTGGTAAATACCAGATCCGGCGGCGCTCCTCCGGTAACACCGCGAACGAAAAATTCGCGAGCATGCCAGACATCGTAGCCGTCGGGGTGCAAGCCGAGCGGCAAATCGAGATACAACATCTGGCCCCGGCTGCCGGCCTTTGTCGACAGCGACTGGATCTGCTGTTGCGCGGTCCATTGCGAATAGAGATAGTAGTTTTTCTTTTCTTCATCATAGTCGCCCGGCCCGATATCTCCATCGCGAAGCCTTGCGGGCCAGGCGTTCCAACCCGACCGCAGGCGGTCGGTCACCGCGCGGAAACGCGCGTAGTCTTCAACACCTCTGTTCTCTCGAACGAAATTTCTGAAAGCCTGAAGCCTCGCGGGCTCTACGGCTGAGAAAAACAGACGCGCCAATTCCTCAAGAACACCGCGCTTGTAGCGCATTACTTCGCGGTATTCCACGAATTTTGTCTTCCTCGGATGCTTTTCCGCCAGACGCTGCGCTTCGGCGCTCGCTCGGAACTCCGGGATGCGGTGAATGTCGACGTAGAATTCGTTCCAGAAGAGCCGGCTCGCAGGAGAATACGGGCTCGGTTCGAAGGGCTCATCGAGGAATGCAGCAAGGAGCGGAAGCGTTGCGGCGACGGTCCCCCCGAGACCCGACATCCAGTCCATCACGCCTTCGAAATCCGTGAGATCGCCTGCGTAGGGACTCCGCTTGGAGTGGAGGGCATATATCGGGACGAAGAGGCCCCCGAGTTTTTCTTCCTCTTCCGTCGGAAAATAGGCCTTCTTCGGTGCCGAGATGACGAAGGTCTCGTGGCCGTTGATCTCGGTCTGGTGATATCCAAACTCGAAACACCGCTCATTCAGTTCTCCGTCCCAAGCCACCATCACCGGCTCGACCACACGTTTTCGCAATTCGTCTTTCCGGTGCGCCAACGCCTGGCCCACGTCTTCGAACCTCTCCACGCCTGCTCCCATCGCGCGCAGCACGAGAAGGAGGGCTTCCGGATCGGCTTGCCGGCGTTGTTTCGCCATATCGACGTAAGAAGTGTGAATCCCATATAGGTTGGCGAGCTCCAGTAGTTCCCGCTTCAAGCTGCGGCCTCTCGTGTCTGGAGAAGCTGAAGTATTCCAATCAGCGGGATTCGAAGCCAGTCTGGACGATTGTTCAGCTCGTATCCCAATTCGTACAAAGCTTTCTCGAGCAGATAGATATTCAAGAGAATGTTGAGCTCCTCGCGAGCCGCGGGAAGGAACCCGGCAGGCATTGCGTGATCGAGATAGGATTTGAGAAATGTTGAGCTGATCCACTCATTCCAGAGCCGTGCCCATGGCTCCAACGCGGCCAGGTCTTCCGGGCGCACCATCGAGCTGCCAAGATGCCCGAACAGCGATGTGTAGGCGGCGTAGTGAAACGAGCGCAGCATGCCGGCCACATCGCGGATTGGCGTCCGCTTGATTCGGCGTTCTGTTAATGGCCGCGCCGGCTCTCCTTCGAAATCGATGATGACGTAATCTTTGCCCGTATACAAAACCTGTCCCAGATGGAAGTCGCCATGATTCCTGGTACGCTTCGCGCTGATCTTTCTCAAGAGCACGCTGCGGAACAGATTCATGATTTCGCTTTGTCTGTCGAGGACTTTCAACGCCTCATCGAGCACGGGACCTCGCAGCGCCTTCAGATTCCTCCGAAGGAGCTGGAGCATCTGGCCCGAGTGGTTGCGCATCGACTGATAAAGCGATCGCTGGTACAGCAGGGAAAAGGGCTCGGGCGCAAAATCGGGATTGTCGTAATCCGATGCCAGGGCAATGTGCAATTCAGCGGTCCGCTGTCCAAGCAGCTTGACATTTTCCAGGAACGGCCCAACCAACTCGCTGGCGAACGACGGAACCGTGTTGGACTGAAGCAGTTCGACGAAAGTCATCGCCGGCAACGGACCGAAGAGCTCGTTGAAGGATTTGGTTACCACACGATCAAAGTACTGGCTCAAAGCATCCAGCGTGTGTCGCCAGGCGTCGCCTTCGTTAGGTACGTATTTGTGAAGCAGGCCCACAGCCGCGGATTCGCCTCGTTTGGTACGATACTCAATTGTACCCGCAACCGGGGGAACATGCGGAAAGCCAACGCGCTCGGTCAAAAAGTATCCCATTTCGATATCCGGGTTCACTCCACGTTCCACCCGGCGGAACAATTTCAGGATGAATTGATCGCCGAAAACGATGGATGAGTTGCTTTGCTCGAGGCGGGTTGAGACGACATCGAGGTTCGCAATCGACGTGTTGAGGGCCTCTCGCATGACACGGGTGGGAGAGGCGACGAAGTCCCCGAAAGACCCGCGTAAATGCCGGCGTTTGACGATCATTTCAACGAGCGATTTGCAGAAATCCTTATCCAGCACAGCGTCATAGATGACTCCGCTCTTCTCTCCATCGTTCTGTCGCACCGTCACCTGTGCCAGTACCGCGCCGGGTGAGGACTCCCGAATTTGATCTGCCCGTTCACCCGATGCAAACGAGAGCGGGAGCACGTAAAGCTCCGGCTCTTCCTCGGTATATTCAATTTGAATCTCGATGATGCAGGCTTCCGTCGAATTCCACGGGATCGGAACGACCTCGTTAAAGGTAGTACCCTTGATCCGCCGGGTCTTCCCTCCGAACCAACGCCGCGTTTGCAGGTACAAGGGCAGCGACTCTTCGAGCACAGCGCGTCCCTTACCAGAAAAAACGTTCGTCCAATTTCCATTTACAGCCATTTGTAGGGGCGCTCTCTGAGCGCCCTGGCGGTCAGAGACCGACCCTACAGCGGTTAACGCGAACCAGTAAAACGAGTGTGGGCCGAGCGTGACGAAGTAAGGCGAATCCCCGGTCGGCGGAAACTCGGTCCGCCCGAAAAGCTCGACCGGTGATGTTCCTTTGAATGCGGAGAGATCGAGCCCGGCGTATTGAACAAAGCGCGAGAGGTTGGCAACGACGAGGATCACTTCACTCTGGTATCGGCGGATGAATGCCAGGACGTGGTGATTGTCCGGATAGAGGAACTCGAGCGTGCCGCGGCCAAACGCCTTGTAACGCTTTCGCATTGCAATCAGGCGTTTCATCCACCAAAGCATCGAGTGTGGATTGTTTTGCTGCGCCTCCACGTTGAACGCTTCGTAATGCGAATCGGGGTCAATCACAATCGGCAAGTAGAGGCGGTGGGGACTCGCTCTCGAGAAGCCGGCGTTTCGATCGGAGCTCCATTGCATTGGAGTGCGAACACTGTTTCTGTCGCCCAGATAGATGTTGTCGCCCATGCCGATTTCGTCGCCGTAATAGATGACCGGCGTACCGGGGAGAGAGAAGAGCAGCGCGTTCATCAGTTCGATCTCGTTCCAGTTCTTGCCGAGTAGCGATGCCAATCGGCGCCGGATTCCAAGGTTCACGCGCATCTGCGGATCGTGCGCGTAGGCGCGGTACATGTAGTCGCGTTCCTCATCGGTGACCATTTCGAGCGTCAGTTCGTCATGATTCCTGAGGAACAATGCCCACTGGCAGTTTTCCGGGATAACCGGCGTTTGCGCCAGGATATCGATGATGGGGAATCTGTTTTCCATCCGAAGGGCCATGAACATACGCGGCATGACCGGGAAATGAAATGCCATGTGGCACTCATCGCCATTGCCGAAGTAGGCAACGGCGTCTTCGGGCCACTGATTGGCTTCGGCCAGGAGCATCCGGTTTCGGAATCGCTCGTCGATTTGCCGGCGAAGGTCCTTCAGAAACTGATGCGTCTCGGGAAGATTTTCGCAATTCGTGCCTTCTCTCTCGTACAGATACGGCACCGCGTCCAAGCGCATTCCGTCCACGCCCATACCCATCCAGAACTTGACGACCGAGCGCAGGCCCTTAACGACTTCCGGGCTTTCAAAATTCAAGTCCGGCTGGTGGTAATAGAAGCGATGCCAGTAGTACGCGCTCGCGACCGGATCGCGGGTCCAGTTCGATGTTTCGAAGTCCTTAAAGATGATGCGCGCCTCCTTATACTTTTCGGTGTTGTTGTTCCACACGTAAAAGTCGCGCGCGATGCTGCCGGGCCGCGCGCGCCGGGCGCGCTGAAACCAGGAGTGTTGGTCGGAAGTGTGATTCAACACCAGCTCGGTAATGACGCGGATGCCTCGCCGGTGGGCCTCCCGGAGGAAGATTTTGAAGTCCGGGAGCGTTCCGTAAGACGGGTGTACGCTGGTGTAGTCCGCGATATCGTAGCCGTCGTCTTTCAAGGGCGAAGGGTAAAATGGCAGGAGCCAGACAGCCGTAATGCCGAGGTCCTGGAGGTAATCGAGCTTCTGGGTTAGTCCTGCAAAGTCGCCGATCCCGTCCTCATTGCTGTCGTAGAAAGCGCGAACGTGCACTTCGTAAATGATGGCGTCTTTGTACCAAGACGGATCGTCTTCAAATGTGAAACCTTCGGGAATGTCAGGCATCGTCTTAGTATTGCCCTGCCGCAATCTCCGGCTACTCTCTTTTCAAAATATGCGCCGGCATCTCGCCCGGCCGCAGCTCCACGTAATTCCTAGAGCCTTGCCACATGAACCGCGCGCCGCTCAACAGGTCGACCATCGGATAGGGATGCCGCACGTCAATTCCCAATTCGTCCACCGGCAATTCCAGGAATCCGGACTGTTTCCACACCGTATCGAGACTTACTACGGTTACGACGACGTTCCGTTTATCCGATGTGTGCTTGCTGTAGCAGATGATCTGATCATTGTCGATCGGATGAAACCGCAGGCTTTCGTCCGATTGCAACGCGGGATTTTCCTTCCGAATTGCATTCACCCGTTTGATGAACCCGCGGAGACTCGACGTATCGTGGAAATTCCAGCGCTTGATCTCATATTTCTCGGAATTGAGATACTCTTCGCCTCCGGGTTCACTCGGCACATTCTCGCAAAGCTCGTATGCCGGACCGTACAATCCGTAGTTCGCTCCTAATGTCGCTGCAAGCACAAGACGCGCCATGAACGCCGGCCGCCCCCCCTTTTGCAGGGATTCATGAAGAATATCCGGGGTGTTCGGCCAGAGATTCGGACGAAAGAACTCGCGGACCTCGGTTTGGGTAAGCTCTGTGAAATATTCGGTGAGTTCGTTCTTCGTATTCCTCCACGTGAAATAGGTATACGACTGAGTGAACCCGAGCTTCGCCAAACGATACATGATGTTGGGACGCGTGAACGCCTCCGATAAAAGAATGAGATCGGGATATCGTTTCTTCAGGTCGCGGATCAGCCATTCCCAGAAATCGAATGGTTTCGTATGCGGATTATCGACTCGGAAAATTCGCACACCCTGTTCGATCCAGAACTCGACGATGCTCTTTAGCTCCTCCCAGAGCGACCGCCAGTGTTGCGTTTCGAATTCAAAGGGATAGATATCCTCATACTTTTTGGGAGGATTCTCGGCGTATTGCACGGTTCCGTCCGGCCGCCATCGAAACCATTCCGGATGCTCATTGACATAAGGATGATCCGGCGAGCACTGGTATGCGAGGTCAAGGGCAATCTCTATTCCCTTCCTCTTCGCTTCAGCAACAAGATTGCGGAAGTCTTCGAGTGTGCCGAGCTCCGCGTGGATCGCTTTGTGGCCGCCTTCCTCGGAACCTATAGCCCATGGACTTCCTGGGTCGCCGGGTCCGGCTTTGCGTGCGTTGTTTTTTCCTTTGCGATGGGAATGGCCGATTGGGTGAATGGGAGGGAAGTAGAGAACGTCGAAACCCAACTCCGCAATTTCAGGAAGGACGCGGCGACAGTGCTTGAACGTGCCGCAAGAACGCGGAAACATTTCGTACCACGTGCTGAATCGGGCACGGATCGGGTCGACGGTCACACGAAGTTCTTTGTGGAAAGTGGCATCGGTTCTGTCGGCGTAGATCGAGGCTAGAGCCGAAAGACGATCGTCCACGTCTGCCGGTTTGAGACCGCTTGCCAGACGCTTCAACTTCGCGGCATCGGCCCCGGCTGCCCGCTGCGCTGCGGCTTGAAGCAGTCCGGCGCCGATCAAGAGATCGACGGTAACATCCTGTCCGGCTGAAATTCGTTTGAGGAAATCCTGATACCAGGTTTGAAAGGGGTCGAGCCAGCCCGCTATCGTATAAATGTATTGGCCGAGTTTCCCGACGGCGAACCGCGCCCGCCAATGATCATTACCGAGCGGCTCCATGGCGATTTCACTCCACGTTTCATCATCTTCGTGACGATACCGTAAGACGCACGCCACCACGTCATAACCATCCGCAAAGACGTCCGCCTCGACATCCACCGTCTCGCCGATCGTGCGTTTGATTGGGAATCGTCCGCAGTCGATTTCAGGTTGTACACCTTGGATGACCACACGCGGAGTAGGTCGGTCGCTCATAGTTAGAGCCTAACACGTCATAGTCTTAGGGATTAATAGCCGCGGTTCCCCCACGCCCTATGAAGACTCTGCCGGAGAAAAGATGACTAGCAGGGTCAGATCTTCCGTGATGGAATGGAACCGGTGCTCCGCGCCGGCTCTAACCAGAATCAGCTCGCCAGGTTCAACAAGACGGTCTTCACCGTCCACCTGAACTGAACCACGCCCTTTCATGACGTAATAGAGTTCATTCTCGGTATGAGGTTTTTGCGGATCCAGGCCACCCACAGGGAGGAAGTAGACCCCAACACTCATCGAGGGAACACGCAGAAATTCCAGGTACGAGCGTCCTAGACGCTGGCGCTCGGCTATAACCTCTGGCAAGTTGAAAGCGTTCATTGCCGGCGTGATTCGGAAACCAAGATCCTCTCCTTGGCTATGTCGCCCTCACCCGCCGCTTCGCGGCACCCTCTCCCAGAGGGAGAGGGACTAACCTTCCGCATGGTCCTTCTCCCCCTGGGAGAAGGTGGCCCGCGCGAAGCGCAAGCCCGCTAGGGCGAAGCCCCAAGAGAAGGGCCGGATGAGGGCAAATACGTCACCGTATTTATGAAACTAAGGACTAAGATACTGCTTCATCCAATTGAACACCGCTTCGTGCCAGCGTTTGCTGTTCAGCGCTCCCAGCACCCAGTGGCCTTCGTCCGGGAACACCAGCGCCTCGGCGCGCACGCTGTTCCGCCGAAGCGCCGTGAAAAGCTGCAGACCCTGATCGACGGGCACACGAAAGTCGAGCTCATTCGTAATGACAAGCGTTGGCGTTTTTATTTTGTCGGCGGACAGGTGCGGCGAGCACTTGGCAAAATTGTGCCGGGCTGCGGTGCTCCAGGGCGGTCCGCCGAATTCCCATTCAACGAACCACAATTCCTCGGTGGCAAGTGCCATGGATTCGAGATTGAAGACCCCGTCATGCGAGACGGCAGCTCTGAAGCGATCGTTATGGCCGATGATCCAGTCGACGGCGTAGCCGCCGTAGCTCGCACCGGCGATACCCATCGATTGTGCATCAACATATGGCAGCTTCGAGACAGTGTTGAACACGGCTTCCAGGTCGGTCATCACCTTGCCGCACCAGTCTTGTGAGACCTCATCCAGAAATCGCTGGCCGAAACCCGTGGATCCCCGTGGGTTCGGCGCCGCAATAATCCAGCCCTGCGCTGCCCACAGTGCTGGATTCCACCGGTAAGACCACCCGTCGTCCCATGCGCCCTGCGGCCCGCCGTGAATCAGAAAGACCACGGGATATTTTTTCGCAGCGTCGAAATCTGGAGGTTTCAATAACCAGTACTGAATTGCTGTTCCCCCGGCACCCTGTACCTTCAAACTTTCCGGTTCCGGAATATCGGCTTGCCGAAGCCATGCGGCATTTTCGGCGGTCAATTGCTTCATGCCGCTACCATCGGCCGCGACGCGGAAAAGCTGGGCCGGAGACGTGAGTGTCGACTTTGAAAAGACAACGAAATTGGACCCAGGGGCAATCTGAGAAATCGTTCCGCCTGTGGCAATCCGCTTCGGCGCTCCGCCGGAAATGGACACGAGGTAGAGATTGTGTGTGGCCTTCTCGCTCGTTGTGAACCAGATCGAGCTGCCGTCCGGCGTGAAACGAAAATCCTCCACGGAGAGGTCTGGTGATTCGAACAGCGTGCGCTTGTTCCCACTCGACAGTTCATAAATATCCACGTACCAGCGGTCGGATTCAAAGCCAGCCCGCCTCTGGCTCCGGATGGCCAGGAGCTTTCCGACGTGATCAAATCGTCGATCGCCATCGCCCGTTTCGTCTGCGCGCCAGCCATCAGCGGCAGCGAGATCACCATCACCAGGGCGAAGACGAGAACAACCGGATTGTGGATCCTATCATCTGACATAATTTTCCAATATAGGATGTTCTTGTTTTGGTTTAGCCCGCATTTCTACTCGGAATCTTGGGAACTATGCCGAGGGCGCGTCCCTCTCCCTCTGGGAGAGGGTGGCCGAAGGCCGGGTGAGGGTCGATAAGAATGCACTCTGTTAACCCTCACCCGCCGCTTCGCGGCTCCCTCTCCCAAAGGGAGAGGGACTTCGCTGTCGATAGTCACAAGCCGGTGAGAAATCCCGGTTAGTCACGCCTCTCAGGTTTCCTGTCACCTGGCGTTCACTCCATGGCATTCTAGCAGGTTGTTGAAAAGGCTTCTTAAGGGAGCAGTGGAACATAGTGGTGCTTAAATTGTTGCTCTGCTGTTCAATGTCAAATGTTGGGATGTCCCATGAACGATGTCATATGCACTTGTCAAACGACCTAATTACCCAAGGACCCAATGAACCCAATTGCACTATCTGGTCATTTGGTAGTTGAGTCATTTGACAGGTACATATGACATCGTTCATGGGACATCCCAACATTTGACATTTTGCGATCCAGCAACACGCCAATGCACCACTACCCAGTGGAAGGAGGCGTAGCGATGGCTATCCGAATTTTGGAACTGCACCACCATGGCGTGCGGGTTCCGCCGGCGAAAGTGGATGAGGTGAACCGGTTCTACATGGAAGTGTTGGGGCTACGGCCCGACGCAGAACGGCCGGAGATTTCCGCGGTGCCGGGCTCATGGATGTACGTGGGAGAGGAGGGCAAGCCCACTACACAGATTCACATCATGGGCCCGGACGGCACGCCGCCCTGGGCCAAGAGCGCGCAACAGGACCCCACCCGCTTTCATGTCGCACTGGCCGTTCAGGACATCCAAGAGACGCGTGCCGAGCTGGACCTCATGGGAACCTCCTACTGGGTGATCGAAGGTCTGGTGGGGCCCGAGTCCGTCCAAGTCTTCCTCGACGACCCCGCAGGTAACCTCATTGAGTTACACCAGATCGGCACGTGCAATTGTGATCGCACGGCAGCCCGGCACGACAGCCAAAATAAGTCGCCATGACCGCATATATGGAGTCCTCTGCTGGCGGCGAAACCATCGACGAGGATGCCAAATACTCGCGGGAGGAGCGCACTCGCAGACAGGGGAAATCGGGATCCCCGCGAACTGGCGACCGGGTTCTGGCGCTCCGTGTTGTTCAAAGTCTCGTGTTACTGCAAATTTTCGATTGCAGCCTTGGCGGCGTCAGCAACCGACTTACGGTTGTCGTTCAGCAAAGGGATCAGACGCGGCAACGCTTCCTGCGCGTGAAGAGTCTCGAGCGCCTGGATCGCCGCAACGCACATCGTCGGACTCTCATCGTCGAGAGCGTCAAGCAAAGGCCCGACGGCACGTCTATCACCGATTTGTCCCATGCTGGGCGGCTCGCTGGAGTGGCCCACTGTGTGAAGGTTTCTGCTATGCCGTCTGGTCTGGGGAAGCTGAACCTCTCGCTTTGCGTCTTGAGAGAAGGAGGTAAGTGCTTGGTAAATGGACTCTTATGAGTGGCACTAAGCCGAAAATTGGCAATATTATTGGCGTGC
>WNGH01004849.1_pt1 | contig 15357 bp, 12 predicted proteins | sample 5400631 | NCBI WGS metagenome assembly WNGH01 (sample SAMN13153373, study PRJNA577476) | soil metagenome | isolation source: 115 cm soil or saprolite under Garry oak tree replicate 1 | place: USA:California | collected 2016-06-15
CCGTAACGTCTTTCGTAACGATCAGGCGACGCATCCCCCGTAAAATTGAATTCTATGAGGATAGGAAAAATAGCCAGGGAATGAATGCAAGCAAACACTTGCAACCGTGTCGCCTGGATTGTCCTCTGGCTATGAGCGAGCATAATCTCGCCAACCACAGCAACGCCTGGCGCTGGAATCAGGTGTTGCTGTGAAAGGGGAATCGTACCATGATGAGCGTGTTAGCACCTGTTGTTGACCTGGCAGAACAATTCTCTCTGACATACATAGGCGATTTCTCGCCTGCTGCACATGACCTGTGCGAGGCGCGTGTTCGCGTGGATGATCGCATCTCCGAGTCCGGTACCATGAGTGTTTCAGCCCTCGCTCGCGGCTGCATGTGCGAACTTAACGACTATCGCCGTGGGGATGTATGTGACAATCGATATTCTATGGAACTGCTGCGACGTGCGACTATACTTCGTGATCCTCTCGCCTGGGAAGTGCTGCAACAGTGCTTGAGCGCGACAGTGCTCCGTTGGATGCGCCGTCACACCTTGCGAGAGCGCGCCTGCCGCTTCGACAGTGAAGAAAATTATGTGGCTCAAGCCTTCGCGCGTTTCTGGCAGGCCAGCGTTCTTCATGAACAACTGGAGTTCCGCACACTGGCTGCCGCCCTACGCTACCTGCATGCAAGCTTGAATGGCGTGATTCTGGATACGCTGCGGACCTACTTGCGGCCCAGGGAAATGCCTTTACCTGAGCCAGGGTGGGCAGGAGAGCCGCTCACAGAAGACGATGAAAACTCTGGTGATTTATGGGGAATCATACAACATTTGCTTCCTGATGCGCGCGAGCAACGCGTTGCCTATCTACTCTTTCATTGTGGCCTCAAGCCCAGGGAAATTGTGCATTACTGCCCGCGGGAGTTCAGTAAGGTAAGAGAAATTTATCGTATGCGCCGCAACATCCTGCTGCGGCTGATGCGCAGTGCCGGTAACATCCGCTACCAGCTGGCAAGGGTCAGGTGAGCCCCAGGCTCACTTGCCATCACGCTCCAGCAGGGGCTCCCCTCTTTGGCGTCAACTTAAAGGGTGCAGGGTCCTCCCTGCCGGGGTTGCAGGGGTGTCCCCTGAGGTTCCTTTTCTTCTCTCGCCGCCTGCGGCGGCGAGCAAAAAGAGAAAAAGAGGTTTTTCGGGGACACCCCGAACCCCGGCAAAGGGCGGCTGCCCTTTGCAATCCCGCAGAAATAGCGTTCAGTTGACGGCATCACGTGAAAGGGCGTAGTCGCGACATTTATGGCGCTGGGCCGCCCTTTGCAATCCCGCAGAAATAGCGTTCAGTTAACGCCAAAGGGGCTTCCCCTGCACCCCTTTCCTGGGACTTTTGGCTGCCTTGCTGTTGCTCAACAATTCGCATATACGTATTGTATAGTATAAAGCAAAGCTGACTGGGGAGCTTTGTAACTTACGCCGTTGAAATTCGTACTTTTAATGTGGGGGCAAGAGAAGTACGTACGCAAGCTATATACATGCTCAGCGATGCGTCCCGCTTGTGTTTGCCACCTTTTGAAATATTGGCTGTACATATATTTATTTATCTCAAACATACATGAAATAGGAGAATTGTCCTCGTATGTCACAACAAACACCAAACGTTCCCGGCCCGGTGCTTGCTCTCCCCGGCCTGGCGGATAGCGAAGACGATGCAAGCCTGGGCAGCCCTTCTCCGCCATGGTGGAGGCGGCGCGGCGTCATTATTGGAATCGTTATTTTGCTGCTGGTCATCCTCCTGGGAGGCCTGCTGCTCACGTTTTTGAACCGCAAGCCTCGCGTAGCCTACCAGTTCCAGCAGGCCACACAGGGGAATTTGGCTGTGACCATCAGCGCCACCGGCCCGCTGCAAGGCGGCGTCTATAACATCAACTTTTCTGGCAGCGGTACCATCTCTCAGATAGACGTCAAGGTTGGACAGAGCGTTGTCAAAGGACAGATCCTTGCCAAGCTCGATAAGACCTCGCTGCAGGATGCCGTCGACCAGGCTCAGGCGATGGTCAATACCGACCTGGCAGCGGTGACCAATAGTAACAACGGTTCCAGCGCGACGCAGGGGCAGTCTTCAGCGAGCATCGTGGCGGCAGAGACGGCCCTCAGCAATGCCGAGGCCAACCTGACTAAGGTGAAGGCGGAGTCGACGGCAAGCGTCGATGCTGCGAAGACGGCCCTCGATAATGCCAAGACCAACCTCACCAACGTGAAAGCGCAAGCTACTGCCAATATCGCTGTGGCGAAGGACGAGGAGGATCAAGCTCTTGCGAAGTGCAATATGGCTACGCCACCGCCGCCACCTAACTGTGTGCAATTAGCCGAGGACCAGTATAATCAGGCCGTTGCCAATGCGAACGCCAGTGTTGCCACAGCCAAGGCACAGGTCAAAACCGCAACACAATCGTTGGACACGGCGAAGGCGCAGGCCGCGGCCAACAATGCCACGGCGCAGGGGCAGGTCAACACCGCAGCGCAACAGTATAACACCGCGCTGGCACAGGCGAACGTGAGCAATAGTACGGCCAACAGCCAGGTCGGTACCGCTCAGGGCCAGTTGCAGACGGCCCTGCAGCAGCTCAAGACCGCCCAGGATAATTTGCGCAATGCCACGCTCAAGGCGCCGCATGATGGGACGGTGTCCATTTTGAATGGCAACGTCGGCGGCACCCCCGGCGCGCCCTCGGGCAGCTCCACTACCTCCTCGGGGGTCACCTTCATCCAGATCGTTGATGCCACGGCCCTGCAAGTCGTCGCCAACGTGAACGAGACCGATACCGCCAACCTGCAGGTGGGCCAGACCGCCCAGTTCACCGTCAACAGCGCACGAATGTGCTGCTCATCCCGGTGGACGCCGTGAACTTTGCGCGTCTTGTAAGCAGTGGTAGCCCTACTGCCGGTACTCCCCAGCTCATCACCCAGCAGCAGGCAAACACTGCGATGAATCAGGCTCGCCAGATGCTCACTGCGCTGCAGAGCCAGAGCGACATTTCGGCAGAGAATCCCATCCCTGCCTTTGTGGTCGAGCGCTCGGGTAATCAATACATCGCCAAACCTGTCGTCCTGGGACTGACCGATGGCACGTCGTATGAAGTATTGAGCGGCCTGGCGCCCGGCGAAAGCATTATTGTCGGCACTAGCAGCGGGTCCTCCTCAGGACCCACTACCACTCCTGCTCCGGCAGGCCCTGGCGGCGGCTAGGCTTCTTTACTTTTTATGTGGAGACTGGTGTTCTGAGATAGAGAGAGCTTGACATGGCTACGAATGATCCAGGGTTGCCAGGCGGCGAACAAATTACAGCGCCTGGTCCCAATACGCCTGTTCCAGGCACACCTGCCGCAGATGGGCAGACGACTCAACCCGGCCTGACCGTTACGAAGCCGGAGGCGGCAGCTCCTGGAGATCCTGCCGTCTCTAACCAGCCAACGGTCCCTCAAACAGCTTTGACGACCGTCCAGCAGGGCAATATCTGGGGGAAGCGTGTGCCGGTGATCGCGGTGCGCAACCTGACCAAAACCTACATTTTGGGCAAGAAGACGCGTGTTCCTGCCCTGCGCGGGATATCCCTGGAGGTCTACCCGGGCGAGTTCGTGGCTGTGATGGGACCCTCGGGCTCGGGCAAGTCCACCTTCATGAATCTCATCGGCTGCCTGGATCGCCCGACCGGTGGAGAATACTGGCTGGCTGGCAAGCTCGTCAGCCGCCTGTCTAGCGATGAGCTGGCCGACATCCGCAACCGCCTGCTCGGCTTTGTCTTCCAGGGCTATAACCTGCTCGGGCGGGCGAGTGCGCTCAAGAATGTCGCCCTGCCGATGGTATACGCGGGTCTCTCTGCACGTGAGCGGGACAGCCGCGCGCGCAAGGTGTTGACCCTCGTCGGCCTGGGCGGGCGCTTGAGCCACAAGCCCGCGGAACTGTCCGGCGGCCAGCAGCAGCGCGTGGCCATCGCCCGTGCGCTCGTCAACGGCCCATCCCTGCTGCTGGCCGATGAGCCGACCGGCAACCTGGATAGCCGTACCGGCGTGGAGATCATGGCGGTGTTGCAGGCGCTCAACGATCAGGGCCTGACGATAGTGGTCGTGACGCACGATCCCAAGGTGGCAAACTATGCCAGGCGCCAGGTGGCCTTTCTCGACGGCCGCGTTGTCCGCGATGAGCCGGTTCTGGCGCCCAGCTCCGCTCAGGAGGAATGGGATGCCCTGGCAAAGACGCCCTCTGCCGGTGGGCAGACGCAGATCGAGGAGGAACTCCCGTGAGCCGTTCGACACCCCCGCCCGCTGGCCGCGCGGTCCAACCGCGTGCAACGCGCCTGACAAAACCACTGCCCCCGCTTGCGCGAGAGTCTCCCCTGGAAAGTATCCTGCAGCAATTGCATATACGTGGGCGCAGGCCGGGAACCATGGTGAGCGCGAGTGTGGGGAGTGCGCTCGAGGCCATCTGGGAGAACCGCATGCGCTCGCTGCTGACGATGCTGGGCATCTTCATCGGCGTGGGAGCGGTGATTGCGGCGCTCACCCTGACGCAGGGCGCCAGCACCTATGTCACCAGTCGCATCGAGAGCCTGGGAATCAACACCATTATCGTCTACCCGGGCACATCTAATAATAGAGGAACGTCCCAGGGCACCGGCTCCGTCCAGACGCTCACCCAGCACGATGTCCAATCACTGGGCAACGTCCCGCACGTGATGGCGGTCAGCCCCATCATCACGGTGAATGCGCAGGTTGTCTACGGGAGCCAGAACTGGAGCACCACCGTCGAGGGCGTGAACACGCAATTCCAGAGCATTCAAGGATGGACTATGGCCCAGGGACTCTGGTTTAGCAACGTCGATGATCAACAAGGCTCCTCGGTTGCGCTGCTGGGTGATACCGTGGCGCACAGCCTCTTCGATGCCTCGGGCGCCAATCCCGTCGGCCAGATGATCCGCATCGGCACCCAGGTCTTCCGCGTGGGCGGCGTGCTGGCGGCCAAGGGCAGCGGGCAGGATGATGTGATCTTCGTGCCTTTCAACACGGCGCGTATCCGCCTGAAGAACACGACCACGGTGGATCAAATCCTGGTCGAGGCGGATACAACGAACAATGTGAGCCTGGTACAACAGTCTGTGATCACTGTCCTGGAGCAAAATCATCACATCCAACGAGGCGCTTCCGATGACTTCGGGACGATCACCTTTATACAGTTCTTGCAGCGCTCGCAGCAGGCGACGCAGGCTCTGACGTTTCTACTGGTGGGCATCGCGGCGATCTCGCTGACGGTAGGCGGCATCGGGATCATGAATATTATGCTGGTCTCGGTGACGGAGCGCACGCGCGAAATCGGCATTCGTATGTCCATCGGGGCGCGGCGGCGTGACATCCGCAACCAGTTTTTTGTGGAGGCGCTCGTCCTGTGCCTGGCGGGCGCGGTGGTTGGCACGCTGCTGGGCTTGCTGATAGGCTTTAGCGTGACCACCGTGTTCCAGTTCCCGTTCGTGGTCACGACAACGACCATTGCGCTGCCAGTGGTCGTCTCGGTAGCGATCACGATCATCTTTGGCCTCTACCCGGCGATCCAGGCAAGCCGCCTGGATCCAATCGAGGCGCTGCGTAACGAAGAGTAGCAAAGGCATTGCGGAGAGCGACAGGAGGAAATCAGGTGAGGAATTCTTCAATACAGCCACGGTCCAACGATCCAGGACAACCATCTATTCCTCCGTCGTCTCCGGTGGCCCAGCCTGCCCAGCAGTCAGCTCTAAGCAGCATGTTGCAACAGTTGCGCGTGCGTGGACGCAGGTCGCCAGCGAGTATGCTGGGCGCGAATTTTTCGAGTGCCCTGGAGGCCGTCTCGTCGCATCGAACGCGTTCGCTGCTTACAACCCTGGGCATCTTCATCGGGGTAGCAGCGGTGATTGGCGTGCTCTCCTTGACACAAGGAGCAGGGGCCTACCTTACTAATCTGGTGGGAGGTTTAGGGGCCAATACGATCCTTATCGTCCCTGGCTCGTTAACGAATAGAGGAGCTGTGGAGAAGCAATCTGCTGCATCGCTCACCGTACAGGATGTGCAGTCCCTGCGATCAGCCCCTCACGTGTCTGCCATCAGCCCCCTTATCTTATCAGGCGCGCAGGTGGTCTTTGGCAATCAGAACTGGAAGACGCAGATCGAGGGCGTGAGCGCCGATTTGCAGAGTATTGATAGCTGGGACCTGGCTCAAGGGCTCTGGTTTACGAATGCGGACGATGCCGGGGGCAAAGCTGTCGCGGTCATCGGTGATACCGTTGCACACAATCTCTTCGATGCCTCGCATACCAATCCTATTGGCCAGACCATCCGCGTCGGCACTCAACCTTACCGCGTGGTTGGAGTGCTGGCGCCCAAAGGGGGCTTCGGCCAGGATAATGTCATCTTTATTCCCTTCAACACGGCTCGCTTCCGCTTAAAGGACACTACATCGGTCGATGAGATTGGGGTCGAGGTGGATAGTAGCGATAATGTCGACCTGGCTCAAGAAGCTATCATTCTCATCCTGGAGCGTAACCACCATATCGCCAAAGGTACCCCCGATGACTTCTCTACCATCACCTCCGCGCAGCTCTTGCAACAAGTCCAGCAGGCGACGCAGGCATTCTCGCTGCTGCTGGTGGGCATCGCGGCCATCTCGCTGACGGTAGGCGGCATCGGGATCATGAATATCATGCTGGTCTCGGTGACCGAGCGCACGCGCGAAATAGGCATTCGTATGTCCATCGGGGCGCGGCGAGGCGATATTCGCAATCAGTTCCTGTTCGAAGCCGTTGTCCTGTGCCTGGTGGGCGCAAGCATTGGCCTGCTCGTTGGTTTGCTTGTTGGACTCAGTATCACAAGCGCCTTTGGATTCCCGTTTGTGGTCACAGTGACCACTTTCGTGCTGCCGCTCACTGTCGCTGTGACCATTGGCCTCGTCTTCGGTATCTATCCGGCGTCGCGGGCAGCCCGCCTCGACCCGATAGTAGCGCTCCGGCGCGCCAAGTAGAAATTACCTTATCCAATCTTCATTTTGATGCTCTTCCGGAGGCACGATCAACCTCTGCTGTGCCAGCCGCCTCAACTGCTTGTCTGAGGGCGCGCTGCTCGGGGGAGGTTGCATATTCTGGGTGGGGAAAGGTTGTTGATCGGGCGCGGTGTTGTTGTCGCCTGCCGCTCTAAAACTGATCGGTTCCGACCCCTGCTGCAAAAAAGAGTTTTGAGGCATGGTAGGTTGTGCTGGGGCGCTGCTGAAAGGCACTTGAGGAATGTTTGTAGGAGCGCTGCCTGGCTTCCAATTTGCAGGCGGCAAGGTATTGCCGAAAGGCACTTGTGGCTGGTTGTTTGCGGCGATGCCCCCTGGGGCTGGCAGGAAAGGACCGTTGTAGGCTGTGGCTGCTCGCTCACCCTCTACGATGAAAGGAACGCCATTGATATTCGTATTTCCAAGCAAGTTGTGACCTCTCCAGCGGCTCCAGGGTTGTGCTCTGCCAGAACGCGATTTTGCTTGCGGGACGGGTGACATGGAACCGCGCAGTAAAACGAAGGCAACAACAGACACCATGCCCAGGATAAGCAAGACACTGGCCGTAATCAAGATGAATGGAAGAGGTGATCCACCACCTGTTTTAGTTCCAGGCGGGGTGCCACCGTTATTGTTGGTAACCGGCACGGCGGTTGCTGTCGACGTCGGCGTCTGGTCTGCACCGGTAGCGGTGGGTATCGCTGTCGCTGTTCCTGTTCCCTGGGGTGTTGCTGTGCTGCCAGGTGTAGATGTGGCGCCGGGCGTTGGCGTCTGGCCGGGGGCAGTAGTCGGCGTGTTGGTAGGAGTGGGTGTAGGGGTGTGAGTAGGGGTGGGCGTGGGCGTTTTAGTCGGCTTAGGGGTGGGAGTGGGCGTGTTGGTAGGAGTAGGAGTCGGCGTGTTGGTAGGAGTCGGCGTGTCGGTAGGAGTGCCAGTTCCTGGTTCATTAGGAACAACAAGCGCAGGCGCGTGATGCGTGTAGGAAGCTCCTGACCGGGGCGCGGTCGCAGTTTCAACCAGGTTGGCTGTACCTGCATAAGCACGGGTAATTACTCCCATGAGTCCTGCCAGCGAAAACAGCAGCAGCAGCAAACTCAGCACCGCTGCTATTATCTTAGAGGTAATGTTCGCTACGCCTGAGTCGCTTCTCATGTTTGCTTTTCTCGCCGGAATCGAGCGGGATCTATTCGCATTTAACGCCGTGATGGCCTAAATAGTCCAGGCCTGTTCCCTCCCCAGTGCGAGTATAGATGAATTCAAGTTTTCCAGTCAAGCCGGGGGTACTATATGGGTGAGGTTCACATTTTTGCGTGAGGCTTCATGGCACCCGCAAGAACTTATCCGGAAACCGCGTAGGAGGTGATAGAATCAAGAGAAAGGAAACGAACAGCCAGCCAAAAGCAAAGGAGGAGCCAGCATGGCCCGAACCAAACCGTGGGAAGTCAGTGATGCATTGTGGGAGCGTGTGCGCCCCCTGATCCCAGCGCGCCCGCCGCATCCCAAAGGCGGACGGCCCGCCGCCGAGGATCGCCAGATGTTTGCCGCCATCGTCTACCTGGCTCGGACCGGTATCCCGTGGAACGCCATGCCGCGTGAATTGGGGGCCTCTAGCACGGTCTATGACCGTTTTCGGCTCTGGGAACACCAAGGCTTCTTCCTGCGGCGAGGGCTCGCCGGCTTGCAGGAGTACGATGAGCTGGCCGGTCTGGATTGGCAGTGGCAAAGCCTGGATGGGACGCAGATCAAGTCCCCTTTCGGCGGCGAGGCCACCGGAGGCAATCCGGTGGATCGCAACAAACGGGGAACCAAACGCAGCCAACTGTGTGAAGGACATGGCTTGCCATTGGCCGTGGTACTGGAAGCCGCCAACCGCAACGACATGATCGTGGCCGAAGCCACGCTCGATGCCATCGTCATCGAGCGTCCTGAGCCGCAGGAGGTTGAGCAACATCTGTGCCTGGATGCGGCCTATGATTATCCGCGCATCCTGGAGGCGGTCCAGCAGCGCGGCTACGTGCCCCATGTGCGGCCCAACTGGTGGAACCGCAATCATGGCCAGCCCGCCACGGCGGAGCAATTGGCACAGAACCACGAGCATCAGCCGGGCAAACAGCCGCGGCGATGGCTCGTCGAGCGGCTCCATGCCTGGCTCAATCACTTCCGGCGGCTCCTGGTCCGCTGGGAGAAGCGCCCTCGGTCCTATCTGACCCTGGTGTGTCTGGCTTGTGCTCTGATTTGCTTTCAACAATGTGATCGGGTTTCCTCCTTACCGGTTTCCGGATAAGTTCCAAGGGGTGGTCCCTCGATACATCGGGGACCTACTACCATGATATGCCTTGGCAAATCGGCGCATTCGTATCATGGTAGGGGCAGGGCTTGCCCCTGCCCTGCCCAATTGCACCCTATCTTTCATTCGCCAGCAGAATCTTTAGTGGAAGCAATTCCAACTATGCCAGGTCACGCAGCAGGTGAACCTCGATAGGATGCCGTAGCGTCCTGAGGGCTTTTACTTCGATTTGCCTGATGCGTTCCCGCGTCAGCTTGAAGTGTGCACTCAGTTCCTCCAGTGTGTGGCAGCGGCCGTCGTGCAGCCCGTAACGCAACTCGATAACCTGGCGTTCGCGCTGGTTAAGTGATTCCAGGGCGCAGGTGATCTGGTCACGTAATACCTGGTGGGCAACCACGTCAGCAGGTTTAGTCGCCTGGGTATCCTCTAGCGTGTCGGCCAGGTGATACTGTTCATCGTCAACCAAAGGCGCGTCGAGCGAGATGGGATTTTCTGACATACTTTGCAGTTCAACTATGCGCTCCTTCGTCATACCTGCCATGCTGGCGATTTCCTCGAGAGCAGGAGCACGACCCAATTCCTGGTAGAGAGAACGAGCCACGCGCTTTACTTTATAAATCAGTTCGACGACGTGTACCGGAATATGGATAGTGCGCGTGCACTCAGCTACTGCGCGACTGATTGCCTGGCGAATCCACCAGGTTGCATAGGTGCTAAAGCGAAAGCCGCGCGCAGGATCAAATTTCTGCATAGCGCGAATTAACCCGAGATTGCCTTCCTGTACGAGGTCCAGCAGGGAGATGCCGTGGTTATTATAGCGCTTGGCTATGCTGACTACCAGGCGTAAATTTGCCTCCACCAGGCATCGCTGCGCCTCCCTGTCACCCTCGGCAACACGGCATGCTAGCTGCATTTCTTGTTCTGCATTTAGCAATGGGTAGCGCCCAATCTCTCCCAGGTATTGCCGTATGGCATTGTCGACTGCATTGCCACCTTCGACCTCCTCATCTTCATACCCTTCCACTTCCTCCACTTCATCCATAAATGGCTCGTCATTCTCGCGATAGTACATAGATATGTTGTCGTTCGGTGCCTTTTTTACCATGGCTACCATAGATACAGAACTCCTTTACCTCAAATCCACATTTCACAACTCACAAATTGGTAACCGGAGGTATATGCTGTAGGGGCAAAAACTACAGAACATACCCTTAGCAAGCTTGAAAAACATTTTCAAGCTAACCCCCCTTTTTCTATTACTGCAAGATATGTGCCAAAATACAAATGTAGGGATACAGGTGATCCTTTAATAAGGTGTATGATCGAGTGCTCACCTGGCCCGTACATCCTTTCCAGGCCCTTCCAAACATACTTTTATGACTTCTCGTCTTTCCCGCCGGAACTTGACCAGCATTGTCGAAGTAAACTGTAGTATGCTGGATTCATTCACCATCTTGTCTCACCGTGGCTAAACATGGAAATTTTTTCCTCATATTGTGGATATTTCCGCATTGAATGCCCCTTACACTTTAAGAGGCCGAAAACGCTCAGGGGCTCCGTTTATTTGCAATAGAGTTAGGGGTACAAATGAGATGATGCAATCAAATGCGCGGAGCAATATGGGGCCTGGTAATCACAAAGACGGCGCTCACAATGGCGCCAACACTCGAAGCCGCCGGGTACGCCCTAAATATAAAAACCCTCTTTTAAATGACGTCGATGTAACTCGTATGCCTACCACGCCGCGTTGGCTGGCCAGGAGTGCAGAACAGCCACCCGTCTGGCAGTATGAATCAACAGATTACGAAGTAGAGAGCAGTATTCCCTCGCTCTCTCTTATCGTCTCAGAAGTCCCCGCGAGTTCTTCTATCGACGAAATCGACACCAGGCCTGCCGTGCTGGTTGAACAGGTAAGCCCTGTAAGAGCAGAGGTCCCCTTCTATACTCCAAACACGCTATTTGCGCATTCTGTAGAGGATGTTCCCTTTGAAGGAAGGGCGGAAGGGGTGAGAGACAAAGAAGGGCGAGCGAAGAGAACTGCAAGGCTTCAAGTAGCACGTGCTCTTGAAATGTACAGAACCTCCAAACTCCCGGCAAAACGCCGTTCTCACGGTCGCAATCCGTTAGACCGTGTGCGCTGGTGGCTGTTGTACCCGGGTCGCATCGAGTTTATACTCTGGCTGTGTGGCACTGTGCTCTTGATCGGTGTGACTTGTATGCTGCTGCTGGTGACTGCCCTCAGCTTCGAGTGGATTGCCCCTGGTCAACAAAGTGGTATGGTCCTGCAGAACCTGGCTAATAGCTCTGCCAGCTCAACTGAACCGACTCTGACTGTAATTGAGCGCGGGCCATTTTCCCCTGGACAGGTCATTCGCCTCCACGGCCAGGGATTCAGTATACATGGTCGTATCGTTTTTACCTTTGATAGTGCACTGCTCCATCCCAGACAAAATGTGGACAGTGGGCTGGTACGTCAACCGCAGGTGAATGCAGATAACCATGGGGAGTTTACTGCCCCTTTGACTCTCGGCAGCGGACCCACCTGGAAAGGCGGTCAGCACCGTATTGTAGCGCACGATATCGCCACAGACCATCTCGCCTTTCTCTCTATTCAAATCGTTCCCAATCGTGTAACGCATACGCCCGTCTCATCAAACGGGACAGGAAACGGATCGGTACCCACTGCTCCCATTACTACAGCGACTCCGCCTGCCAAAAGTACTCCATCACCTGCTGCTACACCTACTGCAACGCCGACGCAAGCTCCGCCTACTCCAACACCCACTGCAACAGCTACTCCTACAGCAACGGATACTCCTACTGTAACGCCCAACGCGGCCAATGGAGCGTTGATACATTCATCAATCACCATTCCCGGTCCCGCCAGCTTTTCGGCCAGTCTCGTCGACGCGCAAGGCCGTTGTCAGGCGGATTTTCATCAATGCTCAATGTTTTATCATTTCACTTTCACCTGGCTCCTGGTGTTTGCGTATATCCTTGCCTGGCTGCTGCTGGTCGCAGCGGCCATCCTTCGACGTGTTTGTCCCTCGACCTTATGGCAGAGTTTTTAACTCACATTATAATGAAAAGTGTGATTAAGTCTATAATAGTGAGTATTTATTGCAGGAGACCTCTATGATGCAATATACAAGCGAGGGACGAACCCCGGTCATCTGGTATGGAGAAAATGTTGCAATACCTGCTACCGGCAATCGCCCCTATGTACTGGTTGTGGATGATGATTCAGCTATCGCCTCTGTGGTTATGCTCACCCTTGAAATGGAAGAGTATGCCGGACTCAGTATTTCGGACAGCCGGCAAGTACTACCATTTTTGCAACAAGTAGAAGCTGATGCTACAAAGCATTTGCCAGCCGTGATCCTCCTCGATTTGATGATGCCCGGACTCTCGGGATACGAGGTCGCAGCCCAGCTGGCACAGCGTCCTTGCTTCGCGCGTATTCCCATTATTGTCATGACCGCCGATTATCGGGTACGTACTGCCGGAGCTGTCCCTGGTGCAACAGAGTTGCTCAGCAAACCCTTTCCGGTCAGTGCCTTGCTCACTGTGCTAGAGCATTATCTTTCAAGTGTGCCGTGCGGCTAAGAGCCTTTGCTCGTTAATAGCCGCTTCCGAATAGCCATACTTCAACAGGAACAAGCGGGCGACCATAAAGGCCCACCCCGCCACTCCTCACCACCCTCGCCCCTACGGGAACCGAATTGCCCCCGTAAGGTTGGAGAGCCTTTCTCTCATTCTTCTCTCGACTTATGATGCTCCCCGTGGTACAATGCGTTGCGTCGGGACCTATATAAATTGCACAATATATACTCCAATTTCCCCTAACCTAAAACAAGGAGAGGGCTGATGCCACGAGGACGTAAGAAATCGCCACAAGACAGTATCGACAGCATTCTGCTTGCTATGAGTCGCCGCAGTGATATCGATTCTGGAACCCTGTCGCATTATTTTGATCGCCTGGATGAGGAATGGACTGAAGGTGCCAGAGATAAGGTATTGCACCTGCTACGCACAAATGATACTTCTGCCCACTCTGCTGCTGTCCTGATCCTCACCGAACTGGCCACTGGCTTTGATCTGAGAGAACTGGAAAAATTTGTCGCGGACCCCACTGTGAGCGATATGGCAAAACTCTCTCTCGCGCCCGTCTTGAAAGAACTGGGTTCAGATATAGTTGATGACAGAATTATCGAATACCTCAATGACCCTGAGACAGCTATGCACCAGATGCAGGCGCGGCTCCTCGAACTGGTGGGGCAAAGCGAACTAGGAGCAGAATCAGTGCTCGAAGATGTTACCTCGATGCCTGTGGAGCGACGGTTGGGATTCGTCAACTGGTTAGGTCAAAGCGGAGATGCCCGCGCTGTTTATCTCCTGATCCCTTTGATGGAACACCAGCCAGCTAAGGTTGCAACCGCAGCAATCGATGCTCTTGAACAACTGGGGACCGCCGCTGCCCGGCAGACCATTCCGGCCCTCAACTACCTGATAGCCAATAGTACGAATCGCCAGCTTAAGCAACAGGCTCGCACCGTCTTAGGACGGCTCACCATGCAATCCGCTCCCGGCGTGGAAGATGCGGCAATGACACGTGCGCAACAACAACTGCCGCTCTACCAGGCTCGCGTCAGCTTCATTGACGGTACTGGCTCCCAGATGATCATGATCTCCTGGCAGCGCCCTGATGGCCTGCTAAAGGGCGTTAATGTTCTCTATCAGGATCAATGGGGCATTAAGGATTGCTATGGCACCGATAGCATGGAAACAGAGCGTTGGTCCGAACTGGTAAGTGATGTCGAGGAACAGGGATTTATCAATTTCCAGGTCTCGTTGGAGTATTGCCGGGCGTTGATTGCCGAGGCGCGTACACTCAACAAGCGTACGCGCCGCAAATTGCCTATCGCCTACTCTATCTGGCGGCCTTACCTTGCAGAGGGCGAAATATCCGGGGAAGATGCCGTCGCGGTATCAACGATGCTGCAGCCCTACCCTTTTAATCCTGACCTTGCGCAGTTGGCGCGTCGCGGCGATCAAATATATCAAATGCCGGAGTTTGAATCGTGGCTTTTCGAGCCACTTGTGGATATTTTGCCTTACATCAATCGCTACTGGCTCATCTATAATGTGTTTGATATGTTGTCCGTCGGAACGAACCAATCTGGTCGTGGGCGTAGAAAGGGCCAGAAGTCGCAGAAACTCCAGCGACCAAACCTGGATGCACTGGTAAGCGAGGCATTGGATGCATTAATAGATGATGACTGGCGGAAATTGTACGAGGTGCGTCTGCGGCGCCAGGGAGCGCTCTTTCAGTTTGCCGGCCGCCACAATGATGTCGCTCTGGTGAGTGCTGTCGCATCTGCCCTGCATCCTGCTTCGGGTCTTTCGATACATGAACAGCCTTTTCTACAGACCATGATGCGCCTGTCCATCGAGGGCGGGCCAATGCGTATGATGGCAGAAGTTCTAGAGGATGTTGACTTCGGCCTGGGCCCACCGCTAGATCCATTCCCCCGGCCATAGGCTGCGTACCTGGAGGATGGGACTCACAAAAGTCTTACCACAGCGGGTTCATAACCAACCCGGTGATCAACTTCGGATAAAAATACGTTGATTTTTGCGGCATGCGGTCATCGGCTTTTGCCACTTCACAGATTTGCCTTACGCGCGTTGCATGGAACAGCAGCGCGCATTGTGCCGTTCCGGTCTGTACTGCTTGCAGCGCTTCCTGCAGGTCACCGGTATACCTGACATATCTTCCTGCCGTCATGTCCTCCGCGCTGAGCCCCAGCAGCTCTTCTAACACAAGTATATGCGCCACTGCCACGTCTAGCTCGTTCCATGCTCCTGAATGCCCGCTCTCCGTCATGTGCCGCCTGCCTTGCTCATTCAAACTCAGCAGCCAGGCCCCACCTGCGGTACTCACGATAAATGACGGGTGCTGCTCGCTCGCTGCCTCTAGTAGTTGCTTAATTGCCTGCGGGCTCATCTCCGTTGTTTCCAATTGGCGTACCGTGAAAT
>WNGH01003344.1_pt1 | contig 15354 bp, 16 predicted proteins | sample 5400631 | NCBI WGS metagenome assembly WNGH01 (sample SAMN13153373, study PRJNA577476) | soil metagenome | isolation source: 115 cm soil or saprolite under Garry oak tree replicate 1 | place: USA:California | collected 2016-06-15
GGCATCGCCATCGGCGGGGGAGTGGCCGTCCTGATCAACGCGTTCTCGCCGTTCCCCGCCCTCCTGCAGCCCACCTGGGTGCTGATCGCCTTCGGCACCGCGGTGGGGGTGGGGCTCACGTTCGGCCTGTGGCCCGCGGTCAAGGCCGCCCGGCTCGACCCGATCGAGGCGCTGCGGTACGAGTAGGGGGTCGGCGGCCCGCTCGACAATCCCGTCGGGCTATTTGGCTGATCCGACAGAGTTGGCGGTTCCCACCACAGGTTCGGGACCGTGGCCGCTTGCCACAAGCCCAGGCAGAACAGCAAGATCGGCCGGCGAAGGGACCGGGGGTCCCCTGGCGTGGGCCTTGCTCGTGCTGGAGCAGCCCGTCCACAGGGAGGCCGGCCCATGCGCCCGCTCTACGACTCGTTCGTGCTGTTCCCCTTCGCCGAGGTGGGAGCCCCGGGCTTTCGCGTGTTCCCGAACACCCGCGCCCTCTACTCGGTCCGGCTATGGGGGCCGCTGCCGCCACTCTGGGCCGACCACTTCTCGCTGGGGGTTTCCGGCCTCGGCCTCTCGATCCTGAACGGTTTCGCTCGTCAGGACGGCTCGGGCGCGTGGGGGGCCGAGTTCCTGGTCACCGCCAGCGGGGTCGCGGTCGACCCCGCGAGGGTGGACTACCTGGCCCTGACCCGGGCCGAGCCCGTGATGCACGGGCCGTCGCCCCTCGTCCTGGACGACTACGCGCTGGACGGCTCGCCCGAGCGGGGTTCCGCGCTCTACCTCGAGGTACGCGGGCCGGACCGGCTGGGCTTCCTGGGGAGCCTGCTGCGCACCCTGGCCCAGCTCGACCTGGTGCCGAAGGAGATGACGATCGGCACCCGCGACGGCGAAGCCTTCGACCGGTTCCTGCTCAAGGCGGCCGACGGGCAGGTGCCGTCCGACCGCACGCGGCAGGTCCTGGCGGCGACCCTGGAACGCACGGTGCGGCGGAAGGCCGCGGTGGCCTCCGCGATCTAGACGCTCGTCCGTGAGGGGCCACGATTGTACCGGTGCCGGGCCTGGGGCAAGATGGGCCACACCGGAGGCCCTCACGATGAGCGAGACGAACGAAGCGGCGCCTTCCCGCGGCTTCTTCCGGAACCTTCTCGACCTGTACTTCTCCCCCCGCGATGCCTTCGACGGCATCCTGCGGGCCCCTCGCCTCGGGCTGTCGGTGGCAGCCTACATGGCCGTCGGCCTGCTCTTCACCGCGGTCTGGATGAGCAACATGGACCCCCGCGTCTTCATGAAGAGCCAGATGGAGGAGTCCGGCCAGTGGGAGAAGATGACCGCGGAGCAGCGCACGGCCGTCCTGGACGCCCAGGCCCGGTTCTTCCCGATCTTCGGCTGGCTGATCGGCGTGGTGGCGCCGATCGTCGTGCTCCTGGGCGTGGCGGGAGCTCTGCTCTTCGTGTTCCGTTTCTTCTACGCCAGCGAGGTCACGTTCTCCCAGGCGGTCGCGGTCGTGGCCTGGAGCTTCCTGGCCGCTGGCCTCGTCACCGTCCCCCTGACCCTGCTCGTGATGCAGCTCCGCGGGGACTGGAACCTCAACCCCCAGGAAGTGCTCGCCGCGAACCCGACCCTGCTCCTGGAGAAGGGCTCGACCACGAAGCCGCTCTGGGTGCTGGTGGGCAGCCTGGACCTGTTCTCGCTCTGGCGCGCCTTCCTGCTGGCGTCCGGCTTCGGGGTGGCCAGCAAGCGCAGCACGGGAAGCGCGTTCTGGGGGGTGGCCGCGTGCTGGGGGCTGTGGGTCCTGGGCCAGTTCTCGCTTGCGTTCCTGCGCTAGGGGTCGTTGGATCGGCCACCCGCGTGGAGGCTCGAGGGCGCTTGCCGTCGCCACCGGGCACGGGTAGACTAAGTTTTTGTCGCGCCCTTAGCTCAGTTGGATAGAGCGACAGACTACGAATCTGTAGGTCGCAAGTTCGAATCTTGCAGGGCGCACCAACCTGAAACTTCCGGAAACCTGGGTGGGGGACGAAACGCTTGACTCGGAGAGTCAAGCTGTCGTTTACCCTGTTTCGGGATGTTGCAGGTATTTTCAGAGAGTTTCCGATCTCTGAACCCCCGGCGACACTCCAGGCCTTGTCTGTGGGTCACTACCTCGGCTCCGACATGAAAGGGGAGCAATTGAGCGGCCAAGCAGCTCATCTCGGCTGCATACTGTGGAATGGGGGAGACGTATCTGTAGTAGCGTGGGGCCTCGATGGCGGCCCACGAGTCCAGCCGGGTGGTCATAGCCGCGCTCGTCGGCAACGTTCTGGTGGCGACCACGAAGTTCGCGGCGGCGCTGATCACGGGCAGTTCCGCAATGATGAGCGAGGCGGTGCACACGGCCGCGGACACGGGGAACGAGCTGCTCCTGCTCTACGGTCTCCGGCGCGCCGCCAGGCCCCCGGATGCGGACCATCCATTCGGCCACGGGCGCGAGCTCTACTTCTGGAGCTTCGTCGTGGCTTTGCTCGTCTTCGCACTGGGAGCTGGAGTGTCGATCTACGAGGGCGTGAGCCATGTCCGCCACCCGGTCGCGATCACCAACCCCGGGGTGAACTACGCGGTGCTGGTGTTGGCGCTGGTCTTCGAGAGCGGTTCGTGGTGGGTGGCCTTTGCGGAGTTCCGCTCCGCCAAGGGCGATCTCGGCTATCTGGAAGCGGTGCGGCGGAGCAAGGACCCCGCGACGTTCATCGTCCTAGCCGAAGACACGGGCGCCATCGTTGGGATATTCATCGCATTCGTGGGTAACGTCGCCGCCCACTTGCTGGATCGTCCGGTCTTCGACGGGGCCGCTTCGATCGCTATCGGGGTGCTGCTGGCACTGACCGCGCTCGTCCTTGCGCGCGAGACCAAGGGCCTCCTCATCGGCGAGCCAGCGCGCTCTGAACTGGTGTCCTCGATCTGCCGTATGGCCCGCGAGCACGCCGGGGTGGAGCGCTCGAATGGACTCTTCACCGTGCACCTCGGCCCTCGGCAGGTGCTGGCCGCCCTTAGCGTCGAGTTCCAGGACACCCTGACCGCCGCGGAAGTTCAGTCTGTCGTGGCTGATCTCGAAGATCAGGTCCGCAAGGTCCACCCGGAAGTCGTCTCCGTCCTGGTCAAGCCCCAGAAGGCCGACCGTGCCGACTTCCGCCTGGCTCCGGGAGAGGACGAGGGCTGAACTTCGAGAGGTCGCAGCCCGGCTGGGCCCGTGAGTCGGCGTGAGGGGGAGCGAGTTGCCAGGGTGGACAAGAAATGGACAAAGCTGACTGGATTGTCGTGCGCTGGCAGCCCGCGGGTTCCCACCGTTCACCCAAGGGGGTACACTTTCACCATGACCACGACCGCGGAAGAGGTGCTCAAGGAGGCGCTGCAGCTTTCCGAAGTTGAGCGCGCGCGTGTGGCGGCGGAGCTTCTGGCAAGCCTCGATCCTGACGTCGAGACGCGCGACGGCGAGGCGTGGATTGCCGAAGTGGAGCGGCGCGCTCAAGCGGCCATCGGGGGCCTTCCCGGGCTGACCTGGGAGGACACCCGGACGCGCATCGAGGAGCGCATTTCCCGTACTCGCAAGTGACCCCTGTCCGGTTCGCGCCGGAGGTCCCGGACGAACTGGCCGAAGCGGTCCTCTGGTACGAAGCAGAAAGAAGGGGTTGGGAAGCGAGCTCCTGGACGAGGTGCAGGCCACTCTCCCGATCATCGGAACGCGCCCTCGCTCCTTTCCGCGGCTTCAAGACATAGACGCGACCCTCGAGATCCGACGAGCCTTGCTCGCCCGCTTCCCTTACGCGCTCGTCTTCCTCGTTCGCGAAGACGAAGTGCGCGTCCTGGCAGTGGCCCACGCCAAACGTCGGCCCGGGTACTGGCTCAGCCGCGTCCGACGGTAAGGGTGCGTGCGCATCGGGCGATACCTATTTCCGGTGCCACCCCGGTGCACCCCCATTGGGGCGCATTCGAGTTATTGACCTGGCTCAACGAACCGAATGACTACGAATCTGTAGGTCGCACGTTCGAATCGTGCAGGGCGCACCACCTAATCTATTGAGGCAAAAGTGCAGCGCCGGCCTATGCATGCAGTACGCGAACTCGAAGAGCGAGTCGGCCGGAGCCAGGAGTCCCGGCTCGGATCGTGCCTTGACGCGATGGCTGAGGCATTGCGCGGGCCTGTGCGCCTACCCGCCGGCCAGCGCCTTCATGAACCGATCATAGAACTCGACGCCCGCGTAGAAATCGCTCACGCGGATCCGCTCATCCTTGCCGTGGGCGCGCCCGTCTCCCTGCTCGAGGAAAGTGCCCGAGACTCCGTAGGATGGAATCCCCGCGGCACGCAGGAATCGGGCGTCCGTCATGCCGGTCTCCATGCCGGGCATCACGACTACGCCTTGCCACATGCGATCCGTCGCCTTCCTGACCGCGGCGAAGACGTCGCGGCGTAGCGGCGATGCAGGAGGGTCGGACGGCTCATTGAACTGCCAAGCGATCTCCACTCCGTCGTCCGCAATGGTTTCGCGCAGCGTCTGCAACATTTCGGCGGACGTGTGCCCTGGTGCGATACGGCAATTGATCACTGCCTTGGCGCGCTGAGGGAGAGCGCTGGGGCCGTGGCCCGCTTCCAGCATCGTGGCCACACAGGTCGTGCGAAGCAGCGCGTTGTAATAGGGATCCTCCGACAGGCGCTCGACTGCAGCCGCATCCGGCGGATCGCGCGACACGGCCTTCATGTCGGCAGCCACCTGGCCCGGCTCGAGCGCGCTCAGCGCGTCAAACTGGGCGCGCGTGACATCGTTCAGCACGACAGGGAATCGCAGCTTCGCGATCCGGTCGAGCGCCGCATTCAGTTGGTAGATCGCGTTGTCCTTGCGGGGCTGGGACCCGTGCCCGCCGCGATTGTGAGTGACGAGCTGCAGGATGGTCTCCTTCTTCTCGCCCGCCGCGACGGCGATGCTGTAGGGCTTTCGGTCGCGGGTCTGAAAATCGCCGCCGTCCGAGTTCAGGGAATATTCCGCATCGATCAGGTCCCGATGGTTCTTCAGCAACCAGTCGACGCCGTCCTCGTCGCCGTAGAGCTCTTCGTCCGCCGTGAGCGCCAGCACCAGATCCCTGGCGGGGACCCAGCCTTCCTGCTTCCAGCGGATGAAGTTCGTGACAACGATCGCGGCGGCTCCCTTCATGTCCTGGGTGCCGCGCCCGTAGAAGTATCCGTCGCGCTCGACGAACCTAAACGGATCGAGATCGGGCGACCAGTCCTCTTTCGGCGCCTCGACCACGTCCAGATGCCCGAAGATCAGGATGGGTTTGGCCTTACCGCTGCCGTGCAGGCGCGCGACGACATTCTTCTTGCGCGCGGAAGGCCCGATCACCTGGATGTCGGCTTCGGGAAACCCCGCCGCGCGCAGTCGCTGCGCCACGGCCTCCGCCGCCGGCGTCGAGCCGACGCCGGAGTCCGTCGTCTTGATCTCGATCAGCTCTCGGAATATCTCACGCGCGAGCGGCCGGTAGTCGCGCGCGGCCGCAGCCTGCGTCCGGGTCGACAGTGGGGTGAGGCACGCAACCAGACCGAGGATTACGAACAACGGACTGTTCTGCTTTCTCATCGCCCCCTCCACGCTGTTTCGCTCACTCTACCAGAGCAGGTTGTAGACGGCCGCCGAAAAGCGCGGATTTCTGACCAACTCGTCGTCATCCGCGCCGTAGGCGCGTCCGAGAAGGCCGAGATGTTGTGGCTCCGGCAAGGGGAATCTGCGGAAGTGCCCGGTCGCGTCAAGGCCCCTCCCTACCCGACCCGCCCAATTGGCCTTGACTCGCCCTGCGCCCTCCCGCTGTTCCGCTCTTGCCGATGCCGTGTCCAGTCTCGTGACGTTCCTGCGCGGTGCGCGTCCGAGCAGTGGGACTCCCAGGAGAAAGCAAGGCTGCAATCCAGGCCCATAATTGGGAGCGACATGAGACTCACGCGCATCACCGTCCGCCGCGATGTCTGTACGGGAAAGCCATGTATCCGGGATCTTCGCTTTCCGGTGTCACGTCTGCTCGGGTTGCACGCGGCGCGGCAGACGCCCGATCAGATCCTGACCGCCTATCCCTACTTCGAGGCCGCGGACATCGACGAAGCGCTGAGGTACGCGGCCAGCCTCGCCGAAGACGAGACCATCGAGTTTGGCGGCGGCTGAAGCTCCTGGTCGATATGGCCGTCACATCACAAGGCGTCGGTGGCTCAGGGCAGATAATAGCGAATGAGTATATACTAGCAGTATGACTCGTCAGATAATAGTTGAGGTGGACGAAGGCACCGCACAGGAGCTGGAGCGCATCGCGCCCAGTCGGGCCCGAAAGCGGTCCGAGTTCGTGCGGCGCGCTCTGCGGCAGGCCCTCGACGCGGAGGTCGAGCGGCGCATGGCTGACGCCTACCGGCGGCAGCCGGACAATGCCGAGCCTGAGGTCATCGATCCCGAGGCCTGGGAACCGAAGAGGCCGGCGACCCGTCGCCGCCGACGACGCCGTTGAGACAATACGAGCTGTGGTGGGCGCAGATGCCGGAGCCGATTGGCCGGCGGCCTGTTCTGCTGCTGTCCCGGAATCCGGCCTACGAATATCTGACGCGGGTCATCGTCGTCGAGATCACGTCGACCATTCGAAGCATCCCCGTCGAGGTCAGCGTCGGACCCGGGAAGGGACTCCGGCACCGCTCAGTCGCCAACTTCGACAACGTCCATGTCGTCGCCAAGCAGCGCCTGATTTCACGTATCGGCGCGCTCAAGCCTCGGCGGGTCGACGAGGTCAAGCGCGCGCTCGGCTTCTCGCTCGACTGGCCGGAGCTGAAAGGGGTCTGAATGTCGGTTCTCGGGGCTATGTGCGGCTACGGGGGCTGCTCGAAGGAGTCGGAGGCCGGTGACTATGCGGTCCAGCTCAGCGCTCCAGCGCTCGAGCGCCGCGCGCATCTCGCCCACTGGAGCATGAACCTGGTAGGTGCGTACGAGCCTTGGTGGTCGGTGGCCGAGGATGGCTTCGACGATGGGGACGTGCGTGCCCATCTCGGCCAGCCGAGTCGCAACGGTTCGTGCAGGGCGCACCATCCTCAAACTTCCTGAAACCCGGCGCCGCGTAAGACTCCAGTGGCCGCTTTGGTTCCGCTTGGCGCGCGGGTCGCCTTGTCGGGAGCGTGGGGGCTGGCCCCCTGAGCCAAGGCGCTCCGGGCCAAGGAGTTGAGCGCTCGGAGCTTGAGGCGTACGGCCATCGAGTACAATCCTTCGCTTCTGACGATCTAGGAGCGCCCCTGATCGCCTTCGAGTCGATCCTGGTCTTGTTGCTGGCGGCCGTCCTCTTGGCCGCCGCCGCCCGGTGGATTGGCGCGCCCTATCCGGCGTTCCTGGCCATCGGTGGGATCGTCCTGGCGTTCGTGCCAGGGGCTCCAACCTTCGTCCTTCAACCCGAGCTGGCCCTGGCTCTGTTCGTGGCCCCCGTGCTGCTTGACGCGGCCTACGACGCGTCGCCGAGGGACCTCCGGTACGCCTGGGTGCCCGTGGCCAGCCTCGCGGTGGGGGTCGTCCTCCTGACCACGGTGGCGGTGGCGTTCGTGACCCACTCGCTCGTCCCCGGCCTGCCCTGGGCGGCCGCGATCGCTCTGGGGGCGATCGTCGCGCCCCCGGACGCGGCGGCCGCGACCGCGGTCCTTCGGCAGGTTCGGCCGCCGCACCGCATCGTCACCATCCTCGAGGGCGAGAGCCTCCTCAACGACGCTACCGCGCTCCTCATCTATCGGGTCGCGGTTGGCGCGGTGCTAGCCGGCTCTTTCTCCATCGGGACGGTGGCCCCCACCTTCTTCCTGGGGGTCGCCGGCAGCATCGTAGCGGGACCTGTACTCGCCTGGACCATGTTGCGCGTGATCAAGCGCGTCAAGGACGTCCCCAGCTCAATCATCCTGCAATTCATCAGTACGTTCGGGGTGTGGCTGCTGGCGGAGCGCCTCGGGCTCTCGGGCGTTCTCACCGTCGTCTGCTATGCGGTCGCCGCTGCCCGCGAGGCGCCGGATATCACTCCCGCCCGCATCCGCATCCCTGCCTACGCGGTCTGGGACACCGTTGTTTTCGTCATGAACGTGCTTGCCTTCGTCCTCATCGGCCTGCAGGTACGCCCCATCCTCGGGTCCCTCGACAACCCTGCGCGCAACCTCTACCTGTACGCCGCGGGGGCCACGCTCCTCACGGCGATCGCGGTCCGCTTCGCCTGGGTCATGGCCCACAGCGGCGTCGCCCGGTGGTGGAGCCACCGGTCCGGCTTCCATCCGCCGGAGCACCTGACGCCTCCGACCGCGCGCTCCGCCCTGATCATCGCGTGGTGCGGCATGCGCGGAATCGTCACCCTGGCGGCCGCGCTCGCGCTGCCCACGGGCGCGGACGGCGTCCGTTTCCCCTATCGAGACCTGATCGTCCTCACCGCGTTCTGCGTGGTGCTGGGCACGCTCGTCCTCCAGGGCCTGAGCCTGCGACCCCTCCTCCACGCGCTCGACCTGCCAGACGACGATCCCGTCGGACGGGAGGTCGCGAGAGCCCGCGAACGGGCCCTTCAGGCCGCCCTCGAGAGCCTCGCAAGTAACGCATCGCCGGAAGCGGAGGCCGTGCGGCGGGAATATGCGCCGCTCCTGGCCACGCCCGGCGATCTGCTGAGGCTCGCGGAACCGGGTACCGCGCCGGAGGACGAGCTACGCCGCCGGGCGGTCGCCGCGGCGCGAAGGGCCCTCTCCCAGATGCGAGCCAAGGACGAGATCGGCGACGCGGCTTTCCACCGGCTGGAGGAAGAACTGGACTGGGTGGAGATGAGCAGCACTCCCCGATGACGGAGCGGCCAGAGCCTTGGTTGCTCAGGCGTTCACACCCGCGGAGGCCAGGCCAACCGCATGTTCGCCCTTCGCAATCGACGCTTGCGTCATTCGCCGCATCCTCGACCACCTGTTTAGTATGTTCCTGCCTTGTTGGTAGGCCCCGATAGGGACGGCCGGAAGAAGGCTGGGCAATAGGAGGAGCAATGAACGTCAGGGTGAAAGGGCTTCTGTTGTCCGCGACGTTGGGGCAGGGTCTGTGGTGCGCCTGGCCGACAGCCGCGGAGGGGGCGACGGTTGCCAGCAGCATCTCCGAGCGCAACGCGGATGTCCAGGGAACCAGACTGCACTACCTCACGGCGGGTCACGGCCCGGCCGTGGTGCTGCTGCACGGCTACGCTGAGACCTCGCGCATGTGGCGGCCGATCATTCCCGCCCTGGCGGAGAAGTTCACCGTGATCGCGCCCGACCTGCCGGGAATCGGCGAGTCGACGATTCCGGCGGACGGCCTGGACATGAAGACGGCCGCGCTACGCATCCACGAGTTAGTGAAGTCGCTGAACGTCGACAAAGCGCGGGTCGTGGGCCATGACATCGGCCTCATGGTCGCCTACGCGTACGCGGCCCAGTTTCCCGCCGAGACGGAGAAGCTGGTGGTGATGGACGCCTTCTTCCCGGCGTAGGCGACTGGGGGACGGTCTACAACAACCCGGACCTCTGGCATTTCCGCTTCCATGGTCCCACGCCCGAGGCTCTGGTGCACGGTCGCGAGCGCGCGTACTACGACTACTACTGGAACGACTTCGCGGCCAACAAGACGCGGTCGATTCCGGAAGCGGATCGGGTGGCCTACGCCGCCGCCTACGCGCGCCCGGGGCGCATGCGTGCGGGCTGGGCCTACTTCGCCTCCTTCCCGCGGGCGGCCAAGGACTTCGCGCAATGGTCCGGCCGGCCGCTCACGATGCCGGTCCTGTCGATCGGCGGCGAGAAGTCCCTGGGAGACTTCCTGGGCCATCAGATGAAGCTGGTCGCTCCCGACGTCAAGGCCATCGTTCTCAAGAACACTGGCCATTGGCTGATGGAAGAGAACCCGACCGAGACGATGGAGGCCCTGAAGGCGTTCCTGTCGGAGCGGACCGCGCGGAACGCAGGCGGTCGGGGCGAATCAACGGAGTGATGAGGACGACGTCCAAGATGGAGTCGGTGGCATCGCGGCCCGAATCCTGCGGTCCGTGCAAGCCAGCCCGGGGGAACCATGACACGTGTGCTCGTCGTCGAGGACAGCGCAACCCAGGCTGAAGAGCTGCGGCTGATCCGGTCGAAACGCGTCCGCGTTCCCCCTACCCGCCCATCCGGGACGGCAGTCCTGGCTCTCTGGCGCGAGACAGCCCTTGGTATAATAGGGCTCCTGGTGACTCTTGCGTCGCCCGGCCCCTGAAGCAGGCCGGCTTCCTCGTGCAGGAGGCCGACACCGGCGCGACCGCGATGAAGATCCTCTCCGACGGCGGCATCGATGTCGTCACGGACCTCAGCATGCCCGAGCTCGACGGAGTTCCTGACGGTGGACCGTGCCGTCGAGAAGAAGCGGCGGCTGAGTCACCAGGTCTCAGCCGGGTATCAGGATCTCCCTCTGGACCTTGCCCTGCTTGTCGGCAATCGCCAGCTTCAAGCCCTCCTGCCTGGCCTCATCCGCGATCTTGAGCAGGGTGACGGCGAGCCGGAAGACCTCGGCGCGCGAGGTCTTGCCCATGCTCGCTTTCAGCTCGTCGAGGGCTCGGTCGAGCCGTTCGTCGATGCTGACGGTAAAAGTCTTCATCTGGGTTCCGGTGGCTCCGCGACCCTTGCGGTCGCCACCTTGGCCACGCGGAAGAGCCCGCTCCAAAGCTCGCAAGATAAACCTCCACGATTGACAAGCTCGGCCTCCGACGGCCCGCCCGAGATCACGGCGCCTCGACGCCGGCCCGCTGGGGTTGAACGCCCCTCTCAGACTGTTTCCACGGCAAATCGCGGCCAGCCTACTCGAAAGTAAAGCCTTTTGTCAAGGATTTAGAGGTATTTTAAGCATAGTTCTTATGGGTATGATAGAGTCATTTTTCATATATGTTCTACTTGACTTTAGCGCAGCAGTCCAGTAAGGTGGCTTCTGGGGTTCCCGACGGTAGCGCGCACGGCCGATTGAACATGAGCCCCTGGAATGACTTAAGGGGAGGTTATGACGACCCTGGCCGAGGGCCGGGTCGATCTTGACCGGGAGGCTCGGCGTTTCGGCGTCGTCCCGGAGCCTGGCGACCTGCCCGCACCGTTCGCATCGTTCCCCGCCCCACGGCGGCCGCTGTTCGGGCCCCTGGCCGGTCGCGGCGGGCCCCTCGACTTGGAGTCCCTGGCCGAAAGGCTGGGCCCGGTCCTTGAAGGGTGATGCGGGTCCGGCCCCCACGGAGGGCCGCGCGGCGCGCGGCGAGAGCACACCCGCCGGAGGGGCGGCTCCCCCGTCGGGGGACCGGGTGCTCAGCCTTCGGGTCGGCGAGGCCACCCTCATCCTGACCGCAGATGCGGACCGGAAGGGCTACATCGCGGAGGAGCTGACCCTCGAGCAGCTCCAGCGTCGCAACCTCGCCCAGAACATCGAGCTCCGGCGACGGTTCGCCTCCTATCTGCTCTCGATCCACTCCGCCGTGAACGCCGCCGTCCTGGTCCTGGTCTTCCTCATCGCCCTCAACAAGGCGACCCTCTCCGAGAGGGTGGTCATCACCCTGATCGCCAGCACGGTCGCGGAGCTTGCAGGGCTGGTCCTGGCCGTGGCCACGTACCTGTTCCCGGCTGCGAAGACCCGCGGCCCGACGCCGGAGTGACCGGCCGGTTTTGGCGCGGGAGACCAACCCCGGGGCCACGCGAAAGAAGCTCCGCGACCAAGAAGCCGCGGGTCTCTCAGAAGACCTGGTGACGAGCCTCTACTTGATGAACGGAATCCCGCCGCAGCGGTCACCCTCGGCGGGGACGTCGTCAGCCGCGCACGCCTTGTAGTTGCCGGAGCCCTTGGCCTTAACAAGGAACTGGTTGGTTTCGTGGTTGATGCAGCCGTCGCCCGGGGTTCCGGCGGGCATGCAGGGCAAGTCGTTGTAGGACCAGGTCGGCCCGTACCGCCCGGTGTCCTTGGCCTTGCCCACCGCCAGCGCGTCGCAGGCCTCGCGCTGGAGGTCGCCTTCGAGGCGGGTCACGCAGTACTTGCCGTTGCCGATCCCCACCCTCTGGCAGTAGTTGTCAATATTCTCCACGAGCGGCCTGGAGTCGAGCAGGTTGGTGCTTCCTGTATGGATCGACACGCCGATGCTGTGCAGCGGCGGCGGCGTGGGGACGCAGAGGCTCGTGATCGGTGGCACGGTGGTGGTCGGGGTCGTGATCGGGGTCGAGGGCTGGGTGGTGGGCGGCGTCGTTGGAGGGTTCGATCCGCAGCCGAAGAGAGCGAGCATGGGGATGATTCCGAGCGGGAGACGGCAAACGAGGGTCTTGATCATGCGCTTGCCCTCGCGGACCAGGGCGAGCCTGAGCCGCGCGAAAGTGAACCGCGAGGTTCCCGGGTGGCCGATCCACCCGTTCCTGAACCCGTGGATCTTAGCACACGCGGTGGCGCGTTCGAGCCCGCTCTTGCGACGACTCGGCGGCCCGTCAGTTCACCGCGACGGTGACGGACCGGCTGACGAGGTTGCCGAGGTCGTCGATGAGCTGCACGGTGACCACGAGCGTCCCGCGGCGGCCGTCCGCGGGCGGTGCGTAGTCGAGGCCCTGGGCCACGCGCAGGCTCCCCCCGGCCGGGACGCGGTTCGTGCCCGCCTGGGCCGCGATGCCGGGAGCGGCCAGGCTCAACCTCCCCGTGGGATCGGGCAGGGCCCCGGTGTCCGCATCGCGCAGGGTTGCGTTGACGAAGCTCACCGCCCCCCCGGCGCCGGCGGTGGTGATCGTCACGACCCAGTCGGCGCGAAGCGGGGTCTCCGGGTCGCCGGTCTCGGTAGCCGTCACGGGATTTGGGCTCACCGAGAGGGAGAGGGAGGCGCTGGCCGGAGCGGGCGCTGGGGTGGGTTCGACCGGGCTCGAGGCCGCGCAGCCCGCGAGCGGGCTGAGCAGAAGGGAGAGAGCGACGAGTCGGATGTGGCTCACGGCAACCCCCACGCGTTCAGGAACGGCCCGGAAAGCCAGTACACGAAGCTGCCCGCCACCGCGACCCCGGAGAAGCTGGCCCCCGGGTTGTCGGGGCTGAGGATGCGCAGCGCCTGGCCGCTCGCTCCGTCGAGGACCATCACCCGCCCGGCTGTGCTCACGAAGATCAGCCCGTTCGCGAGGGCCATGTTCCCGTGCATGAAGCCCACCGCCACGGGCGGCCAGCGGTCCTGGCCGGTGGCGGGATCAAGGGCGAAGAGCTGGCCGTTGTCCCCCACCGCGTACAGGATGCCGCCGCGGCCCTGGCCCGGGTCGTAGGCGGGCATCATCCCCACCGAGACCCCGATCGCCCGCTGCCAGAGCGGTCCCGCCGCGATGTCGCCGAGCACGTAGGCGTAGAACACGCCGTTCTTGTGGTTCGCCCCCACGAGGACGCGCCGCTGCGCGTCCGAGAAGAACACCGGAGTGGTGCCGAAGTCGAGGTCGAGGTCGGTCGCCCCCTGCTTGTTCGCTTGGCGGATCTCCAGGGTGATGGGGTCCATGGAGACCATGGCCCGGTTGTAGGGCCCGTCGTAGCCGTCGTAGTCTTCGCCGGTCGCCACCACGAGGGTCTGGCCGTCGGGGCTCAGGGCCGGCGAGTTCCAGATCCCCGCGCCCCGCACCCCCTCCGGCACGAAGGCGCGGCTGGCCAGGAGGGTCCCAGTGGCGAGGTCGAGGGCCCGCACCTCACCCGGTACCGGGGGGTTGTCGCCTTCGGAGGAGACGCCGATGTAGGCGCGCCCGCCCGTCACGAGCGGCGAGGCCCAGGCAAAGCCGCTCGGGCCCACGTCCAGGGCATGCCGCCAGAGCACCGCGCCCGTAGAGGCGTCCAACCCGTAGTACGCGGCGTCCGCCCCGCCCGCCACCACCACGCCTCCGGCCACGGCCGCCCCCGCGCCGATGCCCACCCCGCCTTCAAAGGGCCGGCCGAGGTCCACACTCCAGATCTGCCGGCCGGAGGGGGCGTCGAAGGCGAAGAAGTTATCCCCTTCTTCCACGCTGCTTCCCACGAACACGCGCCCGCCGGCCACCGCGGGAGTGCCCGAAGGGGGCAGCGGTCCCTGGCCGACGAAGGCCTGCCACCGCGGAGCGAGCTGCGCCACCATGGCCGCCTTGAGAACGGTCTCTCCCGGATTCACCCCCGTCCGAGACGGGTTCTGCCCATACATCGGCCATTCGTTGGGAGGGTCGGGGGTTGGACTGGACGAAGGAGGGGGATCCGTGGCCGCGGAGCCACAGGCGATCGCGAACAGCGCCAGGACGGCCGCTCCGCGCAAGCCAGGGGGATACGCCGGACGCCTCCGCACGACAGTTCTCCTCCTAGCCCCTGGGTCGTTAGACCGGGGAGGAGGGCCGAAGGTTGGTCCGTGCTACGCTCGAACCAGGACCGAGCCCCGCGGCGACCCCATGATCCTGCCCATCGGCGATGCCCCGAACGCCCGCGGGGCGGCGCCCGTTACCTGGGCCCTGATCGCCCTCAACGTCGCCATCTACGTCCTCGTGAACCTGCCGCTCGGCGTGCAGCGCGCCGACCCGCGGGACCCCGCGCTGACCGAGTACATCGACGTCATGACCGAGGCGACCCGGGGCCAGATCTCGCCCGCCCGGCTCGCCCGGGAGACCTCGGCCTTTGACCTGTTCGTGTTCACCCACGGCTTCCGTCCCTCCAACCCCACTCCGGCCAGCCTCATCTTCTGTATGTTCCTCCACAGCGGCTTCCTGCACCTCGCGGGGAACATGCTGTTCCTCTGGATCTACGGCGACAACGTGGAGCGGCGCCTGGGCCCCTTGCGCTACCTCTTCTGGTATCTCGCCACCGGCTCGGTGGCCACGCTGTTCCACACCCTCTGGGCCCACGACTCGCCGATCCCGCTGGTCGGGGCCTCGGGGGCCATCTCGGGGATCCTTGGCTTCTACTTCCTCTGGTTCCCGCGCAACCGGGTGCGGGTGCTGTGGTTCCTGCCGCCGTTCCTGATGCAGGTGTTCGAGATCCCCGCCCGGATCGTCCTCGGGGTGTATCTCGTCCTCGACAACCTGCTGCCGTTCGTTCTCGCAGGTGCCACGGAAGGGGTCGCCTACGGTGCCCACATCGGGGGCTTCCTGGCCGGCCTCGCCATGGCCTGGTTCACTGACCGCCGCCGGATCGACGCTTCACCCGAGGACGTGCCCGAAGCGGCCCTGACGGGCGGGCCCGGGGCGGTGAAGGCTGCGCTCGCAGAGGGCCGGCTCGAGGACGCGGCTGCCGCCTACTTCGCCCTGCCTTCCTCCGCGACGCGGGGCCTGCTGGGCGCGCCGGACGCGGTGGCCCTCGCGAAATGGCTCCGCGCCGCCGGCCATTCGGAGGCCGCCCTCGCCGTCTTGCG
>WNGH01022390.1_pt1 | contig 15353 bp, 13 predicted proteins | sample 5400631 | NCBI WGS metagenome assembly WNGH01 (sample SAMN13153373, study PRJNA577476) | soil metagenome | isolation source: 115 cm soil or saprolite under Garry oak tree replicate 1 | place: USA:California | collected 2016-06-15
TGTTGTTTCTTGAGCATCTCGGAGTGCGATTTTATCGCGCTCTTGAAGTCCTTGATCAGAGAGTTGTGGTTCTTCTCCAGCGATGTCAGTCTAGTCTTCAGTTTGTTTATGTCCGCGAGGATGGACTTTGGTATTCCCGATGTTTTCGGCATGGCTATTTGCTGATTCGATGAGAAGAAAAGCATTCCGCATGGTTCAGAAACGTGTGTTTATCGCATGAAAAGCCGCGTTTGCAGCCCGGCCAGCTGAAAGATCCGACGGCGTCCTAGAGTTTGCGACTGCTCTCAGACTCCCATAATGCTAGGGAAAGATACTGGTAGATTCCGGGAAACCGGCGAGATGCAGCGGATTTCAGCATCCGGTACTGGTGAATGCCTGGGTGGTACTGTCGGAAGTTGCCTCAGTCGCGCTGTAGAGGCCCGCCGCAACGGTTGCACCGAGCGACAGAACAAGCTTGGATGACAACGGAAGCGTGGTTGGGTTGAGGGTCGGGTGAGTAAGTGTCAGGTTGAACGATACGCTTTGACCAGGTCCAAAGGAGGTATCGCCCTGAGTGGCTGTTCCGATGAGTAAGCCATCGACGGATAGGCTGAAGGTGATGTGGCTGAGGGTGGTCTGAACTGACGAAGCGCTCCACATCGCGCCTCGGACATTGTAGTTTAACGTCTTCAAGGAGGATGACTGGGTGGTGCAGTATCTTGAAACGTCGAACATTTTTACCGTAAGCCCGCGGATGGACGTGTCGCTCATTACTCCGTACGCCGCCGCGGCGGAGTACCCTACAATCAGAACGATGGCGACGATAAGTTTCCAACCTCCCAGAGAGCGCCGCTTACGCGGCTTTTCGGCATCATCGGCCATACAGGAATGTCCCGCACTGTCTCTTTATGAAACTTGCACACGCTGTCTTGAAGTCGGATCGATCGGTTCGATGGTTGAAGTTCCCAGTTCCCATCACTAATGGGGTGATGGGTCTTCCTCGGGCCGAGCCTTGCCCTCAGTGGACTCTTCAACAAAGCCCTTCAACCTTGACACCAAGCTCGTGAACTCCATCGGAAATATGTACTTGGTAGACGGAGATTTTCCGATTTCCTTCAATGCATCGAGGTATTGTAAAGCCATTGTCTTGGCGTCTATGTTCTTGGCCGCCGAGAAGATGAGACCTAATGCTTGAGCATAACCATCCGCTACAAGAATCTGGGACTGCTTGTTGCCTTCTGCTCGTAGGATTGCAGCGTTCTTATCTCCCTCTGCTACTAGCACCGCGGATTCTCTCTGACCATCGGATTGTGTGACCAGTGCTCGCCTGCTTCTCTCGGCGGTCATTTGCTTGACCATTGCGTCCTGAACGTCTTTGGGAGGTCTGATCTCCCGGATCTCGACGTTGGTCACCTTGATTCCCCATCGCTCCGTCACCTCGTCAAGCCTTGTTCGCAGAATCGAGTTGATCTGCTCCCTCTTTGACAATAGCTCATCAAGAGGTATGTCACCGACGACAGCCCTTAGGGTCGTTGTAGCGAGTCCGACCGAGGCACCGGTGAAGTTCTGCACTTGGACTATACTCTGGGAAGCGTCGACGACCTTGTAGTAGATCAGAAAGTCGATGTCTACGGGGGCGTTATCTTTGGTTATTGCTGTTTGATGAGGGACTTCGAGATAGCGCTCCCTCAAATCGACCTTTACGAGCCTGTTGAGGACGGGGAGGATCAGTACTATTCCTGGGCCTTTTGCTCCCTTCAGTCGTCCGAGGCGGAATTGGACGACGCGTTCGTATTCTCGTACGATCTTGATCGCTGAAGCGAAAACCCCTAGGACTACGATTACGGCTAAGATGAAGAGGAAGAGATCGATGTAGAAACCGATTTCGCCTGCTTGAAGGATGACTGAGTCAAAGATCATTTCTAGTTCTCTGCCTTCTCGACTATCAATCTGAGTCCTTGCACGTCTTTAACTCTGACAAGCGTGCCTTTAGGCATGTCTGTTGAGCCGGTCACGGAAAAGTCTTCAGCTCCGATATTCGCTGTAGCGACTTCGCCGGCCTTCAAGTCGCTAGTGAGGCGACCCTGTTTTCCTATTATAGCCTTGGGATTCTGCGCTAGGGGCAGGTTCATCAGCGTCTCTCGAACCTTGTAGAGGTAGATGCTTCCGAGAACCCCGCCCGCGCCTAGGATTCCGAGGATCGCGTAAGTGAGCGGTCCTGCAGCGTTGAATGATCCTGACCCCGATGGGGCGGATGCAGGGGCGGGCGCTGATGAGGGTAGGCTGAAGATCAGGAGGAAGCCTACGATGAATATTATGACGCCCGCGATGGCGCTGACGCCGTGGTGCGTTTTCAGTTCTAGGAATATGAAGGCGGCTCCAATGAGCATGAGAACGAGCGACACGAATGGTGCGCCGAATACTCCTAGTCCTAACAGTGCGAGCGCTATGGCTGCGGCTCCCACCACGGTGACTATGACGGTGGGATGATAGAGGTCAGCAATTATCGCGAAGGTCCCTGCAAGGAACAGGATGCTGTCGAGGTTGGGGTCGCTGATGACTGAGAGAAATGTCGAAGCTATTCCGGGGGTGTGGATCGGGGCCCCGGCTGCGCCCATCGCGGTGAGGGCGTCTTGGGTGGTCGAGACATTCAATACGACATCAACGACGTGCTGCTGCTTGGCATAGCAGGACGAGTAAGTTCGACAGGGGTACGACTTGCCGCCTGTAACCATTTCTGCGGTTGCTGACGCGTTGCGGTAGCCTGGGGTAATCGATACCATGTACTGAGTGAAGGCGTTGAGGTCTTTGGTGAAGGTAGTATTCTCTTGGCCGATTGGAATTCCGGAGACGATGGGTGTGGCGGAGCCTATGAGGGTGCTTGGAATCATGGTTATGTTTGTTGATGCTTCGGCGATGTAGGCGCCTGCGCTGAATGCGTGGGCGCTTCCAGGGGCGATTAATGTTGTGAAGTGGTTTCCAGCGCCTTCGTAGGCTGCGATCGCGCTGATGATGTTCTCCATGTTCACCCCTGCACCACCATTCGTATTGATTATCAGGATGAAATTGTGGATGCCGGATGAGGTTGCGTCGTTGATCGAGGACACTACAAAGTCTTGGGCGCCGGAGTCGATGTCCTGGTCTAGGGAGGCAACGTAGACGTTTGGTTGCGCGTGTGCTTTCTGTGGGAGGGAAGCTTGGATCGTGAGGATTAGCGCGGCGAGGAGGAGAAGCAGTGCGATTCTTTGCCTAGTGACCTTCACCATTCAGTGAACGCACTTCCCTAGATTATGGGGAACGGTCCGGCATAAGCCTAACCCCGGACTCATCACCCTTGGCCGAGGATGCCCTCTTGATCTATACATCGAAAGTGTCTGGGAAATCGCCCATTTCCACCCCTGATCACGAATCTAAAACACGTACCGTTGCTCGCCCAAAAATCGTTCGGGAACTTCCCTAGACTTCCCGTTGTTTGGACTTTTCACCTAAGCCCGGATTGCGCCCTGAAGCGGCCGTCGCCCCCATTATCCATGCCAGACAGAAAATTCCCTCGCCAAAAAGGGAGGGGGGGTCTAAGCGATCGCATCCCGTGACACAAGAGTGGTCAAGGGGAATCGTCTCCTTTCTCGAAATCGCTCATTACAAGCCCCTTACTCCGGATCCAAGCACATGATTTCGAGAACAGGACTTTCCACGCTGATCCCAAGGGGAATACACAGGATCGAAAGCATCAGACAAGCCGATAACACGCCCGTCTCAGAGAAACAAGCCCGAAACCGGGTTCAGACAGAAAGAGGGTTTGGAAAAAAAATCCTATAACTTTTGCAGGACCCTTGCGTGCGAGAGAGGTCAACCGCGGACCCTGCTGAAACTAAGCCTTGCCTGTTAATCGTTCCTTTCAAGCTTCTAACCAGGGGTGGCAAGCTAATTCAAGACCCTACAAACCATCCCTGTCTACCATGAGTACGCAGAAAGTGGACTATTTTGCCAGACAATCTGCCCTGCCCCAGATCGGCCAGTCAGGACTGCACCGCCTCCAATCAGCCAAGATCGCGATAGTCGGAACAGGCGGCGTAGGAAGCGCTGCCGCCTACTTCCTCGCCAGCCTCGGCCTAGGACAGTTGACACTTATCGACCAAGACATCGTCGAGGAGACCAATCTCCACCGGCTCCTAGGCGCTGATCAACACGACCTCCACCAGCCAAAAGCCGAAGTTCTCAGCCGGAAACTTGGCTCCCGTCATCCTTGGACCCGGACAGAAGCGATAGTCGAAACCCTTCGAACAGAGAATTGTAACGAGCTTCTTGATGGAACTGATCTGATTGTTGATGGAACCGACAACCTCCGGGCAAGACACATCCTCAACAAGTTTTCTGTGGGGAACAACACTCCCTATCTCTTCACCAGCGCGATCGCGAACCAGGGTCATCTGTCTCTGTTCAATCCTCCGGGGACCCCGTGCTTCGAGTGCTTCATGCCTATGACAAAACCTACGCTGACAGACAACTGCGAGACCCTAGGAGTCACCTCAACAATAGTAGGATTGATCGGGACCCTAGCAGCCTCCGAGGCCGCGAAGAAGGTACTTGACTTACCGACAAGAATTCTAGGGCAATTGTTGACCATAGACCTAGCCGGTCCCGAGTTTCTGTTCACCAAGATCACAAAGAGAGAGAACTGTACAGCATGCAACGGTTCTCGATCAGAAGCTGTTCAGCATGACAGTGTGGTGATGTTGTGCGGCGACAACGTTGCCAACGTACTTCCACAGAAGGAAGTCTTGTTAGATCTTCAATCTCTCAACTCGAAGATTCCGAAGGAGTCAGTGATAGCAAGTTCCCACTCCGTTTTCGTCTACACCAAACAATCTCACCGAGTGTCAGTTTTCAAGACAGGTAGATTATTGATCGGAAACGTCAACACAGAAGAAACGGCAAGACAAGTAGCAACCGAAGTATGGAACGAGATACTCTGATAATCCAGCTATAGCACCCTCAAGTTTTCAACAAGCTTATACGGTTCCGGAAGCGCGGTCCGTTTTGCCGGGGGAAACGAGGCGCCGGGGTTGGCATTGTCCACCGAAGGCCGATCGGCTCAGGCGACGGGCTGCAGACACGTCTCGTAGCAACCCGTAGTAAGCATCCATGGAATGGATGGCTGAAGTGGGTTCGACTCCCACCCCCGGCTCCACAACGAACGGTAGGGCAGGAATCGCGTATTTCTACGGGAACTTTGGCGAGAGCGCTCCCGCGGGGCATGCATCGATACACGCCATGCAGAGGATGCATTCCGAGTCGTTGAACTTTTTCCAGTCCAAGTCTAAGATCGGGATCTGCATCGGACAGGCTGTCTCGCATTCTTTGCAGTTTGAGCACTTGATAGGGTCCCGGTGCATTCCTAGCATGCTGTTCTTTTGGAAGACTGCCATGATGCCTCCGACAGGGCAGATGTAGCGGCACCAGAATCTCGGGATTCGCCATGCCGCGTAGATGAATCCGGTGAGTATCAGAATGTTGATCCATGTGAGTGCCGGGATACCCCCGAGCCAGGAGCCGAGATTGGCTGCGGAGAAGTCAGAGACTTGAGCGGTGCCCAAGAACCTCCAGGAATGGGCCAGGATTAGCGGTAGAGTTCCGAAGTAATCGTGAGTACGTGTCTGTACGGAATCGACCCTTCCCTTTATCCCTGTGATAACGTCTTGGAGGAAGCCGACCGGGCAGATCCAGCCGCACATGAACCTCCCTAGCAAGGCTCCGACCACAAACATGATTCCGATGGGCAACCATGGGAAGATTGCCTGCGACAAAAGGAGAGTGGTAGCGTCCAACGTTGAACCGATCGCACCCTGCGCCTTAACACTCGCCACAACCGGGAGCACGACCCACGATCTTGCTCCGCTGAACGAAGGGTTTAGGCGAGCAAGAGCGATGCCCGCGAATAATAGGAAGAAGCCCAGCTGGACGAGAGTCCTCACTGGCCAGTAGTAGATTCTTCCGCGCCGTAGGCGCTGCCACAGTCGGTTGGCAACGCCGACCTTCGATTCGCTTGTAGCAACGGGCTGCATTTGGATTATCTAGCCTAACCAAAGATCGGAACGAACTGACGGACCGATTGTTGAATGATAGCCCATTGCTCCGAGTAGACGCCTAACATCATAATCGCCAGCCCCAAGAATAATGTTAGAGTTGCGATGACTCGATTCAAGTTGGTCCACCATTAGCTCGGCGAATCAGTTTAGCATTCTCCGAGTTTGCGTAGTTATATTGTTTCCGAAGACTACAGTCGAGACTGTTCTCTCCGTATGATATAGACAAGTCTTTAATAGCGTACGGACGAACCGAGCGAAAATTATTCTTGACTAACGGAGGATTGTCCATGGACGAGAAGAAGCCTAGCACGTCCACCAACTCTACTCCTCCCAATCCCACGCAGCCAGTGGCCTCCCAGCCACCCAGTCTTCCGCCGCCGGTCAAGACCCCTCTCATCTCACGACGAAGATTTCTCCAAGGAGCAGTGGCCGCTTCGGTCGTTCTTGCCGCCGCCTCAATGGGCGCGTCTGGACAGATCCTAGGCCCTCTCATTCCGGAATCGACAACGACCCAGGATATCATAGACTGGGCAACACTCGATGGTCAGTACCAGGCCGTGAAGTCCAAGTCGACTCTATATCAACCGATAAACTATTCAGAATTCTTCTATTTCCCCTACGATTCCTCAGTCAGCCCATACTACAAGAACGTGATAGCGAGACTTCCTGATCCCCTAGTAAACCCAAACCCGAAATATTCATCAGACCCCATCCTCAAGCACGTGGTCGCCCTCAACGTTACATGCGTCCACTTGAGATGCCTAGTAAATCCTGGCTATGCAGGAAACCCTGGCACAGGCGAATTCCGACTCCAGTGCCCATGCCACGGAAGCCAATATCGATTGGTTGACGGCGTTCCTGTCGCCGGACCCGCCTTTGACCTCGGATTGAATCCTCTTCCGGAAGTCCAGCTCTCAGTCGATGCAAACGGGAAGATAAGCGCCTTCGGGAAGTTGATCGGAGAACCGGGAATTGGGCGCACCCAGTAGCAAGAAAAAGGGCGTCCTCGACCCTATAATCGCCCTCCTGAAATGGACCTGGGAAAGGCTGGAACGAACACTTCTCCTCGGACTGAAAATAGTCTTTCCCTCCAGATTCATCAGCCCGATGGGCTTTCTAGGAATGCTAACTGTAATCGTGTTCCTCATACTCGGGGTCACGGGTGCACTGTTGCTCTTCCACTTCACACCCTTCTTTGGAAACTGCCCTCCCTCACCGGCGAACGTAACCTATGTCCCGTCAGCAACTTGCAATCAAGCCTACAACAGCGTACAATCGATAAACAGCAATGTAGCCTGGGGATCGATAATCAGAAACATCCACTACCATGCTTCCAATGCCATGGTTCTCCTAGCGGTAATGCACATGTTCTACCAGTATTTTGGAGGACGGTACAAGCTCCGATACGAGATCCTCTGGGTGACAGGAATCATTCTCGGCGTCGTCACGGTTATCGAAGCTTACACCGGTTACGACCTAATCTTCAACATTCGAGGACAACTAGCCATAAACATTGGACAAACCCTTACCTTCTACAGCCCGGTAATAGGGGCCGACCTCGCCCGAATAATATTCGGGTTCAGCTTCAACGACCTCGCAATTCGATTCTACGCCTTCCACGTCTTCATCATACCAATAATCATGCTGGCAATAATGGCAGTTCACCTTCCAAGAAACCTTGTCCTAGACATACCCGTGGCCTCAGCCATAACGGGAATCATTTTGATCATGGGCGGACTATTCCCCGTAGATGTTGGAGTGAAATACGATCCGAACGTGCAGACCCAGATCACGTTTCCAGAATGGTACTTTACGAGTCTCTACGCGTTCATCAGGGTTAAGGGACTTGCTCCCTTCATAGCGGGAGCTATAATCCCGACAATATTCGTCCTGATCTTCACGGTTGCCCCGTTCTTTGACCGTGGGAGGAAAATAGCTATGATCGACCGACCCTTCTGGGTTGCCCTCGGTGTCGCCTCGCTAGGACAGATCGCGGTCGTGACTGTTTGGGGATTCAGGTCTGCAAACCCACTCGTCGCACTTACCGACCCTGGGCAATTGGTGATCGACCCAACCCTTTTCTTCGGATCATTGTTGCTATCTATCGCGTTGGCTTACGGCTTCGTCTACGCATTCGTTAGATGGAGGCGTGCCAAGGTAGATGCGCTTCGCGCAGCTAGAAAACCGATACCCTTTCGAAGATTACAGCCGTACCTGTTTTCAAAGAGCGAAGTCTATTCGCTGTTGGGCGGGCTACTGCTCCTACAAGCGTTCCTAGACGTTTCGATATTTCGAGCCTTAATTGCAAATCTCAATAATTTTGTCCTTCTTGAAATTGGGATGGTGCTTGTCGCGTTCGCTGCGGCGGTTCATATATACCGGATATCGAACCAAGCGAAGTGATTGATGGACCGTGCAAGTCCCGAAGAGACATCTACCTGTCGTAGGATTGTTAGGGCTTGTAGTCATCGCCGCCGCGGGAGGCGGCATCTACTACTACGAGTACGTCTCGCCTCCAAACACGTCATGTGGTGTGGCGTCACATCGGCTATTCTTTATGACAGCAATAATTTTTGAACTGGGAGGTTTCCAGATCACAAACGGGGCATACCTTAACCAGAGCACAGCACCAGCTTTCAACGCCACGGCAGGTCCAAGCCTTGTCGGTGTAAAGCACCAGAACTACACCGCGCCTTCCGACCACAAGACGATAAATGCGATAGTCGGGGACACAATCACACTATACATCTACGGCGTGAATTCCACGGACCCTAGGCAGTTCGCTGGCATCGCAGGCCACGGGTTTACGATATCTCCATCTGTCAACGGTCAGTTTGGAACAGGCACAATTCCCTTGGGAAAGTGGTATACAGTGACGTTTACCGTAACTCAAGCGGGAACATACGCATACTTCTGTACAATTCCCTGCAGCAACGGTCACGGGAGCATGACTGGCAGCATGGTGGTATCATGTGGCTGAGACGATCGTCCAGCGGCAGATACAGGTCTTGGCCAAGAATAGAATTCTGACTTACTACGAGTACACTAAGCCAAAGATCTGGTACCTTCTAGTTTTCACCTCTCTGACTGCAACATTTGTCGCCGGCAGCCTGCTCTCGACCGGCCTTTCCCCGATCAGATGGATTATCGCAGGTGTTGCTATCACATCAGGTTGCGCGGGTTGTAATGCCCTGACAAATTACGTTGACAGGGACATCGATGCGGTTATGAACCGGACGCGCCACAGGCCCCTCCCGAGCGGACGAATCACTCCGACCTCAGGGCTCCGATTCGGCCTCGCTCTCGTCGCAATTTCCATCTTATTATCATTCACATTGAACCTTCTATCGGTTCTATGGATGGCCCTCGGGGTTCTCGACAACGTCGGGGTCTACAGTTTACTGTTGAAGCGACGAAGCGTTCTGAACATTCTGCTAGGAGGATTCAGCGGTGGGCTGCCGGTTCTCTTCGGATGGTCCGCCGCGACAGCAGGCCCGATCGGAACCATCTCCCTACTTCCAATACTCATGGCGGGTCTCGTATTCCTCTGGATTCCGATCCACATCTGGTTCCTCGCAGTTACATTCCGATCAGACTATGCAAAAGTTGGGGTGCCTATGCTCCCGGTCGTCATCGGATCAGTGCCAGCTATCCGGCTGATAGTAATTTTCTCAATGATTCTCTTCCCATTTTCCATCGGCGTCTACTTGCTCGGCCATTTCGGCCTGGTTTACGGGTTGGTGGCGCTTCTAGGGGGTCTAGTGAATCTAGTTGGAAGTGTGTGGGTCCTCTACAAGCCGACAGAGGCGAACGCCTGGACAATGTTCAAGATCTCCAGCCCCTATCTTTTCCTGCTCTTTCTTGCGATGATAGTGGATGTCGCGTTGAGAGCTTAGGCGAGCAATCGCATAAACCGTCCCATACCTCCAGGAATCTGGCACATTATCACGTCAGATATCCGCTTCGTCCCCATCATACGCAGCATCAAATCAAAGAGGAAGCCGTGGGCCATGACTCTGTCTGAGGCTTGACGCATCAGCTTCGAGTTCTCCATCTCCAGGCCGATCTGCTCCTTCCAAGAAGCCTCATAACTTGATAGAGGTGTCTGATGCTCGAAATAGTTGACCGCAGCCTCCGCTGCCAAGTCTCCCGTAATGAGAGCGGTTTGTATTCCACCGCCATTTGTAGGCATAACCATTCCAGCCGCATCGCCGACCGCCATAACCCGATCAGAATAGGTCCGGGAAAGAGGTCCGTCGACCGGGAGGCTATCACCGATCATCGAAGCCTTGTTCCCGCCAACCAACCGTTTCGAGGCGACCGTGTTCTTCTCAATGAAACCGGTGAGGAGATCGCGTATCTGCCAATCTCGTCTGACATATGGTTCCCTGATCCCGATTCCAACGTTTGCGCGTCCGTGTCCCTTAGGAATTATCCACCCATATCCGCCTGGCGAGTATCGAGGATCCATGTACATCTCCGCAACATCCAGCTCGACGTTGAGGTCAGTCATCAGATACTCTATGTTCGTGGCGACCGCATAGGGACCAGCATAGGCTCTTTCTGGAAGTCCGGCCCTCTCTGCGGTCTCGCTCGGATAACCGTCTGCTGCAATGATGATGTCTCCGTGAACCGATTTTTCGCGTGTCGGACCAACCCAGCCTCCCTGATCATACGGGAAGTAGTGGGCTTGGACGCCGATGTCGATATCCGCACCATGGCTTCGGGCAACGTCTCCGAGGTGACTCTCGAAAACATGCCGATCGAGGATGTGGGCCGCAAATGGAAACTCAAACTTATGCCCCCTCGGACTTATCAAACGAATGGAATGACATGTCGTGTCGACAGCTTCAGGGGATGCGTCAATGACATCGAGATTCTTGACTCTCGGGAGAAGCTTCTCCATCTCGGCTTTGACCGGAAAATATTCGCCGCACCGGACTGGTGTGCCGAGAATCTTCTTTTTCTCGAAAACTTTCACTTTCAAGCCTTTCTTTGACAAATGGATTGCTGCCGAAAGGCCACCAGGCCCACCACCAACGATGACAACGTCATACTTGCTCCCGTTCAATTGTAAAGATCAGCTAGCGGTGTATCCAACGTGAAACGATCGGTAGAAGTGATTTATGCGTTTGGCCCAGTTCACGATTGGTCGTACGATCCGTGAATAGATTACGACATCTCTCGCCGTCGTCGGGGTCATCGCCTCGATAATTCTCGTTCTGTCAGTCAAAAAGTATCCCACCGGGAACGAGAAAATGGTCGCCATATGGAAGGCGATCATGGAAGGCGCAAACGCCTACCTGAAAAGACAGTTTCGAACCATTGGAATCATCGCAGTAATCATCGCGATCGTTATCCTCGCGGCGTTCAGCGCAACATTCACAGTGACTTATAGCGCTGAAATTGCGTTCAGCTTCCTTCTCGGAGTCACTTTCTCCCTTGTCGCAGCCTACATCGCAATGTATTCAGCCACAAACGCAAATGTCAGGTCAACCGCGGCAGCAGAACAATCCACCTATCTCGCTTTGAAGGTAGCCACACTCGGCGGCGGTGCGCTGGGCTTGGCTGTGATTAGCATGAGCCTGCTAGGTCTCTCGATTCTCTACGCCGCCTTCCGCGACCCGGGCGTGCTGGCAGGATTTGGATTCGGAGCATCACTGGCTGCACTGTTCGCCCAGCTGGGCGGCGGAATATTCACAAAGTCAGCCGATGTCGGCGCCGACCTTGTTGGGAAAGTGGAAGAGAACTTTCCGGAAGATGATCCTAGAAACCCCGCCGCCATAGCTGACAACGTCGGCGATAATGTTGGAGATGAGGCTGGGAGAGGAGCAGACCTCTTCGAATCCCTCACCGCCGAGAACCTCGGAGGCATGATCATCGGTCTTATCGTCTCGATCATCCTCTTCCAGGGAATAAGCGTCTACTATGTGACAATGCCTCTGATCGTGAGATCGCTGGGGATAATCGCGACATTCGTCGGGCTCGCTGTTGCGATCTTTGAGAAGAAATTCAAAAACCCGATCAAACCGACCAGGGACGGACTTTTGGTAGCGTCCGTCGTGGCAGCGATTCTCATGTTTATTGCGACATGGTACGTCTTCGGTCCATCCGGACTGACCCCGAGTGGAAGTGCTCTGGCTGCGTACGCGCTCTACGGATGTATGGTCTCGGGACTGGCGGCAGGATTACTTATCGTGCTCTATACCGAATACTACACAGGTTCTGAAGCGAAATCTGTTATTACGATCGCAGAGAGATCAAAGTCCGGTCCAGCCCTTACCATCATGTCCGGCACCGCGGTTGGCATGATTTCAAGCGGACTACCAGTGATTACAGTGGCAATCACCCTTCTGATCTCGTTTGCTCTGGGAGAACAGTTCGCCATCCAAGCGGGAATTACTGATAGGTTCCTAGGGGGCGTCTATGGTACGACTATGGCCACGATGGGGATGCTCTCAACAGCCGGGATCGTCTTAACCATGGACGGTTTAGGTCCAATAGTAGACAACGCTGGGGGAATCGCCGAAATGTCCGGCGCCCCCGTCCAAGTCCGCGAGCGAATTGAGCCTCTCGACACGCTGGGCAACACGACCAAAGCCCTCACGAAGGGCTATGCGATGGGGTCCGCCGCTCTCGCGTCTCTACTACTCTTCCAGGCCTTCGTATTGGAAGTCGCAAGATACCAGGCCAAAATAACCGACCTAACCACTATCACGAGTGTCCAGGCCGCACTTCTGGGAACGAAACTATCCAGCCTGGGATCCGCTCTTGCTCTCAACCACCCCGATGTGGTGATAGGTGCGTTGATTGGGGGTATGCTTCCTTTTGTATTTTCCGGGACGGCAATTAACGCAGTAAGTGTCGGCGCTTATCGCATGGTCGAGGAAGTCAGAAGACAGTTCAGAGAGATCCCAGGGCTCAGAGAAGGAACAGCTAAGCCAAACTATGCAGCAGCAGTGGACATTTCCACGAGGACAGCTCTGCGCTTGATGGTAGTCCCAGGCGCAATCCCGGTAGTAGCTCCGATCGTCGTGGGGGTATTCCTCGGCTGGGCCGCAGTCGGAGCGTTAGTTGTTGGCGCGACACTATCTGCCATACCGTTGGCTATCATGATGATGTGGGGTGGAGCAGCAATGGACAATGCGAAAAAGTATGTTGAAGCAGGACACTTCGGAGGCAAGAACACGGAAACTCACGCGGCAACGGTGGTCGGGGACACGGTTGGCGATCCTTGGAAGGATACAGCTGGGCCAAGTCTGCACATTCTCATCAAGCTCCTGAACACGATTTCGCTGGTCTTCATTCCGCTCTTCCTAGTAGCTCTAATTTCCCTAGCATAACCGGGTCAGGCGGATATGAGTACTCCCGCCAAAAACACCGTTCTAAGAGCGATCCTCGCTGACGACGCCTCGGTGAAAATGGCAACAGCGCTCGGAACCCCAGGAAAAACGGAGTCGAACACGATCCCACTAACATCTGGACAGCTGACGACCGAGCAAATTGTGGGTCGCATCAAAGGACTCTCGAAGGTACGAGATGAGATCGTCCAAGTCATGCGACAACTCAACTTGACAAGGGAAGCGAGCCCGAGCGCAGTTGATCAGCTGGACTACGATAGTGAATTGGAATCGGCGAAGCGAGAACTGGGCGAGGCTAGGGAAAAGTACCAAGAGGTTCAGGGAAGAATTGAAAAGATTCAAAGACAGATCGATGATTCCAACAAGAGGATCGCGGCGCTCACAGAAATATCTCAAACCGGTTTTGCGACCGACCAGTTAGAGTCAGATGCGGAAGATTTCCGGAGACTCCTGGGACGATTACCTGTCAAGAAATTGGAGGCGGCACATAAAGCAGTGCAGTCACAATTCAAAGACCAAGCTATCCTCGCAGTCGGCAACAAGAAACAGGACGCGTTCTACGTCCTCGTCGCCGCGCCCAAAGACAAGTCTTCGCAGGCCCTTCAAACGCTCCTTCTCTACGACTTCACCCCCATACAGATTCCCGAATACAAATCACAGGATGTCAAATCAGAAATTCAAACAGAGGAAGAGAAAGCGAAGGCCCTAGCCAAAGAACTTGACGAGTTAAAGCTGCAGCTAGATGACTTGCGGAAGACAGCAGGACTGACTCTGAACCAGAGGCTCGACAAAGTGGTAGATGCTCTTATGATGTTCCGCGGAATCCTCAAACTCGGCGAGGGAACTCAGGCCTCCCGAATCTATGCTCGACTCGAAAGAGTCCTTCCAGCTGAAATCGTGAACAATCTGTCCAGAAGAGGGATCATTGAACTGGAGTCTTCTTCGTAGAAGCGCGCGTATTCGTGAGCAATCCAGACCTCGAAGCACAAGCAACACCGCGAATCAAGGACGCTCTGAACGCCGCGATTAAGCAAACTGGAAAAGAAGAATTCGCCAAAATATCAGGAATTGAAACTTCCATTCTAGACAGAATCCTACAAAGCGAGGAAGAGTTTGTCTCTGTAGCGATCATAACCCTGGCATGTCAGGTCAATAGAAGCCATAACGATCCGGACCTGGCACATTCAAGCATTAGCGAGTGCTTGAAGGGAGCAATTCTCAGATTCCCCCAGAAGACCATGCATCATGAAATCAAGGAAGAAGACGCTTCCGCTAGAAGACGTCATCGAAGCGAATTTTTCAAGGCTAGGAAAGGCTACCCCAGAGTCTATAATCCGTCTTCACTTCGAGTTGTGGGATACACAGCCAACATCTTCGTTTTCTTCGTGTTAGGATATTTTCTGGGTGGTGTTGCGCTGGGTCCACTTCTCGGATTCTCTTCGTGCTTGGGTGTTGTAGGAACGTCCCCATGGGTCACGCCTTGCACTGGCTCGATCCTTGGTCTCATTCTGGGCGCTGTCCTCTGGCTGGGCTACACGTACTACTATTTTGTAAAGAAGTTCTGAAAATGCGATCGGGATTCCCCTTTCAATCAGGAATGGCTGCCAATGATCTGATCTGGTCGGGTTTGATCCCGGCTCCGACCCCAGCAAACATTGCGGACAGGTTCCTAGCTTCATTCTCCTTGACGATCAGGAATGCAAGAATTATTCCCAGTGTGTAGGGGAATCCTGCGAATATTCGACGACTGACATTGATTGAATGCTTTCTTAAGGCGACTTCTAAGAAAGAGAGTGACTTCGTCTCCTCGTACTTTTGTCGACCTGATCCCAGGATCCGCCCGTAGTAGGAGTGAGACGAAATGAGTTCGAGCGCCTGACCCACATCCTGAGCGGCCGTGACCTGGCCCATTGTTTTCCGGTCG
>WNGH01006872.1_pt1 | contig 15352 bp, 12 predicted proteins | sample 5400631 | NCBI WGS metagenome assembly WNGH01 (sample SAMN13153373, study PRJNA577476) | soil metagenome | isolation source: 115 cm soil or saprolite under Garry oak tree replicate 1 | place: USA:California | collected 2016-06-15
CGGTGGTGCGCGGTCGCGCTATTCGGCGGCCACCCAGGTCGGCCCAGGCTGACACCGATGAGAGCTCCGCGCTGTCAGCCGAGGGCATTCCCTCCTCGGGCACGGGGAAGGATCGTCCATGGCACGCCTCAGCACGCCTCGTCTCACTGCGCTCGGCATCTGCGCCGCGCTGATCACCGGCACCCTCATGGTTCTCGTGCCGTCGTCCGCGGCATGGGCCGACCCGTCCGCCGACGCCTGGCACCAGCTACGCGTCTGCGAGTCGGGCAACAACTACTCGATCAACACCGGTAATGCCCACTACGGGGCATACCAGTTCGATCTAGCGACCTGGCGCAGCGTCGGCGGATCGGGTTACCCGTATCAGGCCTCCGCCGGCGAGCAGGACGCGCGGGCGCTGGTCCTCTACCGGATGCGCGGCTGGCAACCGTGGCAGTGCGCGACCATCCTCGGGTTGCACGAGGACGCCGACGCGCGGTCCGGGCGGATCAGCGACATCCAGGTGCCCGGCGGCGGCCTTCCCCCGGCATCGCACGCGTGGCCCGGCACGTACTACACGTTCGGCGCGCGCAGCGCGGGCCTGCGACAGTGGCAACTGAAGATGAAGTCGCGCGGCGCGCCGCTGACCGGCACCGGCCGGTTCGGTAAGAACACCCTGGCCACGGTCACGCGAGTCCAGCGCCTCAATCACCTACCCGTCACGGGCGTGCTGGGCCCGAGGACCTGGGCACTCGCCTGGACCGGTCGGTACACGACGGCAGTTGCGAAGCCGAGGCCGAGGCCGGTCGCCGCCCCGCGCTGGCCCGGCAGGTACTACTCGATCGGCGACCACAGCCTGAACATCCGCACGTGGCAGCTGCGGATGAAGGCCCGCGGCGCGGCGCTGACCGGATCCGGCCAGTTCGGCAAGAACACCCTGGCCGTGGTCAAGCGGATCCAGCGCCTCAACCACCTGCCCGCGACCGGCATCCTCGGGCCGGTCACCTGGCCGCTCGCATGGAAGGGCAAGTACTAGCCGTCGCCGTCGGCCTCGACGGTTTCGACGGCCTTGGCCGGGCGACGCTGGCGAGTCGGCGCGATGACCCCGGGTGCCAGCCGGCGGGCGGTCGCGAGGAACGCCGTATGCCCGATCATCCGGTGCTCGGGACGTACCGCCAGACCCACCACGTGCCATCCCCGCACGAACGACTCCCAGGCCGACGGCTCGGTGTAGCCACCCCGTTCGCGCAGCGCCTCGACGAGCCGCGACAGCTGCGTCGTCGTCGCGACGTACCCGATCAGCACGCCACCGGGGCGCAGGGCCGCCGAGACGGCGTCCAGAACCAGCCACGGCGACAACATGTCGAGGATGACCCGGTCGGCGGCCTCGGAGGCCGGGTGCTCGGCGAGGTCGCCGATGCGAAACGTCCAGTTGTCCGGACGCCCGCCGAAGAACGTCTCGACGTTGCGCGTCGCCACCTCGGCGTGGTCGGCGCGAATATCGTAGGAGATCACGCGGCCGGCCGGGCCGACTGCGCGCAGCAGGGAACACGTGAGCGCGCCCGAACCGGCCCCGGCCTCGACCACGGTCGCACCCGGATAGATGTCGCCGAGCATCACGATCTGCGCCGCGTCCTTGGGATAGATGACGGCAGCACCGCGCGGCATCGACAGCACGAAGTCGGCGAGCAGCGGCCGCAACGCCAGGTACTCGGTGCCGCCGGTCGACGTGACGACGCTGCCTTCGGGCAAGCCGATCAGCGCGTCGTGCTCGATCGCCCCGCGATGGGTGTGGAACTGCTTTCCCACCGTGAGCATGACGGTGTGCAGGCGTCCCTTCGGGTCGGTCAGCTGTACTCGCTCTCCCTCAGCGAACAGCGCGCTGCTCATGCGGCCGGACGGGTCAGCGCGGCGACCAGGTCGGCCGCCGCCAGGATCCCGGCGAGCGAACCGTCGCGGTGCACGACCAGGTACTCGTGTGCGGGCGTGTCGCGCAGCGCATCGAGCAGCCCGTCGCCGGACAGGTCGACGCCGAGCACCATGCCCGGCTCGATCGGCCGGGCGACCTCGGACACGGCGACCCACGGGCGGCGCTCAGGCGGCACGGCACCGATACGCGCCTCGTCGACGATTGCGCGTGGTTCGTCGGCCGAGTCGACGACGACGAGGCCGCGCGCCTGCGCCTGCCAAACGCGGCGAAGCGCCTCGGCGACCGGTACATCAGCGTGCACGAGCACACCGGGACGTACCAGTCGGCGCATCGACACCCGCGGCAGGCGTTCCTGCAGTTCGGCGTACCTCAGCGACTGCGTCGCGCCGATCCAGATGAAGGCACCGAGCGCGAGCCCCAACACTCCCGTGCCGACGTTCCAGTCGCCGCCGCCGGCGTCGAGCAGCACGGCCGAGCCGGCCACGAAGATGGCGATGAACCGGCCACCCCAGGCGGCGAACCTCGTGCCGGTCAGCCGTGACCGCGTCAGCCGCCACACTCCGGCGCGGAGCGCGCGTCCGCCATCCAGCGGTAGGCCAGGCAACAGGTTGAACACGGCGACCAGCAGGTTGCTCAACGTCAGCAGGAGCAGCAGCACGGACAGTACCGAATCCGGTGGCGCGAACCCGTGCGCGAGCCAGCAGCCGCCGCCGATTGCCAGCGAGACGAGCGGGCCGGCGATCGCGATCAGCAGCTCGTCGCGAGCCCGGCGGATCTCGCCTTCGATTTCCGACACACCACCGAGCAGGAAGATGACGACGCGCCGCACGGGCTGCCTGAGCGCGAGGCTGACCGCCGTATGACCAAGTTCATGGGCGAGCACGCAGAGTGCCAACAGAACGGCGAATCCAAACGCCACGACATACGACGTCGGACGGCTAATCCGGTCGACCCGGTCATAGATGACGCCGTTGTACGTGACCGTGATGAGTGCGGCGATCAGCACCCACGAGGGCGCGAAATACAAGGGAACCCGGCGAAAACTGCCGACATGCAGCAGCCGCCGTGGCACCGGGCCGGGAGGGTCGTTCGCACTCATCACCGCGATGCTACGGCGCGCTGCACAGCTCGCCGGGTTAGCGTATACGGGCAGTGAGCGACACCGACGATCTGCGGAGCCGGATAGAGGCTCAGGTTGCCGCGCGCCGTGGCAAACCCAAGGGTCGTCATGCCCGCGTCCACCACGCTGAGCGCGGGCATCATCAGGCACCGAGGATCGCGTCGCCCGTCGCCGAAACGCAGCTCATCGAGCGCGTGCGTCCCGATGCCGCCAGGACTCGCGGCGAGTCGCGCCGGCCCGGTAAGCGCGAGCGCCGGTTCAGCCTGATTGTCCGAGTCCTCGTCCTGATCTCGGTGGCCGGCATGCTGGCGGTGACTCTGCGCACCTTAGTGGTCGAGCCGTTCTGGATCCCGTCCGAGTCGATGGAACAGACGCTGCACGGCTGCACCGGCTGCAACGACGACCGGCTTCTCGTCGACAAGCTCTCCTACAAGCTGCACCCGGTTCACCGCGGCGACGTGGTGGTGTTCCGGCGCCCGCCGTCGGTCAACGCCAGTGAAAAGGTGCTGATCAAGCGGGTGATCGGGCTGTCCGGTGAGACCGTGCGCGGCCGCGACGGCAAGGTGTGGATCGACGGCCGCCTGCTCGAGGAGCCGTACGTGAACGGGGTGTGCGACGGGACCCAGGACTTCGCCGCGGTCACCGTTCCGGCAGGCGACGTGTTCGTCATGGGCGACAACCGCTGCGACTCGACCGACAGCCGGGTCTTCGGGCCGATCAAGAAGTCCTCGATCATCGGCCGCGCATTCCTGATCATCTGGCCGCTAGGGCGGATTCACTGGCTGTGACGGATGCGCCTGGCACAAACTGTCGGCGGGCCGATCTACTGTTCGGTTCATGAGCGACACGGTGGTGGCAACCGGCCCGGTGGCCGAGACGGTGATCGGATCGTTGTCGCCCTCGCGCGCGTCGGACTTCAAGACGTGCCCGCTGCTCTATCGCTTCCGCGCGATCGACCGTCTACCCGAAGCGCCGTCCCCGGCCGCCGCGCGTGGCACCGTCGTCCACGCCGTTCTCGAGCAGCTCTACGACCTGCCGTCCGGCGAGCGCACGCTGGCCGCCGCGACAAACCTGGTCGAGCCCGCCTGGCAGCACCTGCTCGCCGAGGAACCCGCGCTCGGCACGCTGTTCGCCGACGACGCCGAGGGCGCCACGCTGTCCGGCTGGCTCGACTCCGCGCGCGACCTCGTCGCGAGCTACTTCGACCTGGAGGATCCGGCGGCGCTCGAACCTGCGGCGCGAGAGGAGCTCGTCGAGGCGGTCGTCGACGGGCTGCGACTGCGCGGATATGTCGACCGGCTCGACATCTCGCCCGCGGGCGACATGCGCGTCGTCGACTACAAGACCGGCACGATCCCGCGCGAGGCGTTCGAAGCCAAGGCGCTGTTCCAGATGAAGTTCTACGCGCTCGTGCTGTGGCGCACCCGCGGCGTCGTGCCGCGCCAGCTGAAGCTGATCTACCTCGCCGACCGCGACACGTTGACCTACTCGCCGGACGCCGACGAGCTCGTCCGGTTCGAACGCACGCTCAAGGCAATCTGGGCGGCCATCGCCCGCGCGACCGAGAAGGGCGATTTCCGGCCGAGCCCGAGCCGGCTGTGCGACTGGTGCGACCACCAGGCCCGATGCCCGTCCTTCGGCGGTACTCCCCCGCCGTTCCCGGCCGACGCGCTGGCGATCCTCAACGGCGATCGGCGCGAAGCCACGCCGGAGGTGGTCGAGCCAGAGCTGTAGCTCGCGCTCACTGTCCACTGTGGACGATGAGGGGGATCGCGGTCTCCGCCGGAGTCATCGCGCCGTGGTACGCGACGAGCTTGCCGACCCGCTTGTCCTCGTGCTTCGTGGCGAGCAGGACGCATCGGTCCTGGCAGACCGCGACGACGTCGCCGATGCGCGCCAGATGTGCTTGCGGTACCGGGCCGAACCAACCGGCGGCCACGGCTTCGTCGCGCGTGACGACCTGTGCCGCGGCGCCGAGCACTGATCGCCACGCACCCAGCACGTCGTCCTGGGCACCGGGGTGGGTGTGCACGTACCGGACTCGCGGCTCGCCGGCGATGACGCGCACGCCGGCTCGCAGACTTCGGTCGGCATCGACGTCGATGCGCTTGCCGGCCGGAACGTTCATGCCGCCGTGATCGGCCGTGACGAGCAGCGCGGCGTCGGACGGCAGCTCGTCGACCAGCCGGGCGAGGAGCCGATCGACCTCCGCGGCCGCGGCCATCCACTGCGGCGACTCGATGCCGAAGACGTGCGCGGCGGTGTCGAGTGGCGGGTGGTAGCCGTACACCAGCCCCGGCCCGGCGCGAAGCGCCCCCAGCATCTGCTCGGCGAGGGCGTCGGGGTCGGCGGCGCCCACGAATTCGACGTCGCCGTACGCCGCGACGGTCAGCCCGCTGCCTTCGTATTCCGGCCGCGACACGGTGGTTACCCGCATGCCGGCGGACGCGAGCGTGAAGAGGCTGGGCACCGGCTGCCAGGTACGCGGGTCGGGGTCGTGGCGCCAGTCGACGTGGTTCAGCACCCGCTCGGTGCCGGGCACGTTGAGGGTGAAGCCGAGCACGCCATGCGCGCCGGACGCCACACCGGTGCCCAGCGACACGAGACTCGTCGGCGTGGTCGACGGGAAACCCGACGAGATTTCGAGAAGCGTGCCGAGCCGCCCGTCCACCACGTCGGCCAGGACCGGCGCGACGGGGCGGGCCAGCGGAAGCAGGTGGTAGCCGAGGCCGTCGACGAGCAACAGTGCGATCCGGCGGACGCCGCTGAGCGCGTCGCGGAGCCCGAGCCGATCAGGCGATCCCGGCAAGCCGAGCACTGCCAGGGCGCTCGGCAGCACGTCGGCCAGGGTCGGACGGTTGCCGGTGACTGCCATCGACTAGCGCTCCACCGGCACGTTGCGGCGCCGGCGCGTCCAACGTGCCTGCGCGAGAAGCACGAGGTACGCCGCCAGCACGATGCCGACGAGGTTGATCGCCAGCTGGGCGGCCGAGCCGAGTGCCTCGTGGTAGAGCCCGAGAACGGCAGCGACTGCCGCGTTTCCTGCCGCCGGGATGGTGGTCACTGAAATGAAGACGCCGACCAGCACGGTCGACCTGTTGGACGTGAGCGAGAGTGTTCCGGCGGCGCCCGCGAGCAGTGCCGTGATGACCGACAACGCGCCCGGGTGGTAGATGAACTCGGTCTGCCGGTGACCTAGTAGGTCCGAGGCGTGGACGAGGCCGGCAGCGCGGCCGAGCGCCGTCGCGCCGGCCGCTACGAGCAACGCGAGGGGAAAGCCCATGGCGAGCGCGAGCGCCGCCCGGCGTACCGCCACCATCCGGCCGCGCAGCAAGCCGACGGCGACTCCGGCCAACGGCCCGAACTCGGGCCCGACGACCATCGCGCCGACGATGGTCACCGGCGAGTCGGTGACCACGCCGATCGCGGCCAGCAGCGTCGCGAGCACCATGAAAGCGAGGAACGTCCAGGTCAGCGTGGAGTCCTCGCCGGTAAGTGCGACGATCTCGTCCCAGATCACGGCGTCGGCACCCTCGCCCGGTGCGTCTCGCTCGGCCCGCTGCACCGAATCGCCGATGGCGGTGTCGACGGACACGAGGCTGACCGACCCGCGCTCGGTGACGCCGAGCCGCCGCAACTTCGCGAGCACGGCCGGAACGGACTCCCGCGCGAGATCGGCGAAGATGAGATCTCCCGGCGGTTCACGAGCGGCGCAGACCACGGCGATGTTCGTGGCACCCGGCTCGCCATGCAGGACGCCCAGCACCTCGTCGGTGGTGCCGGTGGGGGCGACGGCCCGCAGGTGGATCATGCCCACGACTGCTACCCGGCTTCGAGCAGGGCAGCGAGATCGTCGACGGTCAGCCCGACCAGGCTCGCGCGGACCGTGCGGGTAGGCGCCGCCTCGATCGGCACCTCGCTCGGCACGGCGAGCACTACGCATCCGGCGGCTTCGGCCGACGCGACACCCAGCGGCGAATCCTCGATGGCGACGCAGAGCCGCGGGTCCGCGCCGAGCAACCGAGCCGCGACGAGATAGGGATCGGGTGCGGGCTTGGGATGCGCGACCTCGTCCCCGCAGACCGTCGCCTTGAAATGCGCGCGGCCTATGACGTCGAGGGCGATCTCGGTGAGCCGCCGGTGCGTCGAGGTGACCAGGCGGCAGGCACCCCGGCTTCGTTGACGGAGCCGAGCAACTCCTCGGCGCCTGGCCGCCAGACCAGGTCGGTGCGGAACAACTCGGCGGTGCGCTCGGTCAGATAGCCACCGCTGCTCTCCGGATCGGCGTCGATGCCCAGATCGTCGTGCAGGATCGTGATGGACCGCGCGAGGCTGGAGCCGACCATCCGCCGCCGCGCTGCGTCGGACAGCTCCCCGCCGAGATAGTGCGCGAGATCGTCGAGGGCGACGTCCCAGACCTTCTCCGAGTCCAGCAGCGTGCCGTCCATGTCGAAGAGGACCGCGGCCGGCACGCTCACGTGTTGAAGTACTTCGCCTCGGGATGGTGCACGACGATCGCGTCGGTCGACTGCTCCGGGTGCAGCTGGAACTCGTCGGACAGTTCCACGTTGATCCGCTCGGGGCGCAGCAGCTCGACGATCTTCGCGCGGTCCTCGAGGTCGGGGCAGGCGCCGTAGCCCAGGGAGTACCGGGCACCCCGGTAGCCGAGTTTGAAGAACTCCTCAACGTCGGCGGGGTCGTCGTCGGCGGCCGGCTTGCCGCCGGGCAGGATCAGTTCCTGACGGATTCGGCGGTGCCAGTACTCCGCCAGCGCCTCGGTGAGTTGCACGGACAGCCCGTGTGCCTCGAGGTAGTCGCGGTAGGCGTTGGCCTCGAACAGCTGGTGGGTGAACTGGCTGATCTTGTCGCCGACCGTGACGACGGTGAACGCGACGACGTCGGTCTGGCCGGAGTCCTCGGCCCGGAAGAAGTCGGCGAGGCACAGGCGCCGCTCACGACGCTGCCGCGGGAACGTGAACCGCGTCCGCTCGTGGCGGCCCTCGTCCAGCACGATCAGGTCGTCGCCCTTGCTGACACAAGGGAAGTATCCGTAGACGACGGCCGCTTCGAGCACGCCCTCGGTCTGGAACCGGTCGAGCCAGTAGCGCAGCCGGGGCCGGCCGTCGGTCTCGACGAGTTCCTCGTAGGACGGCCCCTTACCGCCGCGGGCGCCGCGCAGGCCCCACTGCCCCATGAATGTCGCCCGCTCGTCGAGCAGTGACGCGTAGTCGGCCAGCGCAATGCCCTTGACGACGCGGTCGCCCCAGAACGGCGGCGTGGGGATCGGGTTGTCGGTCGCGACGTCCGAACGCGACGGCACCTCTTCGGCGGCTTCGGCCGCGCGGCGCTGCTCGGCGATCCGCAGCGACCGTTCGCGGCGGGCCTTGCGCTCGGCCAGCTTGCGGGCCTCGTCGTCGGACAGCTTGGCGTCCGGGGGCCCGTCCGGCGTGGTCGCCACTCCGCCACGGCGCACGGCCATCAGCGCGTCCATGAGTCGCAGCCCCTCGAATGCGTCGCGGGCGTAGCGGACGTCGCCCTCGAACAGCTCGGCGAGATCCTGCTCGACGTAGCCACGGGTGAGCGCCGCGCCGCCGAGCACGACGGGGTACCGCTCGGCGATCCCCCGCGTGTTCATCTCCTGCAGGTTCTCCTTCATGATGACTGTGCTCTTGACGAGCAGCCCGGACATGCCGATGACGTCGGCGGCGTGCTCGTCGGCGGCTTCGAGGATCGCGTTGATCGGCTGCTTGATCCCGATGTTGACCACGGTGTAGCCGTTGTTCGACAAGATGATGTCGACGAGGTTCTTGCCGATGTCGTGCACGTCGCCCTTGACCGTGGCGAGCACGATCGTGCCCTTACCCGAGCCGTCGGACTTCTCCATGTGCGGCTCGAGGTAGGCGACGGCCGCCTTCATGACCTCGGCCGACTGCAGCACGAACGGCAGTTGCATCTCACCGGACCCGAACAGGTCGCCGACGGTCTTCATGCCGGACAGCAGCGTTTCGTTGATGATCTCCAGAGCGGGGCGGGTCAGCAAGGCTTCGTCCAGATCGGCCTCCAGGCCGTTGCGCTCACCGTCGATGATGCGCCGTTGCAGCCGCTCGTCCAGCGGTAGCAACGCAAGCTCTTCCGCGCGCGAGGCCGCCGACGACTGCGCGGACATGCCCTCGAACAGGCGTAGGAACTGCTGCAGCGGGTCGTAGTCGTCACCCCGGCGGTCGTACACCAGGTCGAGTGCGACCTTGCGCTGCTCGTCCGGGATCTTCGACATCGGCAGGATCTTGGACGCGTGCACGATCGCGGAGTCCAGGCCGGCCTCGACGCACTCGTGCAGGAACACCGAGTTGAGCACCTGGCGCGCGGCCGGGTTGAGCCCGAACGACACGTTGGACAGGCCCAGCGTGGTCTGTACGTCCGGATGCATCTGCTTGAGCTGCCGGATGCCCTCGATCGTCTCGATGCCGTCGCGGCGGCTCTCCTCCTGGCCGGTGGCGAGCGTGAACGTCAGGCAGTCGACCAGGATGTCGCCCTCGCTCATTCCCCACTGCTCGGTCAGCGTGGTGATCAGCCGGTGCGCGATCGCGACTTTCTTCTCGGCGGTGCGTGCCTGGCCCTCCTCGTCGATCGTCAGCGCGATGACGGCGGCGCCGTGCTCACGGATGATCGGCATGACGCGGGCGAACCGGCTTTCCGGGCCCTCGCCGTCCTCGAAGTTGACCGAGTTGATCACCGAGCGGCCGCCGAGCATCTCCAGGCCGGACTCGATGACCTCCGGCTCGGTGGAGTCCAGCACGATCGGAAGCGTGGACGCCGTGGCGAAACGGCCGGCGACCTCGCTCATATCGACACGTCCGTCTCTGCCTACAAAGTCCACGCAGACGTCGAGCAGGTGCGAGCCGTCGCGGATCTGCGCGCGGGCGATCTCGATGCACGCGCCGTAGTCGGCGGCCAGCATGGCCTCGCGGAATGCCTTGGAGCCATTGGCATTCGTGCGCTCGCCGATCATCAGCACGCTGGCGTCCTGGCGGAACGGCACCGACTGGTACAGCGACGCGGCCGCCGGCTCGAGACTCGCCGGGCGGGCCGGCGCCGAGAGTGACTCGACTGCTGCCACGACCGCACTGATGTGTTCCGGCGTCGTACCGCAGCAGCCGCCGACCAGCGCCGCGCCGAACTCGGTGACGAACGAGGACAGCGCCGTGGCGAGCTCGGCAGCGGTCAGTGGGTAGGTGGCGCCGTTCGGGCCGAGTTCGGGCAGCCCCGCGTTCGGCATCACGGACAGCGGGCGGCGAGAGTTGCGCGACAGGTAGCGCAGGTGCTCGCTCATCTCGGTCGGGCCCGTCGCGCAGTTGAGCCCGATCAGGTCGACGCCGAGCGGCTCGAGCGCGGTCAGCGCGGCACCGATCTCCGAGCCGAGCAGCATGGTTCCGGTCGTCTCGACGGTGACGTGCGCGATCAGCGGCAACTTCGCGCTGAGCGACGCCATCGCCCGCTTTGCGCCGATGATGGCGGACTTGGCCTGCAGCAGATCCTGGCAGGTCTCGACGATGATCGCGTCCGCGCCGCCCTCGATCATGCCGGCGACCTGCTCCTGGTAAGCATCGCGCAGAACGGTGTAGTGCACGTGCCCGAGCGTCGGCAGCTTGGTACCGGGGCCCACCGAGCCGAGCACCCACCGCGGGCGGTCCGGGGTCGACCAGCCGTCGGCGACCTCCTTGGCGAGTGTCGCGCCGGCTCGGGCGAGCTCACGGATCCGGTTGACGATGTCGTACTTTGCGAGGTTGGCTTAGTTCGCGCCGAACGTGTTCGACGACGTCCGGGCGGCTCACGTTGAGAATCTCGTTGCAGCCCTCCAAGCCCTCGAAGTCGTCGAGGCTCAGGTCGGCGGCCTGCAACATCGTGCCCATCGCCCCGTCGGCGACGACGACTCGCTCGGCGAGCGTGTCGAGCAACGATGGTCGAGACGGGTTGCCTGGCATGAGGCAAGGCTACCCAGCGGGCACGACGGCGAGCGCCGACCACGCGCCGCCGCGGGCGAATGCCGTCGAACGGACGCGGCGCGGCTTTGAGCGTAACCGCGAAGGTTGCGGCATCCCCGGTCGTAGGCTGGGCGAATGACGGAGTCCGCCGAGGAAGACCAGCGAGCCGAGATCGAGTTCGAGGGCTGGCCCGAACTGACCGACGCAGTGCTCGTCGCGGCGTTCGAAGGTTGGAACGACGCGGGCGACGCGGCGACGGGGTCGATCGAGCACCTCGAACTCGTCTGGGACTCGCAGCCGCTCATGGCGATCGATCCGGACGAGTACTACGACTTCCAAGTGAATCGGCCAACTGTCTCAATGGTCGACGGGGTGACCCGCCGGGTCTCGTGGCCGACGACGCGGCTGTCGGTCTGCCGCCCCCCGGGCGCGGCCTTCGACCTGGTGCTCGTGCGCGGCATCGAGCCGAACATGCGGTGGCGAGCCTTCTGTGACGAGCTGCTCGACGTGATCCGTGCGCTGGACGTCCGCGTGGTGGTCACGCTCGGCGCGCTGCTGTCCGACACGCCGCACACCCGGCCCACGTCGGTCACCGGCACGTCCTACGACCAGGCGTCGGCGGTCAAGTACGGCCTGGAGAAGTCCCGGTACGAAGGTCCGACCGGCATCGTCGGCGTCCTGCAGGACGCCTGCGTTGCGGCCGGCATCCCGGCGATCTCGTTCTGGGCCGGCGTCCCGCACTACGTGTCGCAGCCGCCCAACCCGAAGGCCACCATCGCGCTTCTGCACAGCGTCGAGGAGGTGCTCGACGTGCCCGTGCCGCTGGCCGAACTCCCCCAGCAGGCCGACGAGTGGCAGAAGCTCGTCGACGAGATGGCCGCCGAGGACGACGAGGTCACCGAGTACATCCGCAACCTCGAGCAGCGCGACGACGAGATCGACCGCGGCGAGATGGGCGCAACGTCAGGTGACGCGATCGCGCGCGAGTTCGAGCGCTACCTGCGCCGGCGCGACCGCGGCCACGGCTTCGGTTCCGGCAGCGGGCACGGCCCGACCGTCGGCTGAGACCGTTCTCGGGGCGAGACGCGCCAGGGTCGACGTGCTCGGTTTAGACTGCCCTGCGCCGCATTTGTTCCGATCAAGCCAGCTGGGGTTGACGCGTCGATGATGTCCGTTCAGTGGGGCTCCGCCACCGACCCTGGACGGGTGCGTGAGATCAACGAGGACAGTTACCTGGTGGCGCCGAACCTGTTCGTGGTGGCCGACGGCATGGGCGGGCACGCGGCGGGCGAGGTTGCCAGCGCGATCGCGGTCGGCGAGTTCCGGGCGCTGGCCGAGCGGTCCGAACTGCGCACCGAGGAGATCGCCGAGGCGATCAGCCGCGCCAACCGGCAGATCCTGCACAGCGGGGCGCAGCACCACACGCGCGCCGGCATGGGCACGACGCTGGCCGGCCTGGGCGTCGTCCGGGCCGGCGGTTCGGCGCACTGGGCCGTGTTCAACGTCGGCGACTCACGCGTCTATCACTATGTGCACGGCGAGCTGCACCAGGTCAGCGTCGATCACTCCGAGGTGCAGGATCTGATCACCGCCGGCTACATCACGCCCGACGAGGCCAAGACGCACCCGGACCGCAATGTCGTGACGCGCTCGCTGGGCACGGAGCCCGCGCCCGTCCCGGACATGTGGGTGTTCCCGCCGATCGCCGGCGAACGGTTCCTGATCTGCTCCGACGGGTTGTCCCGAGAGCTCGAGGACGCCGAGATCGAGGCGATCCTGCACGCCCAGCCGATCGCGCAGGAGGCCGCCACGACCCTCGTCGACCAGGCTGTCGAGGCCGGTGGGCACGACAACATCACCGTGCTGGTGGTCGACTTCGCAGGCAGCATGGCCGACGGGCTCTCGCACGAGATCGACGAGGACACCGCCCCGCGTACACACGGACTGGTGGGATTCTGAGCACCATGCCGCCCGAGTCCACTGCGCCGCTCTACACGCCCGGCACCTGGGTTGCCGTGGGCGCGGAGTCCGGATGGCTCCTCGCCGACATCGACCCGTCCGACCCGATGGTGTTGCAGTGCTGGTCGCTGATCCGCGGCGGCGCTCCGATCGACGAGATCCTCGACGCCGTCCTGCAGCGCGGTCTGCGCGCAGTCAGCAGCTTCGCACTGGTCCGACTGTCCGGCGGCGGTCGCCGCGCCGTCGTGATCCGAGGCGCGGCCCGGGCCGACGTCACCGTTGACGGCGCCGACCACTCGCTGAGCGCCGATGGTGTGTCGACGTGGCGCGAAGTCGAGCTGCCGACCGGCACGACAGCGGTACGCGTCAGCTCCGGCGACGGTCCGGCAGTGGGCGGCGAGACGTCGCTGTCGCCGGGAGTGACGCTCGCGTCGAGCATCCGGTTGACGGTCGGCCCGGTGTCGGCCGTCGCGCCGCCGCCGCCCGGCCCCCCTCCAGGTCCGCCCGCCGGCCCGCCGAGCCCGCCGCCTGCTCCCCCTCCCGGTCCGCCGCCCGGTCCGTCGGATACAGCGGAACCAGCCGAGGGAACGCCAGAGCCGGGCCTCATCCCATGGCTCGACGAGCCGCGAAGCGAGACGCCACCACCGCCGCCCGGCCCGCCTGCCCCGGTGGGCATCCAGCTGCCGGTGCAGTTGCCGCCGATGCCGGCTCCACCCGCACCGACCGAACAGGTGCCACCTCCACCACCGTCGTCCGAGCCGGAAGAGAACTCGATGCCCTGGCTGGCCGCGGTCAAGCCGCTCGAACCCGCTACCGATGACGGTCCGCCCGCTCCGCACCCGCGTCCCGCCGAGGTGGCACCGCCGCCGGGCGTGGTGGGCGGCGTCGGCATCGGTCTGGACGGTCCGCCCGGCCCGACGCCTGGCCCGCCGCCCGAACCCGAGGTGAACGGCGAGCCGTGGTCGGGGCCCCCGCCGCGCGGGCAGGAACAGGATTCGGCCGACACGACGGTGAGCCGGGCCTCGCTCGGCGAGCTGGCCGGCCAACCCGGCCCGGCCGGCTCGATGGTGCAGGCAGTGCGCTGCCAGCACGGCCACCTCAGCCCGCCGATGGCCGTCTCGTGCCGGGTGTGCGGGTTTCCGCTGATGGGCCAGGCTCCGATCAACGTCGCGCGCCCGACGCTCGGCGTGCTGCGCCTGTCGACCGGCGACGTCGTCCCGCTCGACCGCAGCGTGATCATGGGACGCAACCCGAAGGCCGACGGCGCGAACGAGGCCGAGCGCCCGCACGTCGTGCGGCTGCCGAGCCCCGGCCACGACATCTCGCGCACGCACGTCGAGATCCGGCTCGACGGCTGGCACGTCTTGCTCACCGACCTCAACTCGGTGAACGGCACGATCGTCACGCCGCCGTGGCAGGAGCCGCAGCGCCTGCGTCCGAACGAATCGGTACCGATCGAGCCGGGCACAGTGGTGAGCCTCGCCGACGAGGTGACGTTCCGGTACGAGGTGACGGGATGACGCATCGCCCGGCGTTGCTGACGTGAGCACGACAGGACGCACCGCGCAGCCGCCGGACCTGCCCGGCCTGCTCTACATCGCGCCACTCGGCTCGGGCGGCTACTCCGACGTGTACCTCTACGAGCAGCAGATGCCGCGGATGAAGGTCGCGGTCAAGGTGCTCGCCGCGCACAGCCTGTCCCACCATGCCCAGGCCCGGTTCAGTGCCGAGGCGAACGCGATGGCGCAGCTGGCCGACCACCCGCACATCGTCCAGGTGTTCCGCGCCGACATGGCCCCTGACGGCCGGCCGTTCCTGGTCATGAAGTACTACCCGCAGCCGAACCTGGCCCAGCGGGCGCGCGGCGAGCGCTTCTCCGTGCCGGACGTGCTGCGCATCGGCATCCAGGTCGCGAGTGCCGTCGAGGCGGCGCACCGGATCGGCATCCTGCACCGGGACATCAAGCCGGCGAACATCCTCACCGGCCAGTACGGCACGCTCGGCCTCACCGACTTCGGCATCGCGGCCACTAAGGCCGAGGCAGCGGCCGGCCAGACCGACGGTGTGTCGATCCCCTGGGCGGCGCCCGAGGTGCTGTTCAGCGCCGAGCGGGCCGACGAGCGCTCGGACGTCTACTCGATCGCGGCGACCTTGTGGCATCTGCTAGTCGGGCGTTCGCCGTTCGACCAGCGTGGCGGCGACAACTCCCCGGTGGCGCTGATGCACCGGATCACCTCGACGCCTGCGCCGCCGACCGGGCGTGGCGACGTGCCGCCGTCGTTCGAGCGGTTGCTGCACAGCGCCCTCGCCAAGGAACCCGGCGCCCGCCCGGCCACGGCGCTGGCATTCGCCCGCGCGCTGCAGGCGATCGAGCAGGAGCAG
>WNGH01010934.1_pt1 | contig 15349 bp, 12 predicted proteins | sample 5400631 | NCBI WGS metagenome assembly WNGH01 (sample SAMN13153373, study PRJNA577476) | soil metagenome | isolation source: 115 cm soil or saprolite under Garry oak tree replicate 1 | place: USA:California | collected 2016-06-15
GCCCTTGAACGATGTCGCGGCGATTCCACCTCCCGAAATTATCTTGCGCTGATGAATCCGCGAACCGATGCTCGAAGCGAACCATGTGTCAATCTTGCGGAACTGCATATCTGTTTCGGTCAGCGTGATACCCTTCACGGCTCGCATCGCAACGTCGGCCTTTAATAGCAGATCGAGCTGCGTCTCCAGCGGAATTTCGAAGGGATCTTTGCGCATCGGCGCCTGCCAACTGTCGACGTAGGCGTCTTCTGGCACCATCAGGACGTCACCACGTTTTGCCAGCGCGGATGCCTTAGCGATAGACACTGCCTGTGCCGCGCAAGCTGCCACACCCGCGCGCGTTAAGCGATCCGTCGAGGCGAACCCCCAGGCGCCGTTTGCAAGGACACGAATGCCGATGCCGATCGACTCCGATTGTGCGAGCGTCCCAACCGCGCCATTTTTGGTCGTAAGGTCACGCTGGCGCAAATGCATTAGCCGCGCGTCGGCGTAAGTGGCACCTCGTAGCTTCGCTGTTTCGATAGCACCTGTTGTCAGGTCCCACATCGCGTCACCTGAAGGCAAGCCTGAAAAAAAAGAGGCGCGGCAAGCCGCGCCCCGTTCACGATACCACGCCACACGAAGCGATCGCTGCTTATGTGCCTTCCTGCCACGAAGCGAGATAATGCTCCTGCTCGGGCGTAAGCTTGTCGAGTTTGTGTCCCATGGACTCGAGCTTCATTTTGGCAATTTCCTTGTCGAGATCCTCGGGCACAACGTAAACCTGCGGCCTCAGATCCTTCGCGTGCTTCACAAGGTACTCGGCGGAGAGCGCCTGGTTCGCGAAGCTCATGTCCATCACGGAAGCCGGATGGCCTTCGGCCGTTGCAAGGTTCACCAAGCGGCCTTCGCCGATCAAACAGATGCGACGGCCATCTTTCAATTGATATTCGTCCACGAGCGGGCGAACTTCGCGCTTACCGCTGGACAAACGCTCAAGCGCCGGAATGTCAATCTCGACGTTAAAGTGACCGCTGTTGCAAACCACTGCGCCGGATTTCATGTGTTCGAAGTGTTCTGCGCGAATGACGTTCTTGTTTCCCGTCACCGTAATGAACACGTCGCCCTCTTTGGCAGCGTCGACCATCGGGAGAACTCGAAAGCCGTCCATTACAGCTTCAATGCCCTTCACTGGGTCAATTTCGGTGATGATCACGTCGGCGCCATGGCCCTTGGCGCGCATCGCAACTCCGCGTCCACACCAGCCGTAACCCGCAATCACAACTTTGAGGCCCGCGAGCAGCAGGTTGGTCGCGCGAATCACGCCGTCGAGGGTGCTTTGGCCTGTCCCGTAGCGGTTGTCGAAAAAGTGTTTTGTCTGCGCGTCGTTGACAGCAATCACCGGGTACTTCAACGTGCCGTCTTTTGCCATTGCGCGCAGCCGGATTACGCCAGTCGTCGTCTCTTCGGTTCCAGCGATTACATCCTTTACCTGCTCCGGACGCTTCGTCAGGAGCATGGTCACCAGATCCGCACCATCGTCCATGGTCATTTGCGGTTTGTGGTCCAGTGCGGCACGCAAGTGCGAATAATAGGTTTCGTTGTCTTCACCCTTGATGGCGTAAGTTGGAATGTTGTAATCACGATTGAGTGAAGCCGCGACCTCGTCCTGCGTGGAGAGCGGGTTTGAAGCGCAAAGCACAATCTCCGCGCCGCCGTCACGAAGAGCGATCATCAGGTTTGCCGTTTCGCTGGTGACATGCAGACAAGCTGAAACGCGCAATCCTTTTAATGGCTGCTCTTTGATGAAACGCTTACGAATGATCTGCAACACAGGCATCTGTTGCTGCGACCATTCGATCTTGCGCTTGCCGGCATCCGCCAGCGAAATGTCCTTTACGTCGCCCTTTTTGAGTTCTGCTGTCGCCACAAACGTGCTCCTTTAGAGTTTCTGAATTTTGCGAATACAAACGTCAGAGTGAAGCGCGCCGCTCTGGGCAGAACACACTCAGCGAGCCGTCACAATATTCCTTCAGACCTTTCCATCTGAATCAATCAAACCGTCAACTGCGGGCCGCGACTTCCGCTGTTGCCCCAACCGCCTTGCGCAACGCGTCCGCACGGTCCGTCTTTTCCCAGGTAAAGCCGGCACCGGTTCGGCCAAAGTGACCGTATGCTGCAGTCGCCTTGTAGATCGGCCTCCGCAAGTCCAGGGCCTCGATGATGCCTTTGGGTGTGAGTTTGAAGTTGTCGCGAACCAGCTCAGTGATTTTTTCTTCCGGAATCGTCGCAGTGCCAAAACTGTCCACCATCACGGAGACGGGCTCGGCCACGCCGATCGCATAGGCAAGTTGCACTTCCGCTTTCGTAGCCAGGCCCGCGGCCACAACGTTCTTCGCGATGTAACGAGCCATGTAGCACGCCGAACGGTCCACTTTCGACGGATCCTTGCCGGAGAAAGCGCCGCCACCATGACGGCTATAGCCGCCGTAGGTATCCACGATAATCTTGCGCCCGGTCAAACCCGCATCTCCCATCGGTCCGCCGATTACGAATCGGCCCGTCGGGTTGATGTAATACTTCGTGTTCTTGTCCAGCATCGCCGCCGGAACGACTGGTTTAATGACATGTTCGAGAACCGCGTTACGCAAATCGTCGTTCGAGACGCTATCGCTGTGTTGCGTCGAAATCACGACCGCATCCACGCGCGATGGCTTGCCATTGCGGTATTCAACGGTGACCTGTGACTTGCCATCAGGTCGGAGGAAATCAATTTTCTTGGATTTGCGCACTTCGGACAGCTTGTAGGTGAGTTGGTGGGCGAGTTGGATGGGCATAGGCATCAATTCCGGAGTTTCGTCACAAGCAAAACCGAACATCAGTCCTTGATCGCCGGCGCCGCCAGTATCGACGCCCATGGCGATGTCAGGCGACTGACGCTTCACCGTGCACATGACCGCACAGGTAGCGGAGTCATAGCCAAACTTGGCCCGGTCGTAGCCAACGCCGCGAATGGTCTCGCGAACCAGCTCGTCGTAATCAATGTGAGCCGTGGTTGTAATTTCTCCGGCTACCACCGCAAGTCCGGTCGTCACCAGCGTTTCGCATGCGACGCGTCCCTGCGGATCCTGTCTCATTACTTCGTCAAGCACTGCATCGGAAATCTGGTCGGCGATTTTATCCGGGTGGCCTTCCGTAACGGATTCCGAAGTAAACAGATAGTTCTTTAGTCCTTCGCTCAAAACGAACGCTCCTCTGGGGTTAGCGGTCCTCTTCCAGCCAGCTTTCGAACAGGGTGTACCCTGGCAAATGAACCGTTCTGGAAGTGCTGCTATGCCCGTGCACAGTTCGATTTAACAACAGATTGCGTCACGCGCGATGGCGCCTGGGGGCACCTGGCCCGACTATCCAAAATATCATCCAGAAGGCGCTGCAGGCAATCTATTGAATCTAAGTGCGATATCCACGCATTGAATGGCGAATAGGAGCATTGAATGGGATAGCCTGCTTATTGTCAGCCGGCAATGAACTGTGTTTTTTCTAATCCATCCGGAGCGTGTCTCGTTGTGGGCGTCCTGGAAGCCAGTTAAAATGCTCTGCGGATGAGGTGGCTATGCTGGTGCAGAAGCGGTCTTGCAAGCACGCGAAGAAAATCTCACTCTCGCTAGCAACGAGCACACTGGTTCTTGGAATCTGGGCATCAGCGGCACATTCGCAATCCGATCCGAACGAAGCTGCAGCACAGCGTGGCCGCAAACAGTTTCAACAAGCCTGCGGATTCTGTCACGCACAGGACGCAACTGGCGGTCGGGGGCCCGACCTGGTTCGCTCCTCATTAGTAGCCCACGACAAGAAGGGCGAGTTGATCGGTGAAGTGATTCGGAATGGCAGGCCCGACAAAGGAATGCCTCCCCTGCCTGCTACGGACGAACAGATTGCAGATATCGCAGCCTTCCTTCACGCCCGGGCGTTAGAAGCGCTCAGGTCGTCAGGAGTCCCCAGCGATTATCCCGTGGAAAAGTTGCTAACGGGAGATCAACAGGCGGGAAAAATCTTTTTCGAAGGCGCCGGTGGTTGCAAAAACTGTCACTCCCCAACGGGAGATCTGGCGGGTGTTGCGCGCAAATATTCCTCAATCGAGCTTGAAGCGCGAATGCTATATCCCGAGGGCAAGCGGGAGTCTGCTGTGATTACGCTTCCTTCGGGCGAACAAATTCGCGGGCCGGTGGTGCATTACGATGATTTTGTGATTGCCGTGCGCGACGACTCCGGCTGGTATCGATCCTTTTCGCGCGACAAGGTCAAAGTGGAATTACACGATCCGCTCGAAGCACATCGCAAACTCCTGGATAAGCTCACAAAGGCCGACGTGCACAATCTTTTCACATACGTATATAGCTTGAAGTAAGACCAATACGGGAGCCGCAATGTGTGTTCATTTCTTCAAAGCGATGTGCGACGTGTGCGATTGCAAGATTCAACTGACGGAAAAGTTGCACTTTCACTCCACTCGCCGCCAAACGCTTGGATTTTTCGTGTTGGCCATTCTCATGGTCGCGTGGCTGGCCCCGAATCTAAGCGCGCAAGGGCTCGACCCTGCTGCCTTACTGAAGCCTGCGACGGACGTCTGGCCGACCTACAACGGCGATTACTCAGGAAAACGCTTCAGCACGCTGGAGCAAATCAACGCAGGAAATGTAGGGTCGCTCTCGCTGGCGTGGGTTTTTCGAACTCCGGGGAGCGTGCTCAAATCCACTCCGCTCGAAGTGAACGGCATCCTGTATTTTAGTGCCCCTGATAACGTGTGGGCTGTGGATGCACGGCTCGGCCGCCTGGTCTGGCATTACCGCCGCGTTTCCGAGGGCGACCACATCGGCCATCGCGGCTTGGCGATGTACAAAGAGTCGCTCTACTTCACGACGCCCGATGCACATCTGGTTTGCCTCAACGCGAAAGATGGCAGCGTGCGCTGGATCGTGGAACTTGCAGACGGAAAGCTGGGCTACTTCGCAACGATGGCTCCGCTGGTGGTGCGCGACCACGTAATCGTCGGAGTGTCCGGAGACGTTACCGACGTGCGGGGCTTCCTTGAGTCGGTCGATCCAGAAACCGGAGCCATCCAATGGCGCTGGTACACCACGCCGGAACCGGGTGAGCCTGGATCCGAAACGTGGCCGAACGACACAGACGCAATTCATCACGGTGGCGGTATGACCTGGATGACTGGAACCTATGACCCTGCAATGAACTTGCTCTACTGGGGCATTGGAAATCCCAACCCGGTATTGGCTGGAGAGGGGCGGCCAGGCGACAACCTCTACACGTGCTCCATCGTGGCGCTGAATGCAGATACGGGAAAACTCGCCTGGTACTTTCAGCCTTCTCCACATGACGTCCACGATTGGGATGCCGTGCAAACTCCTGTTTTGTTCGACGCGGACTTCAAGGGCAAGAAACGCAAGTTGCTTGCGCAAGCGAGCCGCAACGGATTTTTCTTTGTGCTCGACCGGACAAACGGCGAGCACTTGCTCACTGCGCCGTTCATTGATCAGACGTGGTCGTCCGGCGTCGATTCGCGTGGCCGGCCAATCGCCAAGCCGGAAGCAACGCCAAGTCCGGATGGCGCGCTGGTGGAGCCCGGTTCAGATGGATCGACCAATTGGATGGCGCCGAGTTTTGATCCGCAAACGGGACTGTTCTACGTAAACGCGCGGAGAATTTTCAGCATTTATTACAACACCGTAACCGGCAAAGCCGAAGGATGGGGCGGCCGCGACAGGATTCTGTGGGCAAACTCCACTCTACGCGCACTCGACTACCGCACCGGAAAAGTTGTGTGGAATCACGAACTCGGTGAGGGCGAAAGCATTGCCGGGATCCTCACCACTGCCGGGCATTTGCTGTTCAGCGCAGACAATGCCGGCAATCTGCTCGCGCTCGATCCTACAAACGGACAGACACTCTGGCACTTGAACATGGGAGGCGAGTTGCTCGCGTCGCCGATGACGTACGAACTGGACGGTCGGCAATACGTGCTCGTGCCGGTGCAGGACGTGCTCTACGCGTTCGCTTTGCCAGAAAGTGCCACAAGCAAGCGCGAAGCTACAACCAATACCGGCGCCGTGCAAAAAAATGCAATTCATTGATGGCATTCCCGTGTGGGGTAACCCGGAACAGGGCGCTGTCTCGCAGATCAAAACGTGCGCGCGTAGTGCGGACAAAGTGGCGTTGATGGCGGATCATCACAAAGGCTATGCGGTTCCCATCGGCGGTGTTGTGGCATACAAGGACGCCATCAGCCCCTCTGGCGTTGGCTACGATATCGCTTGCGGCAATAAAGCTGTCCTCGTAAACATGCCGGGTGAGAAACTGCGCGCAAATATCCAACGCATTATGGACGACGTGTGGAACACGGTCAGCTTTGGCGTGGGCCGCAGAAACAACGAACGCGTGGAACATGCGCTGTTCGAGGGCGATGCGTGGAAGACGCAACCCGCTGCGCCGCTCAAGGAGATGGCTCGCCAGCAGCTCGGTACAGTAGGTTCCGGAAATCATTACGTCGATCTCTTCACTGACGAACAAGACCGCGTGTGGATTGGCGTACACTTTGGTTCCCGTGGACTGGGCCACAAAATCGCAACGTGGTTCCTGCAGAAAGCTGGCGCGAAAGATGGCATGGACGTCGCGCCATGCGTGATACGGACTTCGACTGATCTTGGCGCGCAGTACATCGAATGCATGCATCTTGCGGGAGCGTACGCCTACGCGGGGCGCGACTGGGTCTGTCAACGCGTGGCGCGAATTCTTGGCGCAGAGATCGTCAAAGAGGTGCACAACCACCACAATTTCGCGTGGCGCGAAACGCATCAGGGCGAGGAGCTTTGGGTCGTGCGGAAAGGCGCAACGCCCGCGTTCCCCGGGCAAAAGGGGTTTGTCGGCGGAACGATGGGCGAAACATCTGTAATTCTTGAAGGCGTGGAGAATGAATCCGCAAAGCATTCGCTTTACAGCACAAAGTCTCAACGGAAATGATGCAAGAGTGGGTAAGCCGCGCTGGCGTGGAATTGCGGGGCGCAGGGCTCGATGAGTCGCCACACTGTTACAAGCGTCTGGATGAAGTGCTCAGCGAGCACGGCGACAGTGTTCGCATTTTGCACAGGCTCACGCCAGTTGGTGTGGCGATGGCAGGCGCAAACGAATTTGATCCATACAAAGATTGAATTGCCACACTCGGCTGAACCTCGTCGAGCAACATTTTGGATTTGCTATGCAGCGTCTTCGTCGGGCTCGACCGTCAACTTCCCCTTGGTCTTCTTTGCCATCAGATAAGAGCGGATAAACGGATCGAGATCGCCATCCAGGACGCGGTCCACATCTCCAACTTCGAATTTCGTGCGATGGTCCTTGATCAACCGGTAGGGCTGCATCACGTAAGAACGGATCTGGCTCCCGAACGAAATGTCCAATTTCGTTTCGTCCAGCTTGTCTGTTTCTTCCTGACGTTTTTTGATTTCCAAATCATAAAGCTTTGAGCGCAACATTTTCATCGCCATTTCGCGGTTTTTGCCCTGGCTGCGCTGCGCCTGGCACGCAACGACCACGCCCGTCGGAAGATGGGTGATGCGAACGGCAGTTTCCACTTTATTGACATTCTGGCCGCCCTTACCGCCTGCGCGATAAGTATCAACTTTCAATTCGTCTGGCTTGATGTTGATCTCGATGCGGTCATCCACTTCTGGAATCACAAACACGGACGCAAACGAAGTGTGCCGCCGTGCGGCCTGATCAAAGGGCGAAATGCGAACCAGACGATGAACACCAGTTTCTCCCGCAAGCATGCCGTAAGCGTTCTCGCCGGAAAACTGAATGGTGGCATTTTTGATTCCGGCTTCTTCGCCTTCGGTTTCGTCCAGTACCACCGCTTCCAGGCCTTTGCGCTCCGCCCAGCGCAAATACATGCGGAACAGAATGGACGCCCAATCCTGTGATTCTGTCCCCCCGGCACCGGGCTTGATGGTCATGATGGCGTTCAAATGATCGGACTCTCCGGAAAGCAACGTACGAGTTTCAAGTTCGGAGATGTATGTTTCCGCGCTTGCGAGTTCGCGATCCAGGTCTTTCACCAAATCTTCACGCTGCTGTGCGTCGGTCTCTTCCTGCGCCAGGTTGATATACGTTTCTATGTCGCCGACCACCGCATCCAGCTTTGCCTCGGCGGAAATCTGGTCGTCGGCACGTTTCCGTTCACGGAGCACACCTTGGGCTTTCTCCTGGTCGTTCCAGAAATCCGGCTGAGATATTTTTGCTTCGAGGGATTTCAGTTCTTCACGGAAATGCGGAGCGTCAAAGATAACTCCGCACAAGCGAGATGCGTTGCTTTAGACCTTCATAGCGATACTGTAAATCTTCAAGAATCATGTTCTCTTCCAAAAAGTTTGTAGTAGCAGAATAACCGAAATGAGCACGCACATCCAGGCGAACCAGTCTCCGAAACGCGTATAAAGTGTTGTGTCCGTGCGGAAATTGTAGGGCAGATCCACCGCCCCGCGCACATTCCACGGAATTGTTTCATATATTCTTCCGTAAGGATCGATAGCGGCCGTGATACCGCTGTTGGTAACTCGCAGAAGCCATCTGCGATTCTCCACGGCGCGCACGCGCGCCATTCGCAGATGCTGCTCCGCTGCTGCCGATTTTCCGAACCAACCGTCATTCGAAATGTTGATGAAGAGATTTGCGCCCTTAGCGGCAAACTCACGGACCTCTCCCGGATAAATTGCTTCGTAGCAGATGAAAACGCCGAATTTGTAATTGTTCGGGAAGGTGCCGACCGCCGCGACACTTCCTTTGTGAAAGCCGCCGACTTCGCTCGAGACGCTCTGCACGACGCGGTGAATCAGCGGAAACGGTTCATATTCTCCGAAGGGAACCAAATGTCTCTTGTCGTACACGAAAGCCTTTTGTCCTTGCGGATCGACCAGTACGGCGCTGTTATATGGCGCTTGTGCTATGCGCCCCGAAGGCAGCTGCTCCGTCTTCCATTCCACCACTCCGGCAAGGAACGGATGCCCCGAGCGAATCGCAAGGCTCGAAGCCCGCTTCGAAAATTGGTTGTCTTGCCACGAAAACGGTGCCGGGGCTTCCGGCCAGACAATCAGATCGGGTTGGTGAACCGAGGGCTCAAGGCTCAGTTGATCCAGCTCGTCCATGTCCTCTTTGTGAAGTTCGAACCAGTTGGGCGGATACGAATCCGTTTCGGGAAAATTTGGCTGCACCGCGCGAGCGAAATGGCCGGTTTTTGCTTCCGGGACGAATCTTCCACCCGCCAATGTCACTCCAAAAATTATCGCCAGCGATGCCGCGATGATGCCCAGTCGTTTCTTTAGGCTGACTCCTCTTGCCGCATCCGCCCAGGCAAGCAGCGCGTTGAACGACGCCACCAGAAACGACAAGCCATAAATTCCCGTGAGCGTGGTTGTTTGTGCCAACGCGGCATTCACCGCCGCCGAATAGCCCAACAGGTTCCAGGGGAAGCTGATTTCCGGTAAGTGCGCACGGGCGAACTCCGATGTTACCCACACGAACGGAGCAGCAATGCACGCCAACAGGACGCTTCGGCGAGAGATGCGGTTTACAGTCCAGCTAAAACCACCGGTAAGAATTCCCCACGTCATCGCAATCAACATCAGAATGCCCCAACCGCCGAGCCGCGACATTCCGCCATGCACCGCCAGAACTTCAGCAATCCACGGAACTGATGCAAACACGAACGCAATTGCGTGAACGAAGCCACAAAAAAACGCCACACCCGGCTTCGAGCCGAAAAGCATCATCAGTAAGAGCCCGATGCTGATCCACGCGTACACCGGGAAATAGAGCCACGTGAACGACAGCGCGAGTCCCGCGCCAGTAATGGCGGAAACGATCAGGCGGAATACCGGGGAAAAATTCTTTTGCGGGTCAGAATGCACCCAAGCCAGCCAACGGGACGACGGCATCAGTGCTTGATAATCGCTTTGAAGCCTGCCGTCTCCAGGCCCTTTTTCGCGGTCTGCATGGCTTTCTGGTCCGTATACGGGCCGACTTGGACGCGGTAATACTTGTCACCTTGCGGCGTTTGCACGAATGCTGGAAACTTCTTTCTGCGAAGATCATTCGCAACCGCGATCGCTTCGGATTCCACTCGAAGCGCCGCGACTTGCAGAAGGTACGAGCCGCGCGGAATACCCTGTGCGGACACAACCGAACGACCTGCCGGCGGAACAGTTCCTTTTGCGCTCGTCACCATCGCTTTCGGTTGCGCTGAGGTAGACGCAGCGGGTGCCGCCTTCAAATGATCATTCGAGGATTTCTTGTCTCCCGCCCGGTAAAACTCCCATTCCGAACTTGGCGGTGTGGCGTTCACGTCGGTAGCGGGATCAGATGTGCCGGGTGTGCTCACCGGGCTTTTGGACTGCCGCGGCACGGGATCGGCCTTTATCGGCAATGCGGAGTCTGGGCCGTGCGTCGTCGCAGCTCGCACCTGCGCGTCCAGCTGATTGCGTCCCATGACGTAACCAAGCGTAAAAAACACCCCGGAGAACAGCAGCATCAGAAAAAATAGTCCGATGACGTGCCGACCCTCCAGGACGCGTTCCCCCGCGCTGGATCTCCTGCTAGAAGCCATTGCTTACTTTTTTGCTCCCCCCAAACTGTCGACCCAACTATTAATAATATCTATGGGCAGTGGAAACACAATCGTTGTGTTCTTCTCGACACCTATCTCGGTCAAAGTCTGCAAATAACGTAACTGGATTGCGGACTTCTGCGTCTCAAGCACTTTGGCGGCGTCAGCAAGCTTTTGTGAGGCTTCAAATTCGCCGTCGGCGTGAATCACCTTCGCGCGGCGCTCACGTTCCGCCTCAGCCTGGCGCGCAATTGCGCGCTGCATCTGCTCAGGTATATCCACTTGCTTTACTTCCACTTTCGTCACCTTGATACCCCACGCTTCGGTATCTTGATCGAGAATGATCTGCAATTTCCCGTTCACTTTGTCGCGCTGCGAAAGAATTTCGTCCAGGTCAAATTGCCCCACGACGCTGCGGAGCGTCGTCTGTGCGAGTTGCGAAGTGGCGTATTGAAAATTCGTCACCTGGGACAGCGCCAGATTGGCATCCACCACACGGAAGTAACATACGGCGTTTACTTTAACCGATACGTTGTCGTGCGTGATGATGTCCTGCGGTGGAACGTCCAGTGTTTCCAGTCGCAGACTTATGCGATATAGCGTTTCGATCGGCCAAAAGACAAAGTTCACGCCGCCCGTTTTCGCCTGTGGCAACAAGCGTCCAAGCCGCAGCACGACTCCGCGTTCCCATTCCTTAATTACATAAATCGAATTTTTCACCCAGATTAGCGCCACCAGAACTATGAACGCGATTCCCAGCAAGCCAATGTTCATCACAATCCTCCCGCCTTCTCTGATCCTGTCATCTCGAAATCTTCGCCGCGCTCTGGGTCTTTGCGGGCTCGACGTACAACTTCAGCCCCTCAATCCTCCGCACGCGTACCGCTTCCCCCGCTGCAACATCTTCGTTTGTGATCGCGCGCCACGTCTCGCCATGGATGCGAATCATTCCTTCGATTCCACTCTTGAGTCCGTTCGTAGCGATTCCCTGTTCGCCCAACATCTCTTCCGCTCCCGCCGCCTGTTTCCACTTGCGTGAACGCAACACCAGCCTCATCAGGAATACGCTCAGCGCAGCGAACGGCAGAGTCACCGCTACCGCCATGCCGAGGCTCACGCCTCCTGACGTCAGCGGCGATCTGATCAGAAAAATCGCGCCAAAAATCATCGCAATCGCCCCACCCGCCAGTAAAATTCCGTGACTCGTATACTTCGCCTCCAGCACGAAGAGCGTCACGGCAATCAAGATCAACAATACTCCCGCCACATTCACCGGTAACAAGTGCATCGCGTAGAGCGCCAGCACTGCACAGATTCCGCCCACCACACCGGGCACTACGGCGCCTGGATGCGTAAACTCCGCGTAGAGTCCCAGTGTGCCCAAGAGAAGCAGCAGAAAGAACATGTCCGGCTCAACGATCCGCGCCAGAAATTTCTGCCGAGCCGACAATTCAAACGCCGCACGTTGATAATTCGTCAGCGAAAGCGTGGTCTTCGTCCCGTCGAACCTCGTCACCGTTTTCCCATTCAAGTTGCGCAGCAATTCTTCTGGCGTCGCTGCGACATAATCGATCAGCTTGCCCTCCAGCGACTCTTTTTCGGTGAAAGCGCGAGCATCGGTCACCGCCGTTTCCGCTAGCGTTGCGTTTCGTCCGCGCTTTTCGGAGTAGCTGCGCAAAAACGCCATGGCGTCATTCATGATTTTCTTGCGTAGTGTTTCATCCACGCCAATCGTGAAGCCACCAATTGCAATAATCGGAGAAGCTGCTCCGGTCCGCGTTCCCGGCGCCATTGCTGCCACATCAGCGCTCAGCAAAATGAAGAATCCGGCGGACGCTCCACGCGCGCCAGTCGGCGCGACATACACAGCGACAGGCACGGGCGAACCTAAAATGTGCTGAATCATGTCTTTCATCGAATCACTCAAGCCACCAGGGGTGTCCATAGTGATCAGCACCAGTGCCGCGTTTCGCCGCGCAGCCTCGGCGAGCCCCTCATCAACATACGTCGCGAGGACTGGTTCAACTTCGCCGTCCAGACTCAAATCCATCACTAACGGTCGTACGGCGTGTTCGTCATTCGCGCCCAGCGGAACGGCGCACAACAACAGAAATACCAATGCGGTAACCGCGGAACCAATTTCGTACGATAACCGCCGCGCAAATACGTTCAGCCTCATGGCGTTGTGGCTTGCGTCTTGCCGTTCTGCAAGTGCTCCTGCAGCTGACGCGCTTCCGCATAATTTGGTGCAAGCTTCAGGGCGCGCGCCAACTCGGTCTTCGCGAGTTCAGGCTTCTTTTGCTCAAGATAAATTCGCGCCAATGTCGTACGGTCCACCGCCGAGTCACGCTGCTCAAGTGCAGCTTGCAACTCTTGGATTGCCTCCACGCGCTTGTTCTTGCGCCGGAATACTTCGGCCATTCCTCGGTGTGCGGAAGCGTCGTGCGGGGCGACGGTAAGCGCAGCACGGAATGCCGCCTCCGCGGAATCCACCCTTCCGGCCACCAACTCTTGTCTGCCCTTGCGGACAAGCGAAGATGACGAAGCAGCCCCTGTCGATGTCGCGACACTGCCGTTCGAGGATTCTCGCGAAGCAACTTCCAATTGCAGCGTCGCCGTATCCAACTCGGTGGTCAGGCGCTGCAGCTTCGCAAATGTTTCGGGCTTCACCGCTGGCAACGCGTTCGGACCCAGTGCCTCCGCCGTGGCACTACGTTCTTCATTCGCCTCGGAACGATTTCCGGTCCTCTCGAGCGCGTAGATCAACAGCGCGCGGTCTTCGGGATTGTCTGGCTCGCGATCCGAAGCCTCACGAAAATATTTTGCGGCCGTTGTCGCATCATTTCCGCGCAGATACAGCAATCCTAGATTGAACGGATAATCGTCCTCATCCGGATCGAGATCCAATGCGCGCAATAGGCTGGAAGCTGCGCCTGTCGTGTTGCCGCGCCGGGCTTGCGCCAGCGCAAGGTCGTTCAGTATCTCCGGCAACTCGGCGCCGGCCACCAGATGTTTTTTTAGTCGATCCTGTAACCCAAGAAAAACCTCTTCAGCCTTGTCTGGTTGGTTCATGAGCAGCCGGCATACTCCGGTTGTAAAGATAGCTTCGGTGGCACGCGCATGGCTGGCGGGCACGCGCGCAAGCCAGGGGAGCGCAGATTCACAATCGCGCCTGGAAAAATACGCCTGCCCCAGCGCGAATGCAGGCTCTGGCCAATCCGGTTCCAGCCGGGCCGATTCCCGTAATTCACGCAGTCGTCCGTCATCATCATTCGCAAGCAACCCGCGAATGTAGTGTTCGAACGCATCCAACCGCAGCGGACGCTGTAATTTCGAAAATTCAGCCATGTTCAACGGAAACCCCTTGTCATTCGCGGCAAGCAATTTCCAAACGAGGCGCGTGTGCAATTCCATTAATCCTTCGAGTTGCCCGCTTTCGCGAATCGGCGTGGAAAGCATCGTGGGACTCACTCGCAAGACACGCGTTTCCACGGTCAGTGCCTTGCCATCCGAATTGAATTTTCCAAACACTACGAAGTCCGCGTCCAGGTCCGCGCCAATTCGCAACATGGTTGCGTGGCTGAATCGCGCCGTTGGCGGCAATCCGTAGCGGTCCAATTCCGACGTTCGGCCCACGTGCGTGTAAACTTGCTGGCCCGCGGCCGACAATCTCTGAATCGTCAACTCTTCCAATCCTTCGCAAAGCCAATCGAGCCGTGGGCTCGTCCCATCGTTCTCAAACGGAAATACCAGAAAGATTCCTTGCGAGGTGGGCGCGATTGCTGGATGAACAGAGGCCTGCTGTTGTCCGGCCGAGACAATTCTGCAACCAAGCAAGCAGGCGGCCAGACACACTATCGTTGCGTAGATCCTTTTCATTCCGTGAATTGTAGCAGAGCGCGAATCTGTGCCGAGCGGAGGCGCTAACCTTCGCTTAGTGCAACGTGGGATCGGTAGCCTTCGGAGCAAGAATCTCCTGCGTTTCCGAAAGTTTCAGCATTGCCGAAAAGGAAGGGTCGGACTTTACTTCATTCAAGGACGCAAATCCCTCTTCCTTGGCTTTGCGCAGATAGATCAGGCTGCGCTCAAAGTTGCCGGCTTCGGCAAACGATTTTGCAAGCAGGAAGTAAAATCGCCCGCGGTCGCTTACAGAACGGTCCTGCAACACCGATCCCGCCCGCGACGAACTGTGCTCGAATAGCTGCGGATCAAGCGCCAGCGCTTGCCGGAACGCCCCGATCGACTCCTCGTATTTCTTCTCTCCGAAGTAGGCGTATCCCAGGTTGCTGTAAAGCACGGCCATGTCGTTGCGCAGCTTAATCGCGCGCTGATAGGCGCGGATTGCCTTGCCAAATTTTTTGCGTTGGTACCAGATCGTTCCAATGTTGTTCTGCGCGTCGGCGTACTTCGGATTCACCTTCACCGCCTGCTGGTAAAACTTAAGTGCGCTCGACAACTCCGACTGCTGGTGTAGCGCGATTCCGAGTTTATTCCAGTAGATCGCGTTGCGCGGATTCTCGTTCACCAGTCTCTTGTACGAGAACGCGGCTTCGCGATAGTCCTTCCGCGCCATCATGATATCGGCCAGCTCCTCTTGTGTGAGCTGCTTCTGTCCCGCAGGCAAGGCCGGGGCGGTTACCTGCACAGGCGTTTGCCCTGGCGCCACATAATTAGAAGCGGCGGCTGTGTCGTCAGTCGTTTGTC
>WNGH01007740.1_pt1 | contig 15347 bp, 15 predicted proteins | sample 5400631 | NCBI WGS metagenome assembly WNGH01 (sample SAMN13153373, study PRJNA577476) | soil metagenome | isolation source: 115 cm soil or saprolite under Garry oak tree replicate 1 | place: USA:California | collected 2016-06-15
CGAACGGATGACCGCCAGATTATCCACCAGCTCGCCCAACTTCGGAAAAACTTCGCTCACTTCGATCCCAGACCGCCCCTTGCGCGCGAACTTGAACGGCGAAGCCATCGCCACGCCGCCCGTGCCCGGCAACTCTTGGCCATCGTATTTGGCCAGCATCGGCTTCGGGTCGAAGGTGTCCACGTGCGAGGGCGCGCCCTGGGCGAAAATGTGGACGACGTGTTTGGCCCTGGCTGGGAAGTGCGGGGACCGTGGCGCCAGCGCCGAAAGGGCTTCGGCATCCTGGACCGGCGCGGCCCCCGGGCTCTCCTCCGCCAAAAGGGTCGCCAGGCCCAAAGCGCCAAACCCCATGCCGGCCCGCTGGAGGAATTGGCGGCGGGTCAGGAAGAAATCAGCCGGCTTGGACGCATGCCCCTCGACATACTTGCGGTCACTGTTCATGCTGTTGCACCATACCATGTCGGACGCGTTTGGCGAGCCGGCGGTTTCACCCTGGAATGAGCGCCATCAGTTATCTCAAATGTTCGTGCCAGCAATGCGGCCGGCACATCGAATTTCCCGCCGACGCCATCGGCACGTCGGTCGATTGTCCCCATTGCGGCTGGCCAACTGAACTGACACTGCCCGCCCCGCCGGAACCATCAGCGCCATCCCCCAGGAACCTCACCTGGCCGGTGATCGGCTTGTGCGTCCTGCTCTTCGGGTTGATCGCTAGTTTTGTGGGGCTGAGGATAGTCAAGAAATTGGCGCTCAAGGACCGATCGGGAAGGTCTGGCGCGCTGGCCGCCAAATCCACGAACAGCCTGGCTAAGACCGGATCGCCCGCGGTCACCGCCGCGAGCATCTCCACCAACGATTTTATTGTCGCCGGCATCACCTTGGAGAAAGCGAAAGACAGCAATTTTGTTTATGTCATCGGCAGCGTAAAGAACGATTCGGACCGGCAACGATTCGGCGTCCGCGTGGACCTGGACCTATTCGATCAGGCCGGAGTGAAAGTGGGTCGGACTTCCGACTACCGCCAAACGCTTGGACCGAAAGCCGATTGGCGTTTCAAAGCCCTCGTCCTCCAGTCCAAGGCCGCCTCCGCAGCTCTGGCCTCGATCAAGGAAGAGTGAGGGGCGGGCGAGCCTTGTCGACTGGCCAGGGACGGTCGCCGAGATCGGTGGAACACTGCTGAGCGACGTTGACAGCCAAGCCCGACGAGTCCCAAGCCCCTGGCGGTCAGGGCCAGCCCTAAAGGCAGTGCCGCGATTCGACTGCCCTTCTCGCAGTCCGAGAATCAGGACAGATCATGTCTGGACGTTGTTGGACAACGTTGGTTTGCTGCGTCATGCAGATCAAAGAAACCGATTTTGAAAGTCAGGAGATCACGCTTGATTTCCACCGATTCAGCCATTGCACGTTCCGGAGCTGTCGGCTGCGCTTTCATGGTTACGAGGCGTACGAGGTAATCAGTTGCAAATTTTTAAACTGCCAGTGGGATTTTGCAGGACCCGCTTTACTAGCTTTCGAGCACCTGAAACGGCTTTACGCTTCCGGTGACGCCGAGTTGAGGGCGAACGTGGACACGAAGCTTGCGGAGATTCGCGGCCAAGGTGCCAAGTAGCGTTCCGAACGCTTCCTTTTATTGTGAATTTTCGAGTCAACTTCATAACGGCTCTCTGTACTGGGTGCGCCCGATTTGGCGGTACCTCGCGTCAATAAACGCGGTGAGTATGGACGGTTTTTCGGCGCTGTTAAATGAATTCTGCCGAAAGTGAGAGCTTGCACACCGTTGAACAACCTTGACAGCCATGCCTGGCCGGTTTCCAATATGCCAAAGCCACCGAAAACCTATGAAAACGCCACCAATCAAACTACTCGCCGCTCTGCTGTTCCTCGCAAGCTGCGCTCACCTGCAAGCAAGGTTCGTGACCTTGACTGTAAACGGCAACCCGAATGCCGGGCCGACAAACCTGTTCGCTCAACTCACTATCCAATCGAATGAAGTTGCTACAGTCCGTTGGCTCGCCGACGGTGGTATTTTCTTTATTGTAGTCAAGGACGGGGTTCCCGTACAAATCTCCTCGATCAGCGGCGGACCTGTACCTGTCATTGTAGGGCCCGCAGTGTTCCAGCGTAAGCCCAACGGTTCCGGTGGCATAGGTTTCTGCACCATCGAAATAACGCCCGAAAGCTTCCCGCCCGACAAAACCCTCATTATTCCCGAAGGCACCGGCGCGAACATCACCTTCGAGTGTTCAACCAACCTGCTCGACTGGAACTCTGTATGGCAGGGCACCTACACCAACGCGCCTTCCAATAAATTCTTCCGCATCCGCGCCGACCGGCTGCCGTGACGCGGCTTGAAGCGAGGCCAAGAGGACGGGCCGCGATTCGCTCGACCGAGCTCGTTAGCAGCCTGTTCAGAAAGTAGCAGCCGACGTGAGGAGGCTCTGGTATCGCTTCTGTTTCCGAGGAAATTTGAGCCTCGTTACCTCGGCTGCTACGGGAGGTGGCATTTTTCAACGGGCTGTTAGGCGGCGTTGGCTTTGGTGTCATTTTTATCTTCTCTGTTTTCCGCGGTGCTCGGCACTGCATGGATGACGGTCGGCGGCGTCTGATGCCGCAACAGCCAACACAGTAAAAGGGAAAGAGCCAACCCGATCGCAGCCGTGCCAGGGTAAGGAACGCTCGGCTCGAAGTAAAAGCCAAAGCCAAGTCCGCCGCCGAGCGGCAGCATCTCAATCGCGCCGAGGATGAACAAACGAACTCGGATATTCCGAGGGGTGACATCTGACCATCGCGGCCCGCCCCCAGCGACAAAACCGGGCGTGGGGCCGGAACCTGCTCGCGGTGCAGGCCGAGTCAAATCTTTGGCTAATAAATACCAGTGACGCACAGGCGGCCTAGCGAACGAAGTTTTTGGGCGGCGTTTTCATTACTGGACCCACTCGCTCAAAACAGGCTCGTGGGTCGGATATGGCCAGTTAGGAGGCGCCAATGTGCCCATCTGTCATCTTTGCAGTGCGGCTGCAACGTGGATGCAAACCAACGCGGCGAACACGGCCACGACGAGCCAGTCGCCGCGTCGCTGGCCGAGGTAAAGCTGCGTCGCCGCTCTCACAAACCAAAAGCCGGCGATCCATCCCGCCAGCCATGCGCCCCCATTGGTGCGCAGCCAGCGTCCGGATAGCAGGTCGCACACTCCGATCGAGAGAATGGTGTAACTGACGCAGTGGTTCATGACCCGCACAACACCGAAAAGCTCTGGCCGTCTGAATTCGTAGCGGTAGAACCACAGCCGGAATGGCGGCACTGCCGGCCCCTCGCCCGACAGCGCTTCACGGAATCCGAAGCGTTCAGGGAACGTAAAGTGAAGCACTCCGAGCACAATTGCGAAAACCGCCGCCGCGTAGATCAGGATGGCCAGTAGAGTCATGGATGATTGTGCTGGCCGCCTGCCCGAGCGGAAGCATCACAGGCGCCGGTAGAACAGAAACGTCCGAACATGCGGCCGACTCGCACTCGATGGCGAGCGAAGAGCGCGTAGGCTCCGTCGAACAATGAACGAAGCACAGGCCAGCCAGTCGGCGCCAGGAGCCAGCCTAACTCGACCGCGCGATACGCCTGCCGGAACACCTCAACTTTGCGGACGATGCGCCCATCGGGAAAGACGCCGTGGATGACACCCATGACCTCCTCGCGAGTCGCGCCGTACAGCGAGGGGTCAAAATCGGGTGACGCGACGTCCTCGAAGGCCAGATGGCCGTGGCGATTCCTGCGCTGCAACCATCGCACTTCCCGTTGGCAGAACGGGCATTCGCCATCATACAATAATTTGAAGCGCCACTCGCTCATTAGACAGGGCATCGCCGCCTAACAGTAATCGTGCTGGGACGTTTTCGGCCTATTCCCTTTCATCGCAGGATGATTACGCTTGGGAGAAATCCTTTGTCCAGCGCAATTTGGCAAGGAGGCGGGCGAATTCCCAGGTACGCCCGATGCGGCGGTCGCGCCACGATTCACGGCGGTAGAGCGCTGTTGGTGAAAGGCAGATTCCGTCGGCGAGACGCCGACGGGTGCGACCGAGACGGTCGCGCTCCCCTTCCCTGGGCTAAGGATTCAGGTTGGCGTTTATCGGGCTTTGGTGCCGGTGGCGGGACTCGAACCCGCACGACGTTTTACGGTCCCAGGATTTTAAGTCCTGTGCGTCTGCCATTTCGCCACACCGGCGAGAGCTTGGCGCCAATCTCTGATTGCAATTTGCGGAGATGAGCGGCTCTGGCACCGCGCTGCTCCAACGCCATCCGGTCCAAACTGGGGACAAGCAAGCCGCCCAAAATGGCTGGCAACGTCAACTCTCATCGCCGGGCAATTTATCAGAAGCTCAATGGACCGGCCAACAAGATTTGGCAAGTGTGGTCATGGCACGAGTCCGTAAAACCTGGCCGCGTTCCGGCCCATGATTTTCCGGCGGACAGCCTCGGGAAATTGCAGCAGATAATCACTCACGAGGCCGGCCACTTCTTCGTAGCTGGCGGCGGCCAGGCAGACCGGCCAGTCCGAGCCGAACATCAAGCGGTCTTCGCCAAACGCGGCGAAAACCAGATCGAGATAAGGCCGGAAATCCGACGACCGCCAAACGCCCCAACGGGCCTCGGTGACCAGCCCGGAAACCTTGCAATAGACGTTGGCGGACCGGGCGAGTTCCTGGATGTTCCGGTCCCACGGCGAAATTTTTCCGTCCTTGATGAACGGTTTGGCGATATGATCGAGCACGAATTTCTGTTCCGGGAATTTTCGGACCACCTTGACCGCCACCGGCAGATGGCGAGGGAAGAGCAGCAGGTCGTAGGTCAGATCGAACTGTTTCAATTTGCCAAGCCCGCGCAGAAATTCGGGCCGCAGCATGAAGTCGTCGTCCGGCTCGTCCTGCACCACGTGCCGCACGCCGACAAATTCCGGGCGCCGCGCCAGCATCGCCAAATCTTCCTCCACGCGATCGGATTGGAGGTCCACCCAGCCGACGATCCCTTTGACCCGCGGCTCCCGCTCCGCCAGACGCAGCAGCCAGCGGGATTCCGCGATCGTTTGCCGCGCCTGCACGGCGATGGAACCGTCCAGCTTGAGCCTGGCCAGTTCGCGCGCCAGATCGGCGGGGCCGAAATCCCGGCGCAGGCCCTTCATCTCGCCGCTGATCCACGGATAGTGCCGCGCGTCGTAATTCCAGAAATGCTGATGCGCGTCGATTCTCACCGCTTCACCTTCGCGCGGTCCTTCATCCATATCTGGACCTCCGTGCCGGCCTCTCACTCGACGTGGACCAGCGCCTTGATCACGGCGGTCTCCGGCTTTAACCATTTGGGAAATTCTTCAATCAGATCGTCGAATCGCGCGTGGTGCGTGATCCAGGGCCGCGTGTCGATCTTTGCGTCTTCGATCAGTTTGATGATGCGGGTGAAATCCTGGGGCAACGCATTGCGGCTGGAGAGCAGCGTCAGCTCTCGGCGGTGCATCAGCGGATGGCCGAAGCAGACCTCGCTCGTGGTGATGCCGACATAGACCAGCTTGCCCGTAAAGCCGGCGTAGTTGAGAGCGTTCGACATCGATTGGTGACTCCCGGTGGCGTCGATCACGACCGTGGGCAGTGTGCCGCCGGTTAATTCCTTGAGGGTTTCCAGTTCCGAACCGTCGCCTTTGGACTGGACCATGTGGTCCACGCCCATCGTCTGCTTGCAGAAATTCAGCCGTTGGTGGTTCAAGTCCAGGACGATCGTCCGCGCGCCGCTGAGTTTGACGAACTCGATCACCGAAAGGCCAATCGGTCCGGCGCCGATCACGAGGACGTTTTCTTTCGGCAGCGGATTGCCGCGATTGACCGCGTGACAGCCGATGGCGAGGGTCTCCACCAGCGCCAATTGGTCCAGCGTAAGCCGGCTCGAGGCGTGCAGCTTGCGCGCCGGGACGACGAACTGCGGCCGCATCCCCCCATCGGTGTGCACGCCCAGCACCTGCAAGTTTTCACAACAATTGCTCGCGCCGCGGCGGCAGGCGAAACATTCCTGGCAATTGATGTATGGCTCGATGGAACAGCGATCGCCGGGCTTCACGTTCGTGACGCGCTCGCCCACCGCCAGCACCTCCACGCCCAGTTCGTGACCGGGGATGCGCGGGTAACTGTAGAACGGCATCTTTCCCAGGAAACCACTGTAGTCGGTCCCGCAAATGCCGACGCGATGGACGCCGACGAGCGCCTCGCCCGCCGCGGGCCGGCGCGGCGGCTCAATGTTCGCGATGGAAAATTGCCCTGGCTTCTCGAGCCGGATCGCTTTCAAGGTGTTTGGTTGGACTGTCTGTGCGGTCGAACGATGGCCGCAATGGGTGTTCGCTGATTTAGAAGGCGCCTCGAAATAGTCACGTCTTTGAGAATAATGGCGGTCGTCCAAAATGCGATCAAGGGCAATTCCGACCCAGGCTCAGGCCACGGTGAAGCGGGGTGAAGGGCGGCGCTCTGGAGCTTGGCGGTTTCCCTCATTATGGCCTGCGTATCAAGTAAGCCCTCAACTTTGCGAGCGCCTGGGCGCGATGGCTGAGTTTGTTTTTCACCTCCTCGCCCAGTTCGGCGAAGGATTGGTCGTGGCCAAGGGGTATGAAAAGCGGATCGTAGCCGAAGCCACCCCGCCCGCTGGGCGCAAAACCGATGCGGCCTTCGCAGTCGCCCTCGAACAGTTGCGGACCGCCGATGCCACCAGGCGGCGTGATTTCTACGAGCGTCAGCGCGCAACGGAAGCGGGCGGTGCGCTTTTCGTGCGGCACACCCGCCAGCAGACGCAAAAGCTTCTCGTTGTTCGCAGTGTCCGGAGAATTCTCGCGGGCGGCCTCCGACGAGCTGTGCTTGCCCAGGTCCAGAGCGGCGAACCGCGCGGAATGCACGCCCGGCGCCCCGCCCAAAGCGTCCACCTCCAAACCGGAATCATCGGCGAGCACCCATTTCGGGAGACCTTGGCGCGCGGAGTTCGGTTTAGGGAGCCGTGAATGCCAGCGCGCGAGCTCCACGGCTTTGCGCGTCGCATTGGCCGCGAAGGTGTCCGCGTCTTCAACGGCCACGGGCGCGCCGGGAAAGTCGTGCAGAGTCAGATAGCGGAACGGGCCGGAGAGAATGGCGCGAATTTCCTGGACCTTGTGGGTGTTGCGCGTGGCGATCAACAAGGCGCGGGCATCGTCACTGTTGGCAGCGGGCACTTTCGAGCGGAGAAGCCAGCCGTTACGGAAAGGCCTCGGCTTTGTAAAAGCGGTGGCTCAGGCTTGGAGATAGATCATCCGTGAAGGTGATGATGCTGGGACCGCCGGGCGCCGGAAATGCGTTGGTCCCGATTGGCGACCAACTGCCGGGGGACAAATCAGGCGAGGCAAAAATCACGCAGGTTTCGCCGGGGTTGCCGTCCCGGATGTTGAATTGGAAGCGGCCGTCTGACAGGAAATGCAGTGTATCAATGGTCGGCGCGACGATCGTGATCTTGGGACCGGCGTTGGTCAGGGTGCGGCCCAGGTTATCCGTGATCGCGGCGCTCAAGTCGTAGGAGCCCGCCGCCAGGTTCGTCGCCGAAAAATTGAAGGGGCTGTTGGTCACCATGCCGAGGAGATTGGCGCCGGCGAAATAACTGGCTCGGACGACGTTCGATGAAGCCGACGCCTGAATGTCGAGGGATGAGCCGGCAAAAATTCTAGCGCCATCGGGCGGGCTGGTGATGTTGAACGAAACCACGCTGATGCTGCCGGTCTGCTGTGGGGCGATCGGAAGAATAACCACATGCTGCTGGCACATGTAGGGATAGTAGCCCGCGTTGCTCAAGGTGAAGGAGAAGTTGGTATTGGCACTGAACAGACCGCTGGACCATAAACGATTCGTCACCGCAACGCGGTGGGTCGTATCGTGAGCGAAAATGCCCTTGTTCGTCCAACTCACTTTATCACCGGCATTGATCACCAGGTTGGTGGGGGTGAAAAAGTAGTCGCCGATCCGGACGCCGACCGTCGCGGCATTCACAAGCTGGCCAGCCAAGCTCCCCAGAATTGCCAGGGCAAGGAGCACTCGGCGGGGTCTGAAGTGCTTCATAAGGCAGTTGTGTAAATCAGGCGATCGTCACTCGTTCATGGGAGTGCGCAATACCATACCGGTTTATCGGCAAATTTCAATTTCAATCTCAAACCCGGAGGCACGACGATAATCGCCGCCCGCGCTTACGAAGATTCGAAAGTGGCAACCGGCTCACCCAGTTGCCTGGGAATCTCCGCGACGCGATAGCCGAAACCGGGGCCTTGCAGCGTGGAAAGGTCAACGTTCCCATGGCGCCGCCGATAAAGCCCCGGATGCACGGCGGCCTCGCAGTTCGAGGCCTGGGGATAAAACTGCATCCCGTTGGTTTCCACGCCCATGATCGTGCCGGCGTGCGCGGCCAGCAACAGGTGGGGAATTTGGGCGAGCATCGGGTTGGTGAGGTCTTGCACCATCAGCGACAGGCCATGCGCTTTGCCCCAGCAACAACTGAGGAGCGCGCCGGTCTGGGTTTTGCACGTTTTCAGCGCCACGCCCGTCCAGCCAAGTTCACGGCCCAGGCGCACCATCCGCCAATCGTGCGCGCTTTCGTCGAGAAAGAGCGGTTTGCGGGCCGCGACGCTGCGCACGTCGATCCGGTGCGGCTCCAGTTCGTAGGGAAATGGCTGCTCGACGTAGAGGAGCATGCCGTAGAGACGGGGCGCTTCATCGCGCAACCGGTCGAGCAGCGCGTTGACGTAGGCGGGGTCGGTGACGGTGCAGTTGAAATCGGCGCTCAACCACTCCACGCCGTCGGCAGAGCCGAGGTTGCCCACCCTGGCCAGCCGCGCATAATCCCACGCCGCGTCGTTGCCGCGGAGTTTGACCTTCAAACATTTCAGGCCGTCGCGTTGGATCCAGTCGTGGAGCAGGACCGGATAGCCGTCCTGCGGTTCCACGCCGGTTAGCTCGGCTGGCTCGAGCAAGTCCAGACCGCCAACCAAATGCCACGCCCGGAGCTGGTTCGGGGGCCGGGCCACCAGGAAGTCGGCAGGAAACTTGCCTTTGAACGAAACCGCCGCGCCGTCGGCGGGGGTCAAGAACTGGGCGAGATCGCGATTGAGGAATTCGGCGTCGTAGGTTTCATAGACCGGGCGCTGGTGAATTTGGCCGTAGGCATCGTGCAGCGCGAGGTCGAACAGCGAGCAGCAGATCAGCGCCGCCAGCCACGGCATCGGTTCGCCGATGGCCTGGTTCTGTTGGTTAAATCGCGCAAGCAACACTGGCAGGAGTTCCTCCTGAAAATCATGGCCGATTTCCAGGGCGTGGCCGCTGCCCTCGAAGGCGGCCCAAGCCTCGGCGAGCCGCAGGCAGAATTGTTTGAACGCCTGGTGCCGCGGTTCGTAGGGAAACCGGCCCGGCCAGGCCCATTGCACGCCCAGCGGCGTTTCACCCCATCCCTCGGCCCGGCGTCCTCGCATGTCGGCGACCGTCACGCAGGCGCGGGCGCAGGTGACCGAGGTGACGGTCTCATGACCGAACTTCAGGGGGATGCGGTTCTCAATCGGAAGGAAGTAGAGCTTTGTGCCCACGACCCGGATGTCGGTTGGCTTAGTCATAAGCAATGAAATTCAAGGTTTTCCGAAACCATCGTCGAGCGGATGGACAAGGCACGGCTTCTCCAACCGGTCCATCTTTAGTTGGTCGTCCCTGCGCTAGGGTCGGCGGCCGGCTCAGTTCGAGGCGGCCCGCTCAACTTCAGCGCCAATCTCGGCAAACCGTTCCAAGTCCTCGTATTTGTTTTGCCAGGTGGTGTACATGTAACCGATGACGCCCTGGAAGGGCCGGGCGGCGCTCAGCCAGTCGCGGAGTTGGCCGGGCTGAGCATCATAATAGCCGGCGATGAGCTGGCGATGGCCGCGCTCGGCGAAGAATTTCAGGCTGGGGCCACGCATCTCGAAATACCACGGCACGATGATCACATCGCGTGCAAGCCCTTCCCAGGAGCCGGCGAGATCGCCGCGCACCAAATAATAATCTTTATGGGCGTTGTGGTGCGGATCAAACATGTCGCTCCAGACATAGATGTTTCCGCCGGGGTTCACTTCTCGCAGGATTTGGATGCAGCTCCTCACGTTGTCGGCGAGCATGGCGCCCGCGCGGAGCTGGCGGCGCTGGCTCGCCCCCCAGGCGGCGTGCATCCGTCTCGCCTGATCGCGCAACAGGTCGAGCGTCCGCGGTTCGGAGGGACAGATCATCGCTTGATCCTCCTGGACCGTGACGGCGTGATAATAGGAAACGCGCAGGCGCGTTCCGTCCGGCAAGGAGGTGTTGATCAGCGGCGGTTCGTGGTAAACGTCGTAAGCCCCTTTCCACGGCTTCACGCCCATGCGCGGGTCCCGAACTGGTTCGAAAGCCTTACCTTCTTCGAGCGGCGGGCCAGCCTCGCGCTTCACGATCAGCGGCGCGCCATCGCGTCGGACAACGTTGAGGAGGCCGACTTCCTCGAGCCTGGCGTCGTCCCACCAAAGCGAGCCGGTGCTTGCGCCCCAGGAGCCGAGGTAAAGGTTCGCCTCCGCGTGGTCGAGCGAGTTGAAGACGACGTGATGCACGGTCCAATCCTGCGTCCCTTTCACGCCCAGAGAGTTGTAGTTTAGCGCCAGATTTCCGGCGAGCAGCTTTACCTCCGGCGTGCCTCTGAAGTCCAACGTTTTGACGCGCACGGAAAGGTGATACTGACGGAAGGGGTGGAGCGCCACTTTTTGCTCGATGCGCGCATTGGCGCCTTTGGGATCGGTGACGCGGACCGCGCCATTGTCGGCGACCATGTTCGGGTCTTTCCAGTCCCATTGCTTCAAGTCGCTGAAATCGCCGCCCTTCAAAACCTCGGGCGGGTCCGGCTGCAGTCGAGCCGCGCCGTTGCGGACGACGCACAAGGCCTCGCGCACCGGAAGGGCCTCGATCAGATTCGGATCATGCCAGAGCAGATCGTTGGAGTAACCGATGGGAAACAGCGCGGGCACAATTTCCAGACGCAGCTCGGCGGCGAGTTTTTTGACGCGCTCGACGTTGCGAAAGTAATGGGCGTCCATGTCGCCGAGTTTGGCGAATTTTGAATCCGTCAACAGGACGTGCGTGTAACCGGCCTTGGCCGCGCGGCGCAGGATTTCTTCCAGGTGATCGATATTCTTGTCCACCCAGAGATTTTGGGCACAGTAAACCCAGCGCTCCATGACGCCGGCGCGCGCAGGCTGCATGGAAAGCCACAGCGCCACCGCCAGGCTGGAAATCCAACGAAGGATGGACATGGGGGGGGGAGGTTATCGGGCCGCGGATTCGTTGTCAGCCAGCTTCTGAGAAGGCGCCTGCGAACGACCGCCCGGGGCAGCCAGGCTGATTCATCGAGTTGCCAGATTCGCAACCCTGATGCTGGCACAAACCAAAACCCCGGGAGTAGGAAACAAAGCGAAACTACGGAAACGCAATTGGTGGCGCGGCCCGAAATCGGAGGCCCGCGGTTAATCGTCCCGGCGGTATTCGACGCCGCCGCATTTTTCCCAAGTAAAGACGATCCGGTCGGCATTGATGATGGCCAAGGTACCCGGCACAAAGCAGGGATTGCGGAACTCCTTCTCCGCGATTTGTCCTTCGCCTTGCAAGGTGCGCAGGTCGGCCCGCCAAGTGACTTCGCCGGCGGGCACGTGTTCGTCGCCGGTGATTTTCACGGCTTCGGCCCAGTCGCCGTTCTGGGTGATTCTGATGACCTGATCGTAGTGACCGCGGTAGAAACCAATCCATTCGCCGGCCAGGTTTAGAGCGGCCTGCTTGCCTTCGGAGGTGAGAGTCATTACAGAAGTATTAACCACACCCTGCGTCTGAATTCAATGGTAGCAAGCCAGATTTGTTAAGGTCTGGAACAATCCCGGAGCGTTGGGTACGTAAAACCCCGATGCGCCGGCACGTAAGAGTCCGGTGAAATGAAGATCAAACCGGTGAGCCGACGAACTGGCTCTCCCCCTTCGCGGATTCCCTCTTTCGTTGGAGCGTCGCCAATTCGCACAGAAAGGCGCCTGCCCTCTGTCCAGCCAGAGCGCGTGCGCAATTCGCGCCTGCCTTTTTCCAGGATTTAGGGAACTCTCCGGACCGGCCGTGACAGTTCTTAGAATTTGAAGACGCAAACCGAACCGGACGCCTTCCCGCCCGGGCTGAAAAACGCATACATATTCGCGACGTTCAACGCGCTCTCGTATCAGATCGTGCTCGGCAGCCCCATGGTCCTCTACGCCAAAACCCTCGGCGCGACCGCGACCGTGCTGGGCATTATTGTGGGCATGATGCCGTTGCTGGTGATCTTCCAGATTCCCGCCGCCCAGTACGTCTCGAGGGTCGGGTTCAAGCAATTTGTCTTTGCGGGCTGGGGCACGCGTGTGTTCTTCATCTTCCTCATGGCGCTGGCGCCGATCACCCATGGCTTCTTGAATTCGACCACGCGCCTGGCGCTGATGCTACTGTTGCTGTTCGGTTTCAATCTTTCGCGCGGGATCTCGAGCGCGGGCTGGCTGCCGTGGATCCAGTTGCTGATTCCGGCGGCCGTGCGGGGAAAATACCTCGCGCGCGAAGCCGCGTGCGTTAACCTGGCGAGTTGCGTCAGTTTTATGCTGGCGGCCGCCTGCCTGGGCGAAGACCCGCACTCCTGGCGATTTTCCGTACTCTTCTGCTTCAGCGCCCTCATGGGGGTGGCGAGCCTGTTCTTCCTCAAACGCATCCCGGATGTGACCGCGCCCGAACCAGCCACCGCTGCGGGCGGCGGCGTGCCGTGGCTCGAGATGCTCCGCTTCGCGCCATTTCGCAAGCTGCTGCGCACGATTGTGGCGTGGTCGATGGCGTACGGCGGCATGACGGCCTTCACCGTCGCGTTTTTAAAGTCGGAAGTCGGCATGGCCGAAGGCAAAGTTCTGTGGGTGAACTCGGTGATGTTTCTCGGGGGCTTGTGCAGTCTTTGGTTTCTAGGCTCCCGGCTCGACCATCTGGGCAGCAAACCGGTGCTGACGTTCTCGTTCGTGACCTGGTCGCTGATCGTGGCCGGCTGGGGTTTGGTGGCAGGAAAATTATGGGCGCCCTGGCTCCCGCTGGTCCTCGCCCTGCAATTCTTGATGGGCTTGTTCGCGGCCCTGGTGCAGATGTCCAACACGCGACTGGCGATGGCGATTGTCCCGGTGATGGGCCGCAACCATTTCTTTGCCATTTTCTCGGTGGTGGGCAGCCTGTCCCTCGGGCTGGCTCCGATTCTTTGGGGACTGCTCATCGACGCGATCGGGCAGCGTCAGATTCCGTGGCTGGGGCTGGAATGGAACCGGTACAGCACCTTCTTCGCAGCCGCGGGGCTGATTTTCCTGGTGGCGCTCACGCTGGCCCGGCAACTGGAGGAACCTGAGGCGGCGAGCATGGAAGAGTTGCTGAAGGAAATTTTGGTCCAATCGCCCCAGCGCACCTGGGTGCGCCTCTGGCCGCGCGGGTAGCAGACACGTTTGCGGAAAACGTGCCGGGGCTCCTGGACCGTTCGCGCGGCCGCGTCAGAACGCGAATTCACGAGCGGTCGCGATCACGTAATCGATCTGCTCCTCGGTCAGTTCGGGATAGATCGGCAACGGCAAAATCTTACGAGCGATTTCTTCCGCCACGGGAAAGTCGCCTTCTCGGTAACCCAAGTCGGCGAAAACCTTCTGCCGGTGCAAGGGCCAGGGATAATAGATAATGGTCGGCACGCCGCGGTCGGCCAGGAATTGCTGCAAGGCATCGCGCCGTTCCGCCAGCACGGCATAGACATGAAAGACGTGGCTGTTTTCGTTCGCCACGAGCGGCAACCGCAACGGCCGGTCCGCCAGCCCGGCGCGGTAACGTTCGGCGATCGCCGCGCGCCGGACGTTCCAGTGATTTAAGTGCCTCAATTTCACGCGCAGGATGGCCGCCTGAAGTTCATCGAGGCGCGAGTTGAATCCGTGCAGTTCGTGGAAATAACGGCGTTCGGCCCCGTGCGCGCGAAGCATTTTTAATTTTTTCGCCAGCGCTTCGTCGCTCGTCGCGATCAGGCCGCCGTCACCAACAGCGCCGAGGTTTTTGGTTGGATAAAAACTGAAGCAGCCAATCCGGCCGAAACTGCCGACCGGCTGGCCGTCGTGCAAGGCGCCGATGGCTTGGGCACAATCTTCGACCAGCGTAATGCCGCGCGCTTGCGCCAACTCGACCAGTTCCTTGAGCGGCGCCGCCTGGCCGAAAAGATGGACCGGGATGATCGCCTTGGTGCGGGGCGTGATGCTTCGGGCCGCCTGGCCGGGATCGAGGCAGAAGGTGCGCGGGTCGATGTCGGCGAACACGATGCGCGCGCCCATTTGGTGGATCGCTTCGGCCGGCGCGAGGTAGGTGAACGGGGTGGTAATGACTTCATCACCCGGGCCGATCTCGAGCGCGCGCAGGGCGAGCGTTAAGGCGTCCGACCCGGAGTTCACGCCGACGCCAAAGCGCGTGCGGGTCAAGGCGGCCATGGCCCGTTCGAACTCGGCCACGTTCGGGCCGAGCACGTATTGGCCGCCGGCCAGGACTTGTTCGACGACGGGCAGCAACTCGTGTTTCAACGCGCTGAACTGCGCCGCCAGGTTGAGAAAAGGAACGTGCATTCAGAATTCTCCGCGCCATTCGGCAACTTCGCAACGCCGGCGATGCGCCGGCCCACTTTCTCGACCAGCCCATTGGCCTCGGCATCCTTGCTGATCGGCACCTCGCCTTTCATCTGGGTGAAAGCGCTCAAGCCGAGTTGGATTTCCTGGCTGGCGGGAATCAAGTTGAGTTGTTTGCGCCACGTTTCCGTCACCGTGGCGCAACCGGTCGGCACCGTGACGACCGCCACGACTAGCCACCCCATCAGAAAGCGTAAGCGCCGCATAGCCCGAATAAAACATGGCGAACGCAACGCGACAAGCAGACCTTTCGCTCACAGTCGGCCGACTCCACGAATCAGTTCGGCAGGCTGGCCCGCACCCGCCCTCACCTCGATTCTGCACCCTCACGCCGGCCGCGGACTTTTCGGATTGGCGTCCGGCCAGCTTCTGCGCTAAGCCTAAGCGGGATATGAAACCTCGGGTTTGGCCATGAAAGTGCATCTTGCTTACGGTCAAGGAGAATTGCCGGTGGAGTTGCCGAAAGCTCAAACCACCGTCATCGAGCCGTCGCACCTGCCCGGTCTGCCGGACGAGCGTGCGGCGGTCCGCAACGCTCTGGCGCATCCAATCAGCGCGTCGCCATTGCGCGAATGGGCCAGTGGCGGTGACCG
>WNGH01009919.1_pt1 | contig 15347 bp, 14 predicted proteins | sample 5400631 | NCBI WGS metagenome assembly WNGH01 (sample SAMN13153373, study PRJNA577476) | soil metagenome | isolation source: 115 cm soil or saprolite under Garry oak tree replicate 1 | place: USA:California | collected 2016-06-15
GGGCCCCCCCCACTTCCTAGACGGGAGCGGGAATCGTGTCGAGGTCGCGCACGAAGTAGCGCACGTCACCGAAGTGCTCGTAGCGTTCGGTGTGGGCGTCCAGCCCCGTCAGGTCGGGGTCGAGACCGGCCCAGCGAAGCGCCGCTTCGGTGAGCAGGATGTAGGCCCGCCGTCCGACGCTGTTCTTGAGCAGCCGGTGCGCGAGGACGACGTTGACCCCGGCCGCCTGGATTCGGTCGCCGACCATCTGACGCAGGAACCGCCCGTGATGGGCGACGATCTTGAGATCGAGGTTTCCGACGTTCCGGCAGGCATCGCACGAGCAGCTGTCGTCCGCCTGCAGCTCGCGCTGGCGGCCTCGGAAGGCGGCGACGGTGTCTTCCAGCACGTCGAGCAGGGTCGCGGGCGGCCCCAGCACCCGGTCTGCGGCGAGCGCGAATACCGCGTCGCCCTCCACCTCCTGGATCTCCAGGGGCGGGGAGATCTGCCGCATGACCTCTCCGAGCAGCTCCGCGATGATCGGCGGGCCGTGCTCGAGCTCGGTCGCGGTGACGAACTCTGTGAAGCCCGAGATGTCCGCCAGGACCAGGACGCCGTCTTCCGTGTGGCTCTTCATGCCCCTGAGACACCGGCCACCGGCGTTTGTGAAGCGTGGGATGGTAAGCCCGACCTCAGTAGAGGTGGCAGGCGACCTCACCGCCGCCGTTGCGACGCGTCAGCGCCGGCTCCACCTCGGAGCAGACGGGCATGGCGAGCGGGCATCGCGGGTGGAAGCGGCACCCCGACGGCAGGGCGAGCGCGCTCGGAACCTCCCCGGTGATGGCTCGTTCCTGCCCCTGGTCGTCGGGACGGGACGGCAGGGCGGCGGCGAAGAGGGCCTGGGTGTACGGGTGCATCGGACGCGCGCATAGCGCGTCGCTGTCCGCCGACTCGACGATCCTGCCGAGATACATCACCGCGATGCGATGGCTGATGTGGGCCACCGTCGCGAGATCGTGGCCGATGAAGAGATAGCTCACGCCGAGCGCCCGCTGCAGATGCTCCAGCTGGTTGATGATCTGGGCTCTGACCGAGACGTCGAGCGCGGAGACCGGCTCGTCGAGCACGATGAGGCGGGTGTTGGTGGCGAGCGCTCGCGCGATGGCGATCCGTTGCCGCTGCCCGCCGCTGAACTCGTGCGGGAACAGCGGCGCCACGTCGGGCTGGAGGCCGACCAGTCCGAGCACCTCGTCCACGCGCGCCCGAACCGCCGCGTGCGAGAGATCGGTATGGATCTCCAGGGGCTCGGCGATGATGTCCTGCACGCGCATGCGCGGGCTGAGCGAGCTGAAGGGGTCCTGGAATACCACCTGCACGGCCCGGCGGTAGTCCATGAGGTCTCGGCCCCTGAGCTCGGCGATGTCCCGGCCCTCGAAGGCGATCGTCCCGGCCGTCGGCTGCTCCGTCTTCAAGATCAGCTTGGCGGTGGTCGTCTTGCCGCACCCGGACTCGCCGATGAGCCCGAGCGTCTCACCGGCGTGGATGGCGAAGTCCACTCCGTCCACGGCTTTCACCCACGTGGCCCCGCGGCCGAACAGCCCGTGCCGCGCGGGAAAGTGTTTCGCGAGCCCCCGGACTTCGAGGACGGGCTCAGCCATGGAGCCAGCACCTGGCGACGCTTCCGTCGGCGAGGCGGAAGTCCCGGGGCTCGTCGGTCGTGCAGCGTGGCAGGACATCGGGACAGCGCGGATGGAAGTGACAGCCGGGAGGCAGGTCGGCCAGGTTGGGTGGCTGGCCCGCGATCGAATACAGCGGCTCCTTGCTGCCGAGCTTCGGCACCGAGCCGATCAAGGCGCGCGTGTACGGATGCTTGGGGGCGTCGAACAGCTCCCGCACCGGCGCCTGCTCGACGATCTTGCCCGCATACATCACGGCGACCCGGTCACACATCTTCGCGACGATGCCCAGGTTGTGCGTGACGAAGATCAGGGCCACGCCCGTCTCGCGCTGGATGTCCTTGAGGAGATCGAGATACTGCGCCTGGATGGTGACGTCGAGGTTCGTCGTCGGCTCGTCGGCGATGACGAGCCTCGGCCCTCCCGCCAGCGCGATGGCGCCGACGATGCGCTGCCGCATGCCGCCGCTCATCTGGTGGGGATACTCGCGCATCCGCCACTCGGGGGAGGGGATCCGGACGGCGCGGAGAAGGTGCTGCACGCGCTCGCGCAGCGAGCGGCCGCGCAGGTGCTGGTGAAAGAACGCGGGCTCCGCCACCTGTCTGAAGATGGTGAAGAGCGGGTTGAGAGACGCCATCGGATCCTGCAGGATCATGGCGATGCGCCGGCCACGGATGAGGCGCAGCTCACGCTGGCTCTTGCGGGTCAGGTCTTCTCCGTCGAAGACGACGCTGCCTCCCACGATGCGCGCGGCGCGCGGCAAGAGCCCGACGATGGACAGGCACGTCGTCGTCTTGCCGCTCCCCGACTCCCCGACGAGGCCGAGGCTTTCACCCTCGTGGAGCGTGAAGCTCACGCCATCCACCGCCCGGACGACGCGTGTCCCGCCGAAGGTGAAGAAGTGGGTCTGAAGGCCCGACACCCTCAGGACAGGATCGAGGCGCGCCACGGCTCCGCCGGGGCGCGCCGAGCGCTGGGGGGTATGGGGGGCCATCTCGGGGCCCCCCATCTTCACAAATTCCTCAACTGCGGGTCGAGCCGGACACGCAGCCAGTCGCCGAAAAGCTGGGTCGCGAGAACGATCAGGAGGATGCACAGCCCGGGGAACACCGTGAGCCACCACTGGCCCGCCATCAGGGTGGGACGCGCCTCCGCGAGCATGAGCCCCCAGGCCGGCTGAGGCGGCGGCACGCCGACGCCAAGAAAGCTCAGCGACGCTTCCGCGATGATGACGACGCCGATCGTGAGACTGGCCAGCACCGTCGCCGTGTTCATGACGTTCGGCAGGATGTGCCGCTTGATCACGCGCAGCTTGCTGGCGCCGGCGATCTCGGCCAGCTTCACGAACTCCCGCTCCCTGAGGGTCAGCACTTCGCCACGGATGACGCGCGCGTAGCGCGTCCAGTACACCGCCCCGAGCACGAAGACGATGTTCCACATGCTCGGGCCCACCATCGTCGCCAGGAAGATGGCGAAGACGAGCGCGGGCAACGCGAGCCAGGCGTCGGTGACGCGCATGATCACCTGGTCCACCCAACGGCCGACGTACCCCGACAGGATCCCCATCGCGGTCCCGATCCCGCCGGCCACCAGCGTCCCCATCAGCCCCACGATCAGCGACACGCGCGCGCCGTGGATGAGGCGGCTCAGGACGTCCCGGCCCTGGAAGTCGGTGCCGAGCAACGTCGTCGTCCGGCCGCCCTCCATCCAGAAGGGCGGGTCGAAGACGTTCGCGCCCTTCACCGGGAGCGTCGGGTCGTGCGGCGCGATGAGGTCGGCAAGGATCGCGACGAGCATCAGGCCGCCGAGGATGGCGACGGGGACCAGCGGCGCATCGCGCGCGGCCTCGATGACCGCTCTCACCCCGGTCGCCGCCCGTCCCGGGCCCAGCGGCCCGTGCGTCGCGATGGTTGTGCGAGCCGAAGGGCGCTCGGCGCCATGAGGCGAGTCTGCGTGAGTCGTGCGAGCCGAAGGGCGCTCGGCGCCATGAGGCGAGTCTGCGTAAGTCGTCATCGTCACCTACCTCGTGAGCCGGATTCTCGGGTCGATGAAGGCGTACAGGATGTCCACGATCAGGTTGATCCCGACGATCATGAAGCCCGCCATCACCACGACGCCCTGCACGAGGGGAAAGTCCCGGTTGAAGATGCCCTCGTAGAGCAGGCGGCCGATGCCCGGCCAGGCGAAGATCACCTCGATGATGACGGCGGCGTTGACCATCACCACCATGTTGACGCCCGCCAGCGTGAAGACCGGGATGAGCGCGTTCTTGAACGCGTGCATGGCGATGACCACGACGTCCGGCAGACCCTTGAGCCGCGCGAGCTTGATGTACTCGCTGCCCAGGACCTCGAGCATGCTCGAGCGGGTCAGCCTCAACATCGAGGCAGCGAAATACCACCCGAGCGCGAGCGACGGCATGACGACGTGCCGCCAGTCACCGGCCCCGGAGGTCGGCAGCCATCGCAGCCAGACGGAGAACACGAGGATCAGCACCAGCCCGAGCCAGAAGCCGGGGATCGAGAGGCCGAGCAGCGCGACCCCCTTCGCGAGGGTGTCCCACCAGGTGTTCACCTTCACGGCGGAGATGATGCCGGCGGGAACCCCGACGAGGATGGAGATCAGGGTGGCGACGAGGCCCAGCGTCAAGGAGTTCGGTAGCCGCTGGAAGTACAGCTCGCTGACGGGGAGCCGGTAGTTGAAGGACTTCCCGAGCTCTCCCGTGACGATGTTCTGGAGGAAGCTCACGTACTGGACGGGCCACGACCGGTCCAGGCCCCACTGCCGGTGGATGCGCTCGAGGTCCTCGGGGCGCGCGCCCGCTTCGGCCAACAGGCTGACGGGATCACCCGTCAGCCGCACGATGACGAAGATCGTCGCGCTCAGGATGAGGAGCGTGACGATGCTGTAGAGCAGGCGGCGGACGATGAACTGCCACATCCCGCTCGCCTCACTGCTCCTTCAGCTTGATGTCCTCCCACGGATAGGCATAGCCGGTCGTGATCGTGGGGAAGACGTCCTGCCACTTCTGGGCCGCGACGCGGGGCCCGATCGCATTGACGAACGCGTGGCGGAAGACGGGCACGAGGTAGTGGTTCTCGAGGATGGCGCGCTGGATCTCCTCGGCGAGCTTCTTCCGTTCGGCCGGATTGATAGATCGCTCGTACTGCTCGAACTTGGCGTCCAGCTCCTTGATGCAGAGGCGGTCGCGAGAGTTGAAGCCGCCGCACTTGACGTGGGCCTCGTACCAGAACGACCAGCTTCCGGCGATCCTGATGCCGTGGAAGATGATTTGTACGCCCGGCCACTCCTTGATTCCGCCCTGCAGCCGCTGGAAGAAGACGCCACGCTCCATGGTCTGCATCCGAGCCCGGATGCCGACCTCGCGGAGCTGCCCGATGAGCCGCTCGCCCCGCGAGTACCACGCGGGCAGCGGGGTGACCCAGTCCACGTCGAAGCCGTTCGGATACCCCGCCTCGCGCAGGAGCTGCTTGGCCCGCTCCACGTTTCGCTCGATCTCGGGCCACTCGAGGGCGTACTGCACGTCGTTGTTGATCCAGTTCCCCGACACCTTGCCGAACCCAGCCGACTCGGCCTGGTTCATGGCGCGCCGGTCGATAGCCAGGCTCACCGCTTCGCGCACGCGCTTGTCGCGGAAGGGGCTCTTCGGGTCCTGGAAGCCGGGGAACTCGAGGAACCACGATCCTGACAGCACCGGCGCGAGCGTGACACCCGGGAGCTTCTGCACCCGGCTGACCAGCTCGCCGGGCACGGAATAAATGATGTCCGCCTCACCGCGCTCCAGCATCGCGACGCGGGTCGCCCCTTCCGGCACCGACGTCATGACGAGCTGCTTCACGTTGACGGGCCGGTAGTAGCCGTCGAAGGCCTCCATCTCGAGCTTCACGCCCGGCTCGTGGCGGACGAGCCTGTACGGGCCGGCTCCGACGGGCTTCTGCTTGAAGCCGTCGGCGCCCACCTGCTTGTAGTACTTCTCGGGCACCACCCAGCCGGGGGCGGCGACGTTGGCGGTCCCGAAGAGGATGGCGAAATCGAGGAAGGGTTCCTTGAAGTGGAACCGGATCGTCCGGTCGTCCACGATCTCGACACGCTCTGTCTTCTTCTTGAAGACGTCGGCCTTGGCGCCTCGGTAGTTCTCGTAGCTGAACTTCACATCCTGGGGCGTGACCGGCTCGCCGTTGTGGAACTTGATGCCCTTTCGTAGCGTGAACGTCGCGCTCTTGGCGTCCGGCGCGACCGTGAATTTCTCGGCGAGGGCGGGATGATCGAACAGCGCGGTGCCCTGGTTCTTGATGAGGCCATCGTGAATGGCCGTGAAGAAGTTGTCCGGTGTCGCGGTGCCGTCGTGCTCCTGGGGATCCAGCCAACGGGACGCGAGGCCGGCATGCCAGGCCAGAACGAGCTTTCCCCTGGCCGCGGCCCCGGCCGGTGACGAGAGCGAGGCGGCCGTCGATGCCAGCACGATCAGCATCAGGGCGGCCGCCACGCATCGAGAACGTCTCATGTCAGGGCCTCCACTCGGGGGATCGGTCGCGCCGCTGACAAGAGAGCCGTCGGCTCTCCTCTGCCGCCAGCGGGGCCAGATCATAGCGCAAGTTCGTGAGGGGGCGGCGGTTGGGGTGGCTTCGGCACCCCGACGTCAGCGCAAGCCTTCCTGCTCGCGGAGCCGCTTGATCGCCTCCAGCTGGAGCAGCGACTCCCTGTCTTTCGGACGGCCGAGGTACCGCTTGATGCGGATCAGGTCGTCGAGCCCGATCACCCGCGTCGGTCGCCCGGCGATGTCCAGGGTCTCGGCGTGTGGCAGCAGATCCTCGTAGGTGCCGATCGGCTCGAGATACCCCAGGAAATCGAGCGGGTACTGACCGTCGACCTCGAACGTGTAGTTCTGGCCGAGCGCGAGCGCCTGCGCATCGACTCGGAACTTCAGCTCCGGGGGGGCGCCGCGGAGCGTCAGGCTGAGGCTTCCCAGCGCCGCCGCCAAACGCTCGAGGTTGTCGGGCGTGCGGCGATAACAAAGGTCGACGTCATACGTGACCCGCGCGCTGCCCATGAGCGTCTCGGCCTGGCCGCCGACGACGATGAACTCCACGTCGTGCTCGGCCAGCACGGCGCAGAACCGTTCAAGCGCGCTCTGCTCGACCGGACCGTCCAATAGCCTGCACCCGCAGCGCGGCTCGCCGGGCGCGGTCTCCCCGACGCGCGCGCTCCGTCGGCGTGACACGCAGGTTGGCGCGGATCAGCGAGAGATCGACACCGTTCTCGTCGTACTGACCCGGCGCACCGAATGGTCGGGGCGTGGGTGCACGGCCGCTCGATGAGTCGCCGCTGGGGACGGTCATCACCGTCATTCTATCGCTCGGTCCAGGGCAGGACGAGCGGCTTGATCTCGCGGAAGGCGCGCATGCTCTGGATGGCCTCGTTGATCCGGTCCAGCGGATAGCGCGTCGTCAGCATCGCCCCGAAGTCGTAACGCGAGGCCGTGCGGCGCACGAACTCGAGCGCCTTCCAGAACTGGCCGATGTCGGCAGACTGCACGCCGAGGACCGTCGCCTGCTTGCGCACGAAGAGCGCGGCCTGCACGGGCGTCAGCGGCCCGCCGAGCTGGCCGACGACGGCGTAGCGCCCGCCGGGTCTCAGGAAGTCGAGGCCCTCCGCGAACGCGTACGGCGCGCCGGACAGCTCGAGGACCACGTCGGCGCCGCGCGCGCCGGTCAGCTCTCGCACGCGCGCGAGGCGCATCTCGGCCGTGGGCAGCTCCTCGACCGACACCGTGGACGACGCGCCCCAGCGTCGCGCCAGCGCCAGCCGCTGCTCCGGCGCGCCGACGACGATGAGATCGCTCACGCCGGCGTGGTTCGCCACCGCCGTCGCGAACAATCCGAGCGGGCCCGCGCCCTGGATCACCACGCGCTGGTGCGGCTCGATGCGGCCGAGGCGGTCGAAGGCGTGGACGACGGTCCGCAGCGCGCAGCTCGCCGCGGCGGCGACGCCGTCCGGCACGTCGTCCGGAATGCGCACGCGGCCCGAGGGCGGGAACACGTAGCAGTACTGCGCGAAACCGCCGACGAGGTAGGGGAAGCGCTCGCAGTTGGTGCGCATGTACTGCTTCTTACGCCGGCACAAAGTCGGCGTGTGCTGCACACGGCACTCGTGGCACTGGCCACAGTACACGTGCGTCCACAGGAGGCGGTCGCCCTCTTTCAGAGGCTGACCGATGGAGTCCTCGCGTGGCCCCGCACCGAACGCGACGACGGTGCCCATCATCTCGTGGCCGAGGACGATGGGCAGCTGCGCCGGCGCCAGCGCCTGGGTCATCCCGTCCCACTGGTGGACGTCCGAGCCGCAGATCGACGCGACGTCCACGCGCACGAGCAGCGCGCCGGGCTCGAGCTCGTCCTCCCGCGGCACCGGGAGCTCGCGGATCTCGATCGGCTTGCCGTACTCGGCCACGACGGCGGCGCGGGCGGTCTTGGGCAGGCTCATTGGCGCCAACCTCCTCTGCGGGCGGGAGTATAGCCCCTTGTGCCTTGTGACGCGGCTGTGACGCCCGGTGCGCGATGAATGGGGCGACGCTGCACGGCAGCGCAAGGAGGCAGAGCCATGACGGGTGCAACGCGGCGGATCACCATGATCGTTCTCGTGCTTGCGGTCTGCGCGGGCCCTTGGGGCTGCGCGATCAAGCGGCCCACGATGCCGCAGTCGCCCACGGACGAGGTCCGCGCTGAGCTCAAGACCATCGGGCTCCCGGTGGCTGGATTCGTTCCAGAGGCGCAGGTGGATGCGCCGACGAGTGGAAAGGCAATGGGCGCCCTGAAAGGCGCGGGGTTCGGCCTCGCCGCCGGCGCCACGCCGGGAATGGCCATCGTGGAAGGAGTCGGGAAGGTCGGGACGGCCTGTGGCGCGGCCAGGGAACTCGGCGCCCTGGTGTGCGGCGCGGTGGTCGCGCTCGGCCTTGGGGTGGCTGCGGCTGGAGGCACCGTCGGCGCGCTCGGCGGCACGGTGTACGGCGCGGTGACCGCGGAGTCGGGGTCCAAGATCGACGCGGCCGAGACCGAGCTGAAGAGCGCGGTCACCCAGTCCAACGTCCAGGCCACACTTCGCGATCACGTGCTCCAGACCGTTCGCGATCGCAGCTCGCTGAATTTCGTCGCCGTGGACGACCATCAGACGAGCGCGGCGGGAGAACGGATCGACTACGGGGCCCTGGTGAGCACGGACATCGATACCGTTCTCGAGGTCAGCGTGCCGCGCATCGGTCTGGTCGCTCAGTCTGGCATCAACCCGCCGGTCTCGCTGTTCATGACCGCGGGCGCGAAGCTGATTCGCACGGCCGAGCCGCCGATGAGGGCCAGGTGTTTCGCCAGGAAGTGGATCGTGGCGCGCGGCGCCTGGCCGAGGACATCGTTCGGCTGCTCTTTCCCGCGGAGCCGGCACGCAACAGCATGCCAGCCGAGCCAAGCCCGGAGCCGCCGACGGCGCCGGCGGCATCGACAGAGCCGCCCGCAGCCGCGACGGCCTCATCGGATCCACGAGGACCGACGTACGAAATGGTCGTCACGAGCAACAACGGCGAGCCCACGCCCGATCCGCGGCGGCTGGCGGTGCTCGGGACATGGCGCGGAACGTTCAAGCCGGGGGAGGGAAGTGGGAGGTATCCCGCGAGACTGCGGATCTTCGAGGAGAGTGGCGAGCTGCGCTGGGAACTGACGCGCAGCCACGAGGGTCGGGATCTTGCCGGCTCCGGCGGCGTCTCGTTTGCGGGCACGCGGGTCATGCTGACCGGAACATTTCAGCCGAGCCCTGGCACCGCCTTCCAGCGCGTATGGACGGGCTCTCGGCCGATCGACGTCACCTACTCGCTCGACAACATCGGCGTGAGCCTCGTCGGCACGGGTCTCGGAGCCGACAACCGGATCGAGACGCTGGTCCTGGTGCGCGCGCTCGGCCAATGATCCCCTGGAGCGCCGTTCGGCTCTGGGTCAGCGGGCGAGCAGCGCGCGCTCTCGCTGGGCGCTCGCCAGCCAGCGCGTCATGTCGAGCCGGCGGAGCACGGTGATCGCGGCGTCGAGGTGCTCGGCGGCCTCGCGGGGCTTGTCGCCGCGCCGGTGGAGGCCGCCGAGGCCCAGGTGACAGTGAGCGACGAGCGGCTGCATGCCGAGCGCGGAGGCGAGCGCCAACCCGCGTCGATACGCATCCTCGGCCCGTCCGGCGTCCGTCTGCGCGGCGACGTCGCCCATCAGGCGCAAGCCCCACGCCTGCCAGCCCTGCTCTGCGCGCTCGGCGGAAAGCTCCAGGGCCCGGTTCGCGGCGTGTCGGGCCTCGTCGATCCGTCCGGCGAGCAGACACGCCTCGCCGAGGAACGTCAGGACGGGGGCCGCGAGCACCGAGGCGATCGCGGCGGCCTGCTCGAGAAGCGGAATCGCATCGGCGGCGCGTCCGGTGAGCGTATAGGCCGGCCCCAGGATCGATGCGGAAATCGCCCAGAGGGCGGTGAAGTCGCGGCCCCGGCACAGCTCTGCGGCGCGCTCGGCGAAGACGATGGCGCCCTCGGCGTCGCCGCGGCGAAGGCGGACGAGACCGGCGCCGGAGCACGCGTGCACCAGCCAGTAGGCGCTGCCGGCCGTCTCCGCCATCGAGATCGCCTCGTCCGCGGCCGCCGTGGCGGCGGCGAACTCGCCGAGCTCAGCCAGGCACCACGCGAGAAACGTGCGCGAGTTGACGCACTGTTTGGAGTCGACGCCCCGGCGCTTCAGCTCCGTCTCGAGAGTCGTCACGTTGCGACCGAGCAGCTCGACGCCGCGACGGTAGTTCCCGACCCAGTGGCAGACCTGCGCGAGATAGAAGTTCGCTGACTCCTGGAGGTACGGATCCTCCAACGCCTCGGCGATGGCCAGGCCACGCTGCCCGGCCTCGATCGCGCCGTGCGAGTCTCCGGAGAGAAAGAGCCCGTGAGCCCGGTAGATGAGGGCCCAGCCGAGCCGTGCACGATCCTCGATGGCCTCGGCCTGCGTTTGGGCCTCGCGAAGATGCTCCAGCATCCGTTCGGGCTCGCGGAGCGGGACGTACGACTGGCGAATCTCGAACCGGAGGTCGATGGTCCGCGCGGCGGAGCGCCTCGAGCGCCTGCTCGAAGCACGCCAGCGCTTCTCGGTGCGCCGCGCGCGCCGCCGCGGCCGTCCCGGCCTGGACCAGGTAACCGGCCGCGCGATCCCACGCGTCGCAGGCGTAGTGATGACGCCCGAGGGCCAGCGCATGCGGGGCGAGATCCGTGTCGTACAGCGCTTCCATCGCCCGCGCGGTGGCCTCGTGCAGGCGCTTGCGGTACGGCGGCAGCAGGCGATCACAGGTGACCGCCCGCGTCTGCTCGTGCGTGAAGTCGAGGCGTTCGCCCACGACGTGCAGGATGCGGCGCGCGACCAGCTCTTCGACGCCTTCGGCGGTCTCCGTGGCGCGCAACCCGGCCGCGCGCTCCAGCAGCGCGAAGTCGCATTCGCGACCGATGACGCTCGCCACGGCGGCCAGAAGCCGTCCCCGATCGCTGAGCCGATCCAGCCGTCCCGCGATGACCTCGCGGACGCGCGGGGGCGTGAAGATTTCCGCCGGCAGATCGTCCGCCTCGCGTTCCCGAAGCGCGAGCACCGTCTCGCGGACCATGAATGGGTTGCCCTCGCTCGCCCGCCAGATCCGTTCCCCGAGCCGATGCACGAGCGCCTCCTCTGTCTTCGTGCTGACCAGCGCTCGCACCAGCGTGTGCGTCTCGACTTGGGACAGCGGCCGCAGGGTCAGGGAGAAGAAGCGCGGCTGACGGCCGAGCTGGGCGACCGTCCGTCGCAGCATCGGCGAATCCGCCATCTCCTCCACGCGCAGCGTTCCGACGACGAGGATCGGCAACTCGACGATCCTCCGCGCCAGGAACACGAGCAGTCTGAGGCTCATCTCGTCCGCCCAGTGGAGATCTTCGAGCACGATGAGTAGCGGCCCCGCCGACACGTGCTGGACGACACGCGCCATCGCCTCGAAGAGACGGACGTAGTCTTCGCCCGCGGTGGGCTCGGGCTCCACCGGCCCCAACTCCGGAAAGAGGCGCGCAAGCTCGTGCCGCCACGGGGCATCGAGATCCTCGATCAGGCCGGGAACGACGCGGCCGGCGCGCAACGCGTCCACCCAGGGGCCGAGCGGCAGGACTTCCTCGTTTTCGTGGGCGCGGCCGAGCAAGACCTGGCCCCCCGCGTTCGTCGCCTCGGAGATCAGCGCTTCCACCAGCCGCGTCTTGCCGACGCCGGCCTCGCCGTCGAGGATCCCGATCGTCCCATGGCCCCGCGACGCGTCCGCCAGCCGCTGGCGAAGCGTCGCGTACTCCGCAACCCGTCCGACCAGGGCGGTGTCGGAGGTGAGGACGGGGGCGCCGAGGCGACGTGGCTCCACGTCGTCGCCGACGTGCGGCCGCGTCTGGAGGAGATCGCGATAGAGCTGCCTGGTCTCCGCCTCGGGCTCGACGCCGAGCTCGCGCTCGAGGACGCCGACGCAGGCTTGGTACTGGCGGAGCGCCGCGCCTCGCCGGTTCTGTCGCGCGTAGAGGCGCATCAGCGTCCGATGCACGGCCTCCTGGGCCGGCTCGAGCCCGAGCAGCCGTACCGCGGTCTGGACGGCGTGCTCCACGGCGTCGGTTCGCGCGTGGTGGGCGAGCAGCTTCGCGAGGCTCTCGATGGCCAGCTCCCGGAGTCGCTCTCGCTCGGCTCGAAGCCATTCCTCGAAGGGGGGCTCGGCGACGCTCATACCCTCGAGCAGGTCGCCGCGGTAGAGCGCCGCCGCCCGTTCCAGCGCTTCGGGGCTGGCCGCCGTCGCCAGCGCTTCGAACCGCGTGACGTCCACCTCGACCGCCGTCGGGCTGACGCCGACGTTGTCGCCCTCCTCGACGAGGCACGCAGCCGCGGCACGCGGCAAGGCCTGACGCAGCGTCACGAGGGCCTGCCGGAGACTGTGGCGCGCGCGCTCGTCGGACGCGTCGCCCCACAGAAGCGCCGCCAGCTTGTCGCGCGCGATCATCCGTCCGGGTTGGAGCGCGAGATAGGCGAGGAGCGCCTCGGACTTCTTGCGTGGAAAGGTGACGGCTGACCCGGAATCCAGCCGCGCCTCGAACGTGCCGAGGAGCGCGAGCCGCAGCACCGCCATAGGTAAGTCTCGCCGACTCTAGCACACACCACCGACGCGGAAACACCTCCGTGACGCTTCTGTGACGTCGGCCGCGGTACCTCACTCGCGTATGACGCGCGGAGATCACATCCAACCACAAGGAGGAGAACCATGCGTTACTCGATGCTCGTGGCAACGGTCCTCGTGATGCTGATCTGTGGTCCGGTCGCGGCCGAGGAGCTCACGCCGTTCCGCGGCGAACGGACACTCACGGTCATGACCCAGAACGTCTATCACGGCGTCAACGCCGAGCTGTACGGCGTGGCGACCGCGACGGACTTCCGCGATCTCCTGATCAAGGTCGCGGCCGTCTTCAACGGCTACCACACCCGCAACTTTCCCGAGCGGGCGGCGGCGCTCGCCGCCGAGATCGAGGCCAGCCGGCCGGATCTGATCGGGCTTCAGGAGGCGGTCCTGGTCAGGACTCAGGCGCCGGCCGACGGCGCGGCCACCCCGGCCGGCACGGTCGCCCTCGATTATGTGCAGCTTCTCCTCGACGCGCTGGCCGCACGTGGTCTCGCGTACGAGGTCATCGGCACGTCGTTCGGCTGGGACGCGGAGCTGCCCAGCGCGCTCGGCATCGACGTTCGCCATACCGATCGCGAGGTGATTCTGGCCCGGAAGGATCTGAGCACCGCGGATCTCAAGGTGTCGAACGTCCAGGCGGGTCACTTCACGACGAACTGCGTGATCCCGACCCGGATCGGCACCATCACCATCAAGCGGGGTTGGGTGTCGGCCGACATCAAGATCCGAGGCACGCGGGTTCGCGTGGTGAGCACCCACCTGGATGGCGACTGCCCGGACCCCGCGATCCAGACCGCGCAGTCGATGGAGCTCCTGCAAGCGGCCGGTGCGACGAACCTGCCGCTGGTATTCATCGGCGACTTCAACTCCGACCCCATCACGGGCTCGACCGCCGCGTATGGGACGCTGACGGCGGCCGGCTTCACGGACGCGTGGGGCGTGGCGGGTGTCGGTCCGGGGTTCACCTGCTGCCAGGAGAGCTTCCTGCTGAATCCCGGTTCGACGCTCAGCCGCCGGATCGATCTGGTTCTCGTCCGCGGCGACTTCGCGGTGCTCGGTATCGACGTCGCGGGCGACGAGTCGAGCGACCGCACGCCCTCCGGCCTCTGGCCGTCCGATCACGCGGGAGTCGTCGCGACGCTGCGGCTCCCGGATCCCGACGATGTCGTGAGGTAGAACGTGTCCGTCGCGGAGCCCGGAGTCATCCGGGCTCCGCGCGGCCGTCAGTCCAGGTTGAGGACCGCCTTGCCCGGGTAGCGGCGGGCCATGAGATCCTGCGTGACCTGCGCGATCTCCTTCCACGGCCGCTCGACGCTGATGTGCGGCGTCAGCCGGCCGTCGGCGACGAGGTTCGCGAGCCGGCTCAGCCCGATGCCCGCGGGCTCCTGACTCAGCTCGGTGAAGAGATAGAAGCCGTAGAGCGTCGTGCGCCCGGCGACGAAGAAGTTGCGCACGTCGAAGGTCACCTCGCTGGTGGCGGACACGCCGAAGTTCACGCACGTGCCGCCGCGCGCCAGCGCGCTCAGCGCCGTGCCCAGCGTGCGGCCGCCGACGGAATCCAGGATCAGGTCGTACTTCGGCGACGCGGGGATCTCGTCGCCGACGGTGACGTCGTGGGCGCCGAGGGCGCGCAGCGCGGCGACCTGGTCGGCCCGCCGCGCGGTGGCGGTGACGTGGGCGCCGGCGAGTCGCGCGAGCTGAACCGCGAAGTCGCCGACTCCGCCCGTGGCGCCGGTGACGAGCACGCGGCGATCGAGCAGCAGTCCGCCCTTGGCGAGCGAGTAGAGCGCCGTGAGCCCGGCGACCGGAAACGTCGCGGCCTGGGAGAACGTCACCTTCTCCGGGAGCTCGGCGAGCGCGTGAGTCGGCACCGCGACGCGCTCGGCCCACGCGCCCTCGCCCAGCATCCCGACCACGCGCGCGCCGGCGCGCGGGCCCGAGCCGTCCGCGGCGGCGCGCTCGAGCTCGCCGGCGAGGTCCCAGCCCGGACGCCAGCCGGCGGCGGCCATGCCGGCGCGCCGGACCTCGCCGCGGTTGAGCGAGATCGCCCTCACGCGCACGATCGCCTCGCCACGGTCGGGGACGGGGTCGGGCACGGGCTTGATCACGAGCCGGCCGGGAGCTTCGGGATCGACGACGACGGCACGGTTGGCCACGGGTCACCTCCGGCGGAAGAATATACGGTATCCTCTCTCCCTCGGCACGCCAGGAGGATGACCATGACTCTCGCCGACCGCGTCGCGATCGTCACCGGAGCAGGCAACGGCATCGGCAAGGCCACCGCGCTGGCGCTCGCGCGCGCGGGCGCCCATGTCGTCGCCGCCGACATCGACGCCGGGCTCGCCAAGGCCACCGCCGACGCCGTCTCGGGGCTCGGGCGGCGGGGCCTGGCGCTGGAGACCGACGTCGGCGACCTCGCCGCCATCGACGCGATGGTGAGGCGCGCGCTGG
>WNGH01014015.1_pt1 | contig 15346 bp, 12 predicted proteins | sample 5400631 | NCBI WGS metagenome assembly WNGH01 (sample SAMN13153373, study PRJNA577476) | soil metagenome | isolation source: 115 cm soil or saprolite under Garry oak tree replicate 1 | place: USA:California | collected 2016-06-15
TGGACTTCTCGCCGCCGAGGTCAGCGCCGAACCCAGCCTCGGTTACCACGTAATCGGCAAGCTTGAGCGCCGTCGACGTCGCCAGGACCGAGTTACAGCCATGCGCGATATTGGCGAACGGACCGCCATGGATGAAAGCCGGGGTGCCTTCGAGGGTCTGAACCAGATTGGGCGCGAGCGCCTCCTTCAGAAGCACCGTCATGGCGCCATGCGCCTTGAGGTCGCGGGCGCGGATCGGCTCGCGGTCGCGCGTGTAAGCAACCACGATATTGCCAAGCCGATTTTTCAGATCGTCGAGATCGCGCGCCAGGCAAAAGATCGCCATGACTTCGGACGCGACAGTGATGTCGAAGCCGTCCTCGCGCGGGAAACCATTGCCTGTGCCGCCGAGCGAGGAAACGATCGAACGCAACGCCCGGTCGTTCATGTCGAGCACGCGCCGCCAAGCGACGCGCCGGGCATCGATGCCGAGCGCGTTGCCGAAATAAATGTGGTTGTCGAGCATGGCGGCCAGCAAATTATTGGCCGAAGTGACGGCGTGCAGGTCGCCTGTAAAATGCAGATTGATGTCCTCCATCGGCACGACCTGGGCATATCCGCCCCCGGCGGCGCCGCCCTTCACGCCGAATGAGGGACCAAGCGAAGGCTCGCGTATGCATAGCATCGCCTTCTTGCCGATGTGGTTGAGCGCGTCGGTGAGTCCGACGGTGGTCGTCGTCTTGCCTTCGCCTGCCGGCGTCGGAGTGATGGCGCTCACCAGGATGAGTTTGCCATTCGGCTTGTTCTGCAGCGACTTGATGAAATCCATCGCTACCTTGGCCTTGTAATGACCGTAGGGTTCGAGGTTTTCAGGCGCGATGCCAAGCCGCTCGCGCGCGATGTCGGCAATCGGTCGCTTCTTCGCGGCCTGCGAAATTTCGATGTCGGATTTCGGCGACTGATGTTGCGAGGGTGGCATCTGTTGAGGATCCGTTGCTTGAAGGAAAACGCGGCGGGGGGTGAGGGATTTTTAGTTTGTCGTACCCGGCCTTGTGCCGGACATGACGTGAGCGGTCATGTGAATCTGACTTTCGGTTGGAGAGTGACCGACTTCGCCCATTCGCCGGCTTCGATCTTTTTGCCATCGGCAGGTTGGACGCGAGCCACCTTGAAGCGACCGTCGGCGCAGACGACGGTGAAACCGTCGGCTTCGACGGCGACGATTTCGCCGAGCTTGCCGCCGATCCCTTTTGGATCTTTCGCCGGTAGCGGTTTGACGTCGAAAATTTTCAGCTGTTTGCCGTCGAGCGTCGTCCAGGCGCCGGGGGCTGGATTGCAGCCGCGGATCAGGCGATCGATCTGTTCCCACGGTTTGCCCCAATCGATCCTGGCATTCTCGGTCCCGCAGCGGCCTTCATAAGTGGCTTTGGATTCGTCTTGCTTGATCCGCGGCGCGTTGGCTGCCCTCACCAGATCGACGGCCTCGAGCATCGCATCGACGCCCATCGGGAATAGGCGATCGAAATAGACGGTGCCGAGCGTGTCGGCCGGACCAATCGGCGTCTTCTTCTGGATAAGAATGTCGCCGGTGTCGAGACCGTTGTCCGGCCAGAAGATCGAAAGGCCGGTCTCCTTTTCGCCCTTGATGATCGGCCAATTGATTGCGCTTGCGCCGCGATAGGCCGGCAGCAGCGAGGGATGATATTGGATCGAACCGTGCGTCGGGGTATTGAGGAATTCTTCGGGAACAAACAGCGTCACGAAGGCCATGACCTGAAGATCCGGCTTGAGCGCTTTGAACTCGTCCCACACTTCCGGTTTCTTGTAGGACTCCGGCTGATACACCGGAAGCTTGGCGGCGAGCGCCGCTTCTTTCAGCGGATCCGCCTTTGCGCCAGGCCGTTCCGGCGCGACGTAAACAGCGATGACGTTGTCACCTCGTTTGAGTAGCGCTTCGAGTACCGATTTGCCGAACGCCTGTTGGCCATGAACCACAATACGCATATCAATTCCTCAATTCCGCTCTCCCCGCGAAAGCGGGCTTCCAGAACACATTGTGAAACCGCCCTGGATCCCGGCTACGCGAGGCCGAGCGGATACCGGTATTTACGCCGCCTCCGCCTTGGCCGGCTTGTCCGGCGCGGTAATTGCCCCTGAGAGTTTGATGTCTCCGACTTCCTTCTCGGAATAGCCGAGCACTTTGCGCAAGATTTCCTGTGTGTGCTCGCCAAGAAGCGGCGAGCGCCGCACGTCGGCTGGCGAATCCGACATTTTAATTGGATTGCCGACTGTAAGATACTTCCCGCGCGTCGGATGATCGACTTCGACCACAGTGCCGGTAGCGCGCAGCGATTCATCTTCGGCAATCTCCTTCATCGAGAGGATCGGGCCGCAGGGAATGTCATACTTGTTGAGGATGTCCATGGCCTCGAATTTGTTCTTGGTTTCCGTCCACTTCTCGACGGTGTCGAAGATCTTCCGCAAGCGCGGCAGGCGGGCCGGCGGCGTGGCATAGTCCGGATCGGTTTTCCATTCCGGCTTGCCGATGACGTCGCAGATCGCGGCCCAGACCGGCGCTTGAGTAATGAAATAAATGTAGGCGTCCGGATCGGTCTCCCAGCCTTTGCATTTGAGGATCCAGCCTGGCTGGCCGCCGCCGGAATCGTTGCCGGCGCGCGGCACTGCGGCGCCAAATGGCACGCCCTCGCCGTGCTGGCTGTATTCGCTGAGCGGACCATGCTTGAGGCGTTGCTGGTCGCGCAGCTTGACGCGGCAAAGGTTCAGCACGCCATCCTGCATGGCGGCGAGGACGCGTTGGCCGCGGCCGGTGCGGAGGCGCTGGTAAAGTGCGCTCACGATACCGAGCGCGAGATGCAGCCCAGTGCCGGTATCGCCGATCTGCGCGCCGGTGACGAGCGGCGGGCCGTCGCGAAAGCCGGTCGTCGAAGCGGAGCCGCCGGCGCATTGCGCGACATTCTCGTAGACCTTGTAGTCCTCATAAGGACCAGGGCCGAAGCCCTTGACCGAGGCAACGATCATGCGCGGATTGAGCTTATTGATGTGCTCCCAAGTGAGCCCCATGCGGTCGAGCGCGCCAGGCGCAAAATTCTCCACTAGGACATCGCATTGCTTGACCAGCCGTTCGAGAATTTCTTTGCCCTTGGGATGCTTGGAATCGATCGTGATCGAACGCTTGCTGCCGTTGAGCATCGTGAAATAGAGGCTGTCGGCGCCCTTCACGTCGCGCAATTGTCCGCGCGTGATGTCGCCGACGCCCGGCCGCTCGACCTTGATGCAATCCGCGCCCATATAGGCGAGGAGCTGCGTGCAGGTGGGACCGGACTGCACATGCGTGAAGTCGAGGATTCTCACGCCTTCGAGTGCCCGGCCGGCTTGACCGAATGGCTTCGATGATAGGCGCGGCAGGCCGTTGCCCGCGGTTTTTGCCGCCGGCTTTTTGACTTTGAGCTTGACGACTTTCTTTGACGATTTCTTCGCCGAACTCTTCGCCCTGGCGGCCGTGGCCTTAGCCTTGGACTTCGCCTTCGCGACTTTATTGCGCGTTGCCATTGTTTCCTCTCCTTAGATACGAGTGTGCTGCACAGCCTCCCGTAATGGCGCCCTGCCTCACTTCTTGCGGACCACGCTTTGCGGATTGAGGTTGCCGATACGGCCGCTCTCGGTGCCGGCAGCGGGGTCGATCACCGCGTTGATCAGCGTCGGCTTGCCGGAATCCATCGCTTTGTTGACGGCGCGGCTTAATTCATCTGGCGTGGTCACATTGACGCCGACACCGCCGAAAGCCTCGATCATCTTCTCGTATCGGCCGTCTTTGACAAAAACCGTCGGCGCGGGGTCCGGTCCGCCAGCCGGATTGACGTTGGTGCCGCGATAGATGCCGTTGTTGTTGAAGACGACAGTGCAGACCGGCAGGTTGTAGCGGCAGACCGTTTCGATCTCCATGCCCGAGAAACCGAAGGCGCTGTCGCCTTCGACCGCAAGCACTGGTTTGCCGGTCTCTATCGCGGCGCCGACGGCGAAGCCCATGCCGATGCCCATGACCCCCCAGGTGCCGACGTCGAGCCGTTTGCGCGGCTGATACATATCGATGACGCCGCGCGCGAGATCGAGTGTGTTGGCGCCTTCATTGACCAGAATGGCGTCTGGCCGCTCCTTGACGATCGTGCGGAGCGCGCCGAGCGCGCTGTGGAAGTCCATCGGCACCGAATTGTTCATCAGCCGCGGCGCCATCTTGGCGATATTCTCTTCTTTCTTAGTCTTGACGGCGCCGACCCAGTCGGCCGGCGGCGCCGGCCATTTTCCATCGATGCCATCCAGCAGAGCGGAAACGCAGGAGCCGATATCGCCGACAACCGGAGCAACGATTGCGACGTTGCTGTCCATTTCCTTAGGTTCGATGTCGATCTGGATGAACTTCTTGGAGTGAGGCTCGCCCCAGGTCTTGCCCTTGCCGTGCGACAGCAGCCAATTGAGGCGCGCTCCAATCAGCATCACCACGTCCGAGTCCTTCAGCACGGTGGAGCGTGCCGCGCCCGCGCATTGCGGATGCGTGTCCGGCAATAGGCCCTTGGCCATGCTCATCGGCAGGAAGGGAATGCCGGTCTTTTCGATCAGCGCGCGGATCTGATCGTCGGCTTGGGCGTAAGCTGCGCCCTTGCCGAGAATGATCAGTGGCCGTTTGGCGTTCTTGAGCACATCGAGCGCGCGTTTGACTGCGGCGGGAGCGGGAAGCTGGGCCGGCGCGGGATCGATGACTTTGACGAGCGACTTGGCTCCGGCTTCCGCGTCCATGACCTGGGACAACAGCTTTGCCGGAAGATCGAGATAGACACCGCCCGGACGGCCGGAGACCGCGGCGCGGATCGCGCGCGCCACGCCGATGCCAATGTCCGCGGCGTGCAACACGCGGAATGCAGCCTTACAGAGCGGCTTGGCGATAGCGAGCTGATCCATTTCTTCATAGTCGCCCTGCTGCAAATCGACGACCTCGCGCTCCGACGAGCCGCTGATCAGAATCATCGGAAAACAGTTTGTCGTGGCATTGGCCAGCGCGGTCAGGCCGTTGAGAAAGCCAGGCGCCGAGACGGTGAGGCAAATGCCAGGCTTTTTGGTCAGGAAGCCGGCGATTGCCGCCGCATTGCCGGCATTCTGCTCGTGCCGGAACGAAATGACGCGAATGCCGGCGGCCTGCGCCATGCGGCCGAGATCCGTGATCGGAATCCCCGGCACGCCGTAGATCGTCTGAATGCCGTTAAGCTTGAGTGCATCGATGACGAGATGAAAACCGTCCGTCAGCTCGCGCTCTGCGGTGGTGGTTTCCGGTTGCGTTTTAACTGCGGCCTCAGCCATGGCGAAACTCCCTGTATTTTTTGCTTTGTGTCCGGTCGGTAGTGCTGGTCGCCCTCGCCCTCAGTCCAGATAATCGGCATGTTTGGCGACGTGATCGGCGAGACCGAGCGCATGATCGCGTACCAGTGTCTCGGCGCGACTCGTGTCGCGCGCTTCCAACGCCTCGATGATATGCATGTGATCGCGAATTGACCGGTCGGCGCGATCCTTTTCGCCGATCGTTTTTCTGCGGATCATTCGCATATGGGTAAACAGATTCTCCGCGAGACGAACGAGGACCGCGTTGCGGCTCAAGCGGATAATGGTCTGGTGGAACTCGATATTGATTTCCGAATATTCATCGAGGTGGGCGCGGAGTTCGCCATTCTCGAAAGTAGCAAACATCCGGCGTAGCGACGCGATTTCTTCGTCACTGGCGTTTTCAGTGATGAGTCGCGCCGCCATGCTTTCGAGCGCCGCCCAGGCGGTGATCAGCTCGATCACTTCGCGCTTGGATTTGCGAACCACATACACGCCGCGGCGCGGCACCGAGTGGACGAAGCCCTCGCGTTCGAGCTGCGCCATCGCCTCGCGCACCGGCGTGCGGCTGATGCCGAACTCTTCAGCAAGGCTGCGTTCATCGAGGCGGATTTCGCTGCGACTGCCATAGACGTCCATGCCGACGATGACGGTTTTCAGTGCGGCATAGGCCTTGTTCTTGAAGCTGAATGAAGTGTCGATCGGTTCCAATCGTGGCCGCTCGACTGCGGCAACGTCGCCGTCATTGGCGGCAATATCGCGTTTGCCACTCCTGTCGAGCCGGAAACGACGCACGTCAGAAGACATCAAACCACTCGCACTGAGGCGCTTCACTCCCACGGACACACGACTTCAACTCGCGTTCCGAACCCGTCCATAGCGTACTATAATACATTATACCAGAGCGAGGATGCGACCTTCTGGCCGAGTCGGCGTGACTCCTTCCCCGCCCGATCAGACCCGATTCCGCCCACAAATCGTCCGAGAAACGGCTCGCTCCAGCGATAGCCGAAGCGATGCCACGCCGGGCTGCATCCTTCGTGTGAACCAAGCGCCTGTTCGCGCGTTCGCTTGCCGAAGGGGCCCGCAACCCGCCGCCATTAGGAGTCGCGCATGACCGGCCGCGCCGTATTGCCGATCGTCGTCGCAGTTTTGTTTGCCGCGGCAGGTATATCTCCGGCGGACGCCCAAGCTCTCGCCCCCAACGAAGCGCATGGCTTCTCGACGAGTGTGAAGCCGAATATTGCGCTGACCGCCTCGCAGAAAAGCGCAATCTTCGGTGCGGTTTTGCGGCAGCGATTGCGCAGCGCGTCGGCCGCCGACATTCCGTTGATCGTGGGCGCGCCGGTGCCGCGCTCTGCGCCCTTACTGGCCCTGCCGGATGAAGCCGCGAGTGACGAGTACGCGGCGCAATTTCTCAAATACGCCATCGTCGAGGGGAATGTAGTGTTGGTCGATTCGATCAGCATGCGCGTGGTCGATATTCTTCACGGCGGCGTGGGTCGGTGAGCCCGCGGCACGATGGCGACTAAACCACAGAAAATGTCTCAATCCGCGGGTGAGGCAGGCAAAATCGCCGCCAAAATTACTGGACAGTCCGGTGCGAAAACTGCGCCCGCGTTTCCGCCGGTTGCGCCGCCGGAAACCACGTTCGCTATCACTGCGACGCAGCCAGCCGGCCCGCCGCACGCGCTCAAACACGGCGATACTTTCGTCGTCCTCGATGTTCGCGGCGACATCGGAACATCTTTCGTCGGCTCTTCCGGTCTGTTCTATGACGACACCCGGCATCTATCGCGGCTGGAATTGCTGCTCAACGACAAGCCACCTCTTCTGCTCGGCTCGAATCTGCGTGACGACAACACTGCCTTTTTCGTCGATTTGACCAATCCTGACCTGATCGACGGCCAGCGCCTCGTGATGGAAAAAGATCGGGTCCATATTCTTCGTACTATATTTATCTGGCGCGACACGGCCTATCAGCGGCTCGGTATGCGCAATTATGGCGATCAGCCAATCGATCTCCGCCTCACCATCCTTTTCGAAAACGACTTTGCTGACTTGTTCGAGGTCCGCGGTTCGCACCGCGAACGGCGCGGGACGGCGACAGGTCCACGGCGGCAACCGCGTGCTGCTCGCCTATGATGGCTTAGATGGCAAAGTTAGGCAGACTGCGCTCGATTTCGATCCGCCGCCTGATCAGCTCAAAACCGACGCGGCGGTCTATAATGTGCATCTCAAGCCTGGCGAAACCCGGCCGCTGTTTCTGGCGATTAGCTGTAATCGAAACGACTCTCGGCCGCTGCCTTTCCTGCGCGGGTTGCTCACCGCGCGGCGCGAAGTGCGCGAAGCGACTCGCCAGCGCACTTCGGTTGAGACGTCGAACGACCGTTTCAACGAAATATTGTGCCGCTCGGCCGCTGATCTTGGCATGCTCATGACCGAGACGCCGCAGGGCCGCTACCCCTATGCCGGCATTCCCTGGTATTCGACCACGTTCGGGCGCGACGGGTTGATCACCGCCTTGCAGATGCTGTGGTGGAGTCCGGACGTGGCGCGTGGCGTGCTGCGCCGCTTAGCGGCTTACCAGGCGACCAAATACGATCCCCTCGCCGACGCCGAACCCGGAAAGATCCTTCATGAAATGCGTGGCGGCGAAATGGCGGCGCTGCGCGAAGTGCCATTCGGCCTGTATTACGGCAGCGTCGACTCGACCCCGCTATTCGTCCTACTCGCCGGACTCTACGCCGAACGCACCGGCGATCGCGACACTATCACCGAACTTTGGCCCGCGATCGAAGCGGCGCTCGGCTGGATCGACGGTCCAGGCGATCCGGACGGCGACGGCTTCATCGAATATGAGCGCGCCAGCGATCAGGGTTTGGCTAATCAGGGCTGGAAAGATTCGCACGATGCGATCTTTCACGCCGATGGGCGACTTGCCGAGGGCGCCATCGCACTTGTTGAAGTGCAGGGCTATGTCTACGCCGCGAAACGAATGGCGGCGCGCTGCGCGCGCCGGCTTGGCCGCGACCTCGTCGCCGAACGACTCGATGCCGAGGCGGCGCGGTTGGCCGAGCGGTTCGAGGCCGCGTTCTGGTGTCCGGACATCGAGACCTATGCGCTGGCGCTCGATGGCAATAAGGAACCATGCCGCGTCCGTACTTCGAATGCCGGCCAGGTTCTGTTCACTGGAATTGCAGCCTTCGATCGCGCGGCGAGAGTGGCCGCTGGTCTCCTGCGACCGAATTTTTTTTCCGGCTGGGGAATTCGCACGGTCGCACGCGGCGAACCGCGCTTTAATCCAATGTCGTATCACAACGGTTCGATCTGGCCGCATGACAATGCACTGATCGCGCTCGGCATGGCGCGCTACGACGCTAAGCCTCCCATTGAAACGCTGTTCGGCGGACTATTCAGCGCCGCCACTTACATGGACCAGCGGCGCCTGCCTGAACTGTTCTGCGGCTTTCAGCGCCAGCGCGGTCACGGTCCGACGCTCTATCCGGTCGCCTGCTCGCCGCAGGCGTGGGCCAGCGCCACACCGTTCACATTGCTAGAGGCTTCCCTCGGGCTCGAATTCGACCCCTTTGCACGCGAAATCCGGCTGCGCAATCCGCGGCTACCCGAGTTCCTGGACGAGGTCACGTTACGCGATCTGCAGCTTGCATCTTCCAGCGTCGATCTACGCGTCAGGCGTCACGGCGAGACCGTGTCTCTCGAGACGCCGCGGATCAGCGGCGATATCCGCGTTTCCGTCTTGTTTTCGTCGTGATCTTAACAAGCTGAGCGCACATCAGATTGGATCTCGGGCCGGAACGGCGTTTCTCCAGCGGACCGGCGCCGCAAAGGGCTTTGGCATCAATCTGGAACCGAGTTGATCTATTCGGCTTAGTGGACTGAGTTCCAACGGAACCATGATGTGCGCCAAAAGGCTGACAAAAACGGCAGTGACCACCGCTTTCTTGGTCGTGATGGCCATCGGATCGGCCATTTCCGAGAATGCGCCGGCATCGGCGCCAAGCGAACCAGCCGATCGGCCCGCAACAGCCACCGTGGAACCGCCATCGGTGACGGTGCTCAATAATCATGAAGTCGAGGGTATTCTCGGTCGGCAAGTCTTGAGCGCCGCCGACGAGAATATGGGTCGCATCGTTGATGTAATCGTCGATCGAAGCGGACGGGTGCGGGCTGCGATCATCGATTTCGGCGGCTTTCTCGGGGTTGGCAGCCGGAAAATTGCGGTGGAATGGAACGCCTTGCACTTTCCGCCGCCGGGCCAGGCTAACGCCAAAATCACGCTTGATCTTACCCGCGATCAGGTCAAGACCGCCCCCGAATATCAGGAGGGCAAACCCGTCGTCGTTCTAGGTGCGCTCGGCAAGCTCGAGCCACTGCCGTTTGAATAACGCACGATTCTTCGCGAGACCCGCGAGTCGAAACGCGAGTTGCAGTGTCCCGATTCCGACCGAACCTTAGGAACTTCAAATCCACCGCACTGGACGATTGCTGGAGACCATCCTGCGCGCAAATCTCTTACGCCGCATAAAGGAAAGTTCGGCGTCCCCGCTGCCGGCGGCTTCTGATGGCGTGAGGCCGTCGCTCGTGCAAGCGGCCGGCGGCGAAGCGCCGTTGGCGCCGTCGCGCCGGAGCCTGCGCGGGCTCGACTGGTTTGTCTTCTTTGTCGCCGACGTGCAGACCGGCTTCGGTCCCTTCGTTTCGGTGTATCTCACCGCGCAGCGCTGGACTCAGTTCGATATCGGCCTGGTCTTGTCGGCAGCGGGCTTCGTTTCATTAATCGGGCAAATGCCGGGCGGCGCTTTGGTGGATGCCGCCCGCTCGGAACGCTTCGTCGCCGGCCTAGCTGTGGCGGCGATTTGCGTGAGCGCGCTGACCTACGCCGCGTTGCCGATCTTTCCGACGGTGCTGGCAGGCTCGATCTTGCATGCCGCGGCGAGTTGCGTCCTCGGCCCGGCAATGGCCGCAATCAGCCTGGGCCTCGTCGGACACGCCGCGATTGGCCAACGGCTCGGTCGCAATGCGCGCTTTGCCTCGATCGGCAACGGCCTTGCTGCGGCCGCGATGGGCGCATGCGGCTATCTCCTTTCCGCGCGCGCGGTCTTCATCGTCACCGTTTTGTTGCTGGTACCGGCGCTGCTCGCGCTGCGCGCCATTGCGGAACGCGAGATCGATCCCGAGCGCGCCCACGGCGCTCCGCCGCGGCACGTCAGCGGCAAGCCGCCAACCCGGGCGGGCGCACTGATGAATAACCGGCCGCTCCTGATCTTCGCCGGCTGTCTGCTTTTGTTTCACCTTGCTAACTCGGCAATGCTGCCGCTGGTCGGAAGCGTGGTCACGATGAGGTCGGCCCGATGGGCGACTGTGATCATCGCTGCCTGCATCGTGGTACCGCAGCTCATCGTGGCTGCTTTGTCGCCATGGGTCGGGATGCGCGCGCAAATCTGGGGGCGGCGGCCGCTGCTTCTGATCGGCTTTGCGGCGCTGCCGATCCGCGGGTTGTTATTCGCGTTTATTTCCAATCCATCGATATTGCTGGCCGTGCAGATCCTCGACGGTGTCACCGCGGCGGTGTTCGCCGTCATGGTGCCGTTGATCGTGGCCGATCTGACGCGCGGCACCGGTCATTTCAATCTCGGACAAGGTATCTTGGGTACCGCGACCGGCATCGGCGCCTCGCTGAGCGCGACTTTTGCCGGCTATCTCACCGACCGCTTTGGCAGCCCAGTCGCCTTCGGCAGTCTCGCGGCGATCGCCTTCGTCGGCTTAACGCTGGTATGGATCCTAATGCCGGAAACGCGGCCGGCGGAGATAGGCGAAACCGAGGGAGTGCGAGCCGCGCTCCGCGACGCCGAGGACAACTCGTAAGGGCACGTCCGATTACGGGTGACGCTAGCGTACCGGCGCTTCCTCAGTGACCAGCCGCAGATGCGGCGCGGCAGCCATCAGGCTCCGGTAGACGTTCAAATAATCCTGCGCCATGCGCCGCGCGGTAAAGCGTTCCTCGAAACGCCGCCGCACTCTTTGGCGCGACAAGTGTCCGAGCCTATCGACCGCGCCGATGGCACCATTGACGTCCTCGACGATGAAGCCGGTCAGCCCTTCGTCAACGACCTCCGACGCTGAACCACGATTGAAGGCAATAACCGGCGTGCCACAGGCCATTGCCTCGATCATGACCAAGCCGAACGGCTCCGGCCAATCGATCGGAACCAGCAATACGATCGCGCCACTTAAGAATTCCGATTTCTCGCGGTCGCTGATCTCGCCGATATATTCGCAATTGGAGCTGGCCAGCATCGGCTTGATCTGCTCCTGAAAATAATCCTGGTCGACCTTGTCGACCTTGGCGGCGATTTTAAGCGGCACCCCGCAATGCTCCGCAATGCGAATGGCGCGGTCGACGCGCTTTTCCGGCGCGATGCGCCCGAGAAATGCGAAGTAGGAGGGCTTGATCGGCTTCGGCACCAAAAGCTGTGCGGGAAGGCCGTGATGTACTGTGCGCACCCACCGTGCTTGCGGCAGCGGCCGCCGTTGCGAATTTGAAATCGACACGACCGGCACTGAGGAGAACTCATCGAATACCGGCTGATGCTCCGGCAGATCGAGCCGCCCATGCAGCGTTGTCACAAAAGGCGTGGACTGCCGCGAAAACAGCGAGAACGGGTAATAATCGAGGTGGAAGTGGATAAAATCGAAATCGGGTGCGGACTGGTAGACGCGCTCGAGCATCAACATGTGCAGCGCGTTCGGATCGCGGACCGAGCCGTCTAGCCGCAAAGCCCGCGGCCACACCGCTTCGAGGCGTGCCGATGTCAGCGAGTCGCCACTGGCATAGAGCGTGACCTCATGCCCTAGCGCGATCAGTTCTTCCGTCAGCCAGGAAACGACCCGTTCGGTGCCGCCATAAAGTCGCGGCGGGATGGCTTCGGTCAACGGCGCCACTTGTGCAATGTGCATCGAAAAAGTCCCTTGATTCTTGTTGAGTTCCTCGCCCGGCGACTACCGACAACGTCGAAACCGCCAAAAATTTCAAATTGTGGACGGAACTTAATTTTTTAGATGGCGTGGAACTTTTGCGAGCGACGCGGCATTGATGTCGACACGCCGCGCCGTGATCAGCGCCTGCGATACGCGGCGGTAATAGAACTACACCGAAATTGTTTGCGGTCACGCTGCGCGACGGGAACAGGGAAGGTTCCGGCTCGTTCAGACGAAGGTGGGAGGGTCCGGGGTTAGGCCCACAGCATTGCCGGTGGAGGAAATGAACGCGCATGGCTGAACTCACGGCTTATGCCGCTTCCCCTCTCGCGTTCATCTTTCGCTATATCCGTTTGCGGCCGGTGTCGCATGCGGTCATTCTCGCCGCCGTGCTTGCTGCCGTGATCTGCTCGGTCTGCACGCAATACGGCGTCAAATTCCTCGTCGACACTCTTTCAAGCGGCGCCAGTGCCGCGGCCTGGACGGCATTTCTCCTGCTCGGCGCCCTGATTGCCGCAGATAATTTGTTGTGGCGCATCGCTGCCTGGATCGCGAATTACGCTTTCGTCGGCGTCACGGGCGATCTACGCCGCGACCTGTTCAGCCACCTGATGGGACACTCGCCGAGCTACTTCTCCGAGCGGCTGCCTGGCATGTTGACAAGCCGCGTGACCGCCACTTCCAATGCCATGTTTACGGCCGAAAACATGTTCATGTGGAACGTGCTGCCGCCCTGCGTGGCCACAGTCGCGGCGATCGCCTTGGTGCTGACGATTAGTGTGCCAATGGCGGCAACCTTGACGGCGATCGCCGGCATCATGGTCTTCGTTATGTTCCAGCTGGCGGCTTCGGGACGTCCGCTGCATCACGACTTTGCGCGGAAGGCGGCGGCGGTCGACGGCGAGATGATCGACGTCGTCAGTAATATGTCACTGGTGCGCGCTTTCGGCGGCTTCCTGCGCGAGCACCGCCGCTTCGATGCCACCATCAATCGCGAGATGACGGCTCGCCAGCGCAGCCTGTTTTACCTCGAAAAGCTCCGCATTTTTCACGCGCTTGTGACCATATTATTGACGCTGGGGCTGGTCGCCTGGGCGATCATGCTGTGGCAGCGGGGCGAAGCGACCACCGGCGATGTCGTGCTCGCCTGCACGCTTGCGCTCTCCGTGCTTAACGCGACGCGCGATCTTGCCGTGGCTCTGGTCGACATCACTCAGCATGTGGCACGGCTTTCGGAAGCCGTTGCCACACTTCTGGTGCCGCATGAACTGCGCGACGATCCGCACGCCGAGCCGCTCGTCCGACGTGGCGCCAGCGTCAAATTCGAGCATGTCGATTTCACCTACCCGGACGGCCAGCGAATATTTCAGGAGTTCTCGCTTAACATCCTGCCCGGCGAACGCGTTGGGCTGGTCGGTCATTCCGGCGGCGGCAAATCGACTTTGTTCGCGCTGTTGCAGCGCTTCTATGACGTGCAGGGCGGACAGATTTCGCTCGACGGGCAACACATCGCGCTCGTCACCCAGGAGAGTTTGCGGGCAGCGATCGGCATCGTGCCGCAGGACATTTCGATGTTTCATCGCTCGGTCATGGAGAACATCCGCTACGGTCGGCCCGAGGCCAGCGATGACGAAGTCATGCAAGCGGCGTTCGCCGCACGCTGCGACTTTATCGAGCAGTTGCCGCAAGGCATGCGAACGCTCGTCGGCGAACGCGGCGTGAGATTGTCCGGCGGTCAGCGGCAGCGGATCGCCATCGCTCGCGCATTTTTGAAAGACGCCCCGCTGCTTCTGCTCGATGAGGCGACCTCCGCGCTCGACACCGAATCCGAAGAGGCGATCCGGGAGGCGCTGACCCACCTGATGAACCGGCGCACTGTCATTGCCATTGCGCACCGGCTCTCTACGGTTCGCAATTTCGACCGGATCGTCGTCCTGCAAACCGGGCGCGTCGTGCAGGACGGACCGCCGGATGTTCTCATGCGGCGCGAAGGGCTCTATCGCCAGCTCGTGCAGCGCGAAATGGATCGGCTGACGCAGCAAGCCGCCTGATACTCTGCGATCCAGCCAAATTTCTCCTAATGGTGCGTCACACGGGTCAGCGCGTGCGGGCGAGGCGGCGCTCGTATAAGCTCGTACAACACTAGAGTAACCCGAGCTGGACGCGCCCTCCGAATGTATCAGGTCACCAACCAGCCTCCGCCGCTCGAACCCTACAATCTTTTGCAGACCGACCGGGTGCTTCGTGAGGCGCTCGTGCGCGAGAAGGCGGGTTGGGCAGCCGAGGAGCTCACCGCGCTGGGCAAGACGCTTGGTGAGCCGGAAACCGTCCAGCTTGGCTTCGCGGCCAACGAAAATCCGCCGGTGCTGCGCTCATTCGATCGCTACGGTCATCGCGTCGACGAAGTCGAATTTCATCCGGCATGGCATGCCCTGATGTCGCTCGCTGTCGAAGCCGGGCTGCACGCCAGTCCATGGGCGAAGCCGCGAGCGGGAGCGCACGTCGCCCGCGCCGCCGGGACGCGGCAGCAGAATGGCTGCCGCGAATCTTCGCGCGGCACTACGATCAGCGGATCCGCCCGGCCCATGAAAAAGCCGGCGCCCTGCTTGGCATGGGCATGACGGAAAATCAGGGCGGGTCGGATCTGCGCACCAACACCACGCAGGCGGAGTTCAGCACAAAAGACGGGCCGCACCGGCTGTTTCGTTTGAGCGGTCACAAATGGTTCATGTCGGCGCCCATGTGCGACGCTTTTTTGGTCCTGGCGCAGTCGCCAGGCGGGCTGAGCTGCTTCCTGGTGCCGCGCTGGACGCGCGGCGGCGAACGAAATGCGATCCATATTTTGCGGTTGAAGGACAAGCTCGGCAACCGCTCCAATGCATCGAGCGAAGTGGAGTTTGTCGGCGCCGAGGGCGAACTGATCGGCGAAGAAGGCCGCGGTATCCCGACCATCATCGAGATGAGCAATTATGCCCGGCTT